>OHOZ01000360.1_pt1 | contig 29082 bp, 29 predicted proteins | sample 1569931 | NCBI WGS metagenome assembly OHOZ01 (sample SAMEA3879572, study PRJEB24766) | human gut metagenome | biome: human-associated habitat; feature: feces | place: USA | collected 1985/1987
CGTCGGCGCACAGGAGCAGGCGAGCACGGCGACGGAGCTGATGGCGCGCGAACAGATCCGCAGGCTTCCGGTCGAGGAAAACGGGAAGGTCATCGGGATGGTGTCGCTGGGCGACTTTGCAAAAGCGCCGGACTTCACAACCGAGGCAGCCAACGCGCTGTGCGAAATTTCGGAAAATACGAAACGACTGTAAACGTAGAGGCCACTCTGTGGCCTCTACATATTTTGTGGCCACATATTATTTTTTCTACAATCACTTGATTTTTTCTAAAAAGTATATTATAATTAGTACACATATTAGAAAACGTACAGGTGGTGAAGGAATGGCAAAAAGACAGGAAGCGGCTGAAACCAGAAAACGGATCCTCTCCGTGTGCGTCCGGCTGTTTTTGGAGCAGGGGTATCACCAGACCTCCGTCAGCCAGATCGTCGAGGAATCCGGGGTCGCAAGAGGAAGCTACCAGAATTTTTTCCGGACCAAGGATGCCATTTTGATGGAGCTTGTGGAATCCATGTTTGGCGGACAGTTTGAAACGGCGCGGGGAATTGCCGCCAGCGGTCTGCCGCCTCTCTATACCTACGCGGTGGAAACGTGCCTGCAACTGACGCTCACGGAGCTGAACGAAAATCTGCGCGATATCTATGTGGAGGCGTATTCCCTCCCGAATACTGCCGAATACATTTACCTGCACACGACGGCGGAGCTGAAGCAGATTTTCGGATCCTATTTTCCGGACTACAGCGAAAGCGATTTCTATGAGATGGAGATTGGCTCGTCCGGCCTGATGCGCAATTATATGGCCAAAAAATGCGATCTTCATTTTTCGTTGAAGCGCAAGCTCGAACGTTTCCTTTCCGCTGCCCTGCGTGTGTACCGGGTTCCGGAGGAGGAGCAGCAGAGGGTGCTTGCCTTCATTGACGGGCTGAACATGACGGCAATCGCCGAGAAAGCAATGCAAAGACTGTTTGAACAGTTGGAAATGAAGTACCATTTTACACTGACAATGCCGGAGGGAATACAATGAAAACCAGAATTATCAGCATTATTCTGACGCTCTGCATGATCGCCGGCCTTCTGCCGACGCTTGCGCTGGCTGAAACAATCAAACCGATTATAGACCCTGACGAGCCTATCATCATCAAGCCGTATCAGCCCAACCCGGACGAGGGCGGCGAGGTCAGCGGCACCGATCTGCTGACGCAGATGGAGCAGCAGACCGCAGAAGTTCCGGAGGACGCGCTGCTGCCCTATGAAAAGACCGAGGAGCCGCTTGTCCTTGTGGAAAAGAACGAGCTTTATATGTTTACAAACGGGCCGCTGGGCACCGCAATCTATACGGAAAACGCTGACTCAGGCGCACAGAAGGCCATCGGCCTCTTTTCAGAGGGGCTCAAGCGGCTGCGTTTCACGAAAGCCGTTGCCTTTGACCCCACGGGAAGCGGCAAGCGGAATCACATGGCGATTCTCGGCTTTTATCCGGCCAGCGGCAACAAAAACGGCGCTGCCTATCTGTACATCATCAACGCGGACACCGACACCCTGGTCAAGAGCTACGAGCTGGATAAGGATTGGTTCAGCTGGATCGGCGAGCTGACGACCGTGGACGCCAACAACTTCTTTGCCATCACCGCCGGCGACTATAACGGCGACGGCCGCGATTCTCTGGTCGTCTACTGCACGACCTTCCGCGGCGACGGCAGCAACGCCCTCAAGGAGATCAGTTACGACGGCAAAAACTGGAGCAACCCGGTATACATCTCCGTCTCCCGCAAGGGCCACGAGCTGTTCAACAAGAAATACATGGAGAAAGAGCTTTATAAGTCCTATGCCCTGTGCAACAAGCTCTCCGTCGCGCTGGAAAGCGGCGACGTCAACGGCGACGGTATTGACGATCTCGTCGTCGTCTCCACTGCAAACAAAATCTCCGACAATTACGCCAACGATGGAGCGAAAACTGCGACGACTCCGATGGTGGCTGTGGCGAAGGGCCAGAAGGGCACGAAAAACATCGGTGAGCTGAGCGTGCAGCGGTATGAGCCGGATACCAGCAAATGTATGGTCACGCCGGACGTCTCCATCGGCGATATCAACGGCGACGGCATCAACGAGGTCGTGGTCGCCGGCGTTTACCAGGTATACCATGACCTCGAACCCTCAGATAACGGCCTGGTAGGCTATTGGGTTCTCAACTGCGAGTGGACGCCGACCCGAATCAGCAAAGAGTGGGTCCTGTCGGTCGATGACGGAGAGGTTTCCGCCATCAGCATGGGCGACAGCATCCGCACAGACGAAAGCAACTGGCAGCAGTTCTCCACGGAGTGCGTCAGCCTCGACGGCAAGGGGACGAGGGATTACGTCTTCCTCAACGGCTATTTCTACCAGTGGAATGATTCCAGCAAAAAGCTGGTGCGCGCCTCCGGCTCCGATGCGCTGGACCAGAAGAGCAACCAGAAGGACAGCAATTTTGCCTTCAACTTCCTCGTGACCAGCTGCAACGGCACGGACGTCAACGAGGTCTTCATCCGCAGCGCTGCGGTCGGCAATTTCTACGGCAGCGACGGCGGCAAGGAGGGCATCTCTCTGATCGTTGGCTTTAAGACCAACGAGGATAACAAATACTTCATGAAGAAGATCGACATCTACAAGGATGCTTCCGGCAGATGGGTCCAGAAGGGCGGCGACTCCAGTTATCTTTATTTCAATCAATCGATGACGGACAGCATGTTTACCGGCGACTTCCTCTGTCCGATCGACATTGGAAACGACAGCGTCATTCTTCGCTACCGCACCACCCTCAGCGCCTACACCGATCCGAACGTCGTGGCGTTCTTACAGGCGGCGCCCTACTTCTATGAGCTGGGCGCGGGCAACAGCGTCACCTCCTACAGCTACTCCGAGAGCTATACCCAGTCTACCTCCACCGGCAAGGAATTTTCCTGCGGTGTCGGCGTTTCGGCGAGCTTTGAAACGCCCGTTCTGAAAACCGAGGTGGAGACCGCACTCACCTCCAACATCAGCGAGGAATTTACCGAATCGCGCACGACGGAATTCACTACCACCTTTGAGGCCAACGACAAAAACCAGGTCATCCTCCGCCGGACGCTCCTGTATCTCTACTGCTATGACCTGCTGACGGGCTTTGACGAAAACGGCGAGCCGGTCTTTGACGAGTGCGGTGTGACCCTGTCCGTGCCGCAATATCCGGTTCTGATGTCCCTGTCCATGGAGCAGTACGACGAATTCGCGCAGGCGTACAATGAAAAGTACGGCGCGGGCAGCAGCGGCTATCCGTCCTACTACCTCGAGCTGATCTCCAAAAACGACGGCGCGCTGCAAAAGAAGTACTTCCTCAACAACGAGGGCAACCCCTATGCCTACGCGGCGGATGTTTCCAAGTACGCCAACGGCTTCAACATGAGCCAGAACAATGTCTGGATGGGCTTGTCCCACTCCGGCGGCACCTCCCAGCTGGCCTACAGCACCTCCGTCGGCACGGAGCGCAGCAAGACCGCGTCGGACGGTGTGTCCGTCAATCTGTCCGTCTCTGTCGGGTCGAGCTTTATGGGCTTCGGCGCGTCCGTGGGCGTCAGCTCCAGCCTGTCCTCCCTGCGCTCGAAAGGCGTGTCTACCGCGCAGGTCACGACCACCCAGACCGGCGGCTCCGTGCAGAATCTGGACGCCGACCGGACGAATTACGGCTTTGACTGGCAGCTCATCGGCTGGAAGACCGAACCGGCCGACAGCCTGTTCAAGGACGTTCCCTTCGTCGGCTATGCCGTCAAGAACGTCTCCGCACCCATGGCCTTCGTCAGCGACCTGAAATGTACCTATACGGGCAATCCGAGCGAGGTGGTTCTCTCCTGGACCGCACCGCCGGATCAGGAGGGACGTATTCCTGCCAGATACTTCGAGGCCTACCGCACGGACGGAGGAAAACGGGAGATGATCCGTGGCACCAATGGCACAAGCTTCACCTACAAGTGCACGGATCTGACGGCCAGCTTCGTCGTCGTGGCTCAGGATGGGGAAGGAAAAACCCGCAGTGCGGACTCCAATGAGGTCACGGCCATCTTCGCCCTGACCGAGCCGCAGGTGCGCGCGCTGATCGAGCAGACCGGCGGCAATCTGGAAACGGCCATCGCAAACCTGAAAAAAGCGCTGGAAGAGGGACAGACCGAGACAATCAACAAAGCAATTGCCGACCTGACCGCAGCTTATCAGGCGGCGGACGACCTGCTGAAATCGGAGCTTTCCGGTGATATGACCGCGCTGGAAACAAAGTTGACCGCGGCGGACGAAGCGCTGCAAGCCGCCATTGATGCTGTACAGGCGAATCTGGACAATGCCGTCGAAGCACTGAACAAGCTGATCGAGGCGGGCAACACGGCGAATGCGGAAGCACTGGAGCAGGCAATCAACGACCTGACTGCGGCTTATCAGGCAGCGGACGACCTGCTGAAGGCCGACATTCAGACGGTTGATGCAAGGCTCACAGCACTGGAACTGAAGCTGGTCAAGGCCGACGAGATGCTCCAGACTGCGATCGACACCGTCCAGAAGAATCTGAATCAGGCAATCAGTGACCTTTCTAAGGCTACGACCGACGGCGATACGGCAACGATGGAGCGCTTGAATGCGGCCATCGCGGCGCTGACCAAGGCCTACAAGGCGGCGGACGAACTGCTGAACTCCGACATCAAGGCGTTGGAATCTTCTACGCAGGAGAACATCGACGAGCTGCACAACGAGATCAGCGACCTAAAGAGCGAACTGCAGGCGCTGAGGGATGAAATTGCAGCGCAAAACAAAGTGAACAGTGACGAAATGCAGGGACTGAGCGATGTGAATCATTCACAAAAAAACGAGATTCACAGCCTCAGAATTCTCGCGACGGTCGGTCTGGGCATTTCCGCTCTTTCGTTTATCGGAAATATCGCATTGCTGATCCTTTATCTTCGCAAGAAGGCGGGAGCACGCGTGATTTAAGCATAACCATACACAAAGCGGCTGTCTGAAAGACAGCCGCTTTACAATATTTTACGCTATCCCAGAAGCGCGTCGAGGTTACTTTCTGCGGAAAACTCAATGACCAGCCGGTTCGGCAGGCAGACGATGGGCGCGCCGCCGTTTGCCGCGCCGCGGCGGACGCAGTCCTGATTGGCGCAGCTGGACGATTCCACGAAAATTTTCCCGTCGCGAACGGCGACGACGTTCCACTCGTCACCGTAGTCGATGCGGTACTCCGCATCCTTTGAAAGATCGACCGAGGCAATGAGCTTGCCGTCGGAGCGGATCTGTGCCTGCGCGGCCTGCGCCGGACGAAGGAGAAAAAGCGCCGCCGCGCAGACGAGTGCGAGCGTGCCGAAGATCAGCAGCCACGTTCTGGTTTTCATCGGGAGATCACCTCAAATTCACAGCCGCCGAGCAGGGAAGCCGCGTCCTGCGTTGCATAGATCTTTCCGCCGTCTGTCACAAAGACCGCTTCAAAATCGTCGGAGCCCCTCCAGAATTCCGCGGCGGCGTCCAGCCCCATGACGAAAAGCGCCGTGGATAGCGCGTCGGCAAGCGTCCCGCTTTCCGCTAGGATCGTAACGGAGGCAAGGCCGCTTCGCGCAGGATAGCCGGTTTTCGGGTCAAGAATGTGGTGGTAGCGCACACCGTCTTCCTCAAAATAGCGCTGATAGCCCCCGGAGGTCACAAGTGCCAGGGAGCCTGTGAAGGTCAGGGTGGCGATCGCCTGCGTGGGGTTTTCCGGGTCGGCGATCCCGATGGCCCATGCAGAGCCGTCCGGCTTCGTGCCGACGGTCTGCACGTTTCCGCCGAGGGAGAGGAGGGCCGCTTCGATCCCGGCGGCTTCCAGCAATTTGGCGCATTTCTCTGCGGCGTAACCCTTGGCGATGCCGCCGAAGTCCAGCATGGCGCCGTTCCGGAGGGTGACATTTTGGCCGCTTTGCAGGACGTTTCCCGTTCCGACGGCGGCGAGGGCTCTTTGCAGCTCCGCGCTGCCGGGGACGGCTTGGGTTTCTCCCGTGAAGCCCCAGAGCCGGACAAGGGGATAGACCGTCGGGTCAAAAGCGCCGTCCGTCCTTCGCGAGAGCTCCAGTGAGGCGGCAAGCAGCGCAGCCGTTTCTTCGGAGAGCGCGGCGCTGCCGGTTTCGTTCAGACGAGAAATTTCACTCCGCGCGTCCGTCACGGAAAGCGCCGAGGCAAGCGCGTTGATCGTCTGCACGACCTCGCGCGCGGCTTTGCCGTCCGGATCGCCCCAGAGTTTGAGATTCATCAGCGTATCCATGGCAAAAAACTCGGTCTGTTCCGGCGCCTGCGCGCGGCAGCCGGTCAGGAAAAGTGCGAGAAGAAGAACAAAAACCAGAAATCTTTTCAATGCGATCACCGTTTTTCGATTTTTTCAAAAATACTATAACAAAAGTTTTGATTTTGGTCAAATAGTATTTGACTTTTTTGCCGGGAAATGCTATGATAGACAAGCCGCGTCGAAGAGGTAGAAGTTGAGGTATGCCCTCACACCTCCAGAGCGAGACTACAAAAAAGGTAGGTGCAAAAGAAATGCAGGCAGTTATCGTTACCGGTGGTAAGCAGTACAGCGTCAAGGAAGGCGACGTCATTTACGTCGAAAAGCTGGGCGTTGAGGCTGAAGAAACCGTGACCTTCGATCAGGTTCTGGCAGTCGTCGACGGTGAAAATTCCAAGTTCGGCGCTCCCGTGGTCAACGGCGCGAAGGTCGAGGCCAAGGTGCTGAAGAACGGCAAGTCCAAGAAGGTCGTCGTCTTCAAGTATCGCCCGAAGAAGGACTCCAAGTCCATCCGCGGCCACAGACAGCCTTACACCAAGGTGCAGATCGAGAAGATTTCTGTGTAATGACAAAAGTAGAAATTTTCAATCATGACGGCAGAATCAACGGATTCTCCGTTTCGGGACACAGCGGCTATGCCGAGGAAGGCAGCGACATCGTGTGCGCAGCCGTTTCCTCTGCGGTTCAGTTTGCGGAATGTACGATCAATGACGTGCTGGGCAACCACGCAAACGTCAAAATGAATCAGGACGAGCCGCGTGCTACCCTCACACTTCCCGCAGCCTGCGACGACGAGGAGGCCGTTCAGGCGGTTCTGACCGGCTTTATGCTGACGATGTGCAGCTTGCGGGATGATTATCCGGATTATATCGAAGTTTTGGAGGTGTAATATATGCTGAAAATGGGTTTTCAGTTCTTCGCGCATAAGAAGGGCGGCGGTTCCACCAAGAACGGTCGTGATTCCGAGTCCAAGAGACTGGGCGTGAAGCGCGCGGACGGTCAGTTCGTCCTCGCGGGCAACATTCTGGTTCGCCAGAGAGGCACGCACATTCATCCCGGCACCAATGTCGGTATCGGCAGCGACGACACCCTGTTCGCAAAGATCGACGGTCACGTCAAGTTCGAGCGTCTGGGCAAGGATCGCAAGATGTGCTCTGTCTACGCAGTGGAGCAGTAAGATGCAATACGGAATCCCGAACATAAGCCCTTATGTTCGGGATTTTTTTATGAGGAGGACATAGCTGTGCAGTACCATATTGAAACGGAACGCCTGATCCTGAAGCCGGTCGCTTTGGAAGATGCCCCGGCGATGTTTATCTGGACAAGTGACCCGGAGGTCAACCGTTATCTGGGTTATCCTTTGCACCGCGATCTTTCCGTAACGCAGAAATGGATCGCCTCCCTCCGCCCGGAGAATCTGGAATTCGGATTTTACCGCAAGGAGGACGGCCTGCTGATCGGCGCAGGCGGCATCGGTCCGGGCGAAGACGGGCTTTATCATTTGGGCTATAACCTCCGCCGCGATATGTGGGGCAGGGGTTATGCTACGGAGGCGGCAAAGGCGATGCTTTCCTGGGGACACCGGGAGCTGGACATCAACGATTTTGCCGCAGAGCACGCACTTGAAAACGCTGCTTCCGGAAACGTTATCCGCAAGTGCGGATTTCATCTCGTCCGTTATGGGCAGTACAGCAAGCTAGACGGCAGCGAAACCTTTGACGCAGCGTTTTATGAGCTGCATCTGAAAGGGGAGTCTTAAATGTTTGTAGATAAAGTTAAAATTTTCGTCAAGGCCGGCAGCGGCGGCAACGGCGCGGTGGCCTTCCACCGGGAAAAATACGTCGCGGCGGGCGGCCCGGACGGCGGCGACGGCGGCAAGGGTGGCAACATCGTCCTGCGTGTCAACGACAATCTGTCCACGCTGATGGACTTCCGCTATAAGCGCAAGTACACCGCACCAAACGGACAGGACGGACAAGGCGCGCGGTGCAGCGGCAAGCGCGGGGAAGATCTGGTCATTCAGATCCCGCGCGGCACGGTCGTGCGCGATGCGGCGACCAATGAGGTCATCAAGGATATGTCCGACAATGCGGATTTTATTCTCTGCAAGGGCGGACGCGGCGGCTGGGGCAATAAGCATTTCGCCACGCCGACGCGGCAGGTGCCGCGTTTTGCGAAATCCGGCCTGCCCGGCGAGGAGCATGAGGTCATTCTGGAACTGAAACTGCTGGCGGACGTCGGTCTGGTCGGCTTCCCGAATGTCGGCAAGTCCACGCTTCTTTCCGTGACATCCAACGCGCGGCCAAAGATCGCGAACTACCATTTCACCACGCTGTACCCAAACCTTGGTGTGATCTATGTGGAAGAGGGCGTGTCCTTCGTCATGGCGGATATTCCCGGCATCATTGAGGGCGCGGCGGAGGGCGCAGGCCTTGGTCACGATTTCTTGCGGCATATTGATCGCTGCCGTCTGCTTGTGCATATTGTGGACGTTTCCGGCAGCGAGGGCCGCGACCCGATCGAGGACTTTGAAAAGATCAACGCCGAGCTCGCGGAGTATTCGGCGGAGCTTGCCTCGCGTCCGATGATCGTCGCGGCAAACAAATGCGACCTCATTCCGCAGGACAGCGATAACTTGGAGCGCCTGCGCGCCTATGTGGAAGCACGCGGCTATCCCTTCTATGAGATCTCTGCGGCAACGACGCAGGGCACGCGCCAGCTGGTCCGGGCGATCGCCGGAAAGCTCTCCACGCTCCCGCCGGTCACGATCTATGAACCGGAATATGTCAAGCCGCTGGCCGAGGCCGGGGATGCCGAGGAACTCAACATTGAGCAGATGGATGACCTTTGGGTCGTTTCCGGGAAATGGCTCCAGCAGCTCATTGCCGACATCAATTTTGCCGATTACGAGTCGAGAATGTACTTTGACCGCCAGCTCCGCAAGAGCGGTCTGTTCCGGCGCTTGGAGGAAATGGGAATTCAGGACGGCGATACGGTCAGTATCTATGATTTTGAATTTGATTACGAGCGATAAAAAATGGAATTCCCGTCTGGTCGAGGGGGCTGACCAGACGGGAATTCACTACAGAAATGAGAGAGGGGAAAATAAAAAGAGAGATAAATGAAAAGATGGACTTGCAAGTTCGATGTCGCAATCGACCTTACAATCACAGTATATTGGACACTTTTGAAGAATCTGTGAACGAAATCAAAACAAATTCAAAATTTGAAAAGAAGGGCTCTTTCCGCAGTTTTCTCTGGGAAACAGATCGACTGCGGGAATTTTTCTTGCTTTTTTCTGCGGTTAAGAGTAAAATAACTACGAACAATAAATCTTGCGCAGCGCGCCCGGCGAGCAGCCGGCGGCGGAACGGGGTGCAAACCCCCACGAGACGGTCACTGTGAAGCCCGCGGCAGCGGGATAAGTCAGATACGCCGGACGCTGCGGCTCGGCTTTTGCCATCTCCGGAGCCGGCGTGCCTTTCTGCACGGCCGGACTGGGCCGTGTTTTTTGTCAATTTATGTGCTGCTGAGGTGCTTTATGAAAGAATGGCTGAAAAAGAATAAATGGAAAATACTGATTCCGCTGCTGGCTCTTGCGGTGCTGGCCGCAGCGTTCTGGTACGGCGGCAATTCGCCCGGTGCGCGCGGCTGGAAGCCGGAAACACCGTCGGAAAGCCAGGGCGAACCAGCGCCCAGCGAAGAAATACCTTCGGAGAGCACCGCGCCGACGACGGAGCCGGAAAGCTCGCAGAAGATGCCGACAGAGGAGGAATCCTCCGAAACGGAAGCCCTGACGGAGCCGACGAAGGATCGCTACCAGACCGACCCTATTCCGGAGGATAAGCCAAAGCCGGTGGAGCCGGAGGTGGCAACAGTTGATACCACAACGATACAGACCTGCACGCTTAGCATCACCTGCGGAACAATCCTGAACAATATGGACCTCTGTGACCCGGACAAGGTAGCAATCGTACCCTCCAACGGTGTGATTCTCGGAACGACAACATTTTCCTTTTCCGCGGGAGAGAGTGTTTTTGACCTCCTGCAGCGTGCCTGCCGCGATTACGGCATCCATATGGAGGCAAGCTGGACGCCAGACTATAACTCTGCCTATGTCGAGGGAATCGCCAATCTCTACGAATTTGATGTCGGAAGCGGCTCCGGCTGGATGTACCGGGTCAATGGCTGGTACCCGAACTATGGCTGCTCACGTTATGAGATTCAGCCGGGCGACGAGATCTGTTTTGTCTATACCTGCAATTACGGCAAAGACGTCGGAGGCTCCATGGGATAATCCGACGCAGGAGTGAAACCATGCACGATACCTTTTCCCGCTGTCATCCGGCGGTCAATTTCCTGTATTTTACGCTGGTGCTGGTGTTTTCCATGATCTTCCGGCACCCGGTGAGTTTAGCGGTGTCTCTGGTGTGCGCCTGTGCGTACGCGACGCTGCTCGGCGGCAGAAGTGCGCTGCGCTTTCAGCTTCGGTGGATGCTGCCGGTTATACTGCTGGCGGCAGTCGTCAACCCGGCCTTCAATCACTATGGCGTGACGATTCTGGCCTACTTTCCGAACGGCAACCCGCTGACGCTGGAGAGCATTCTCTACGGCCTTGCCGCTGCGGCAATGCTTGCGGCGGTGCTGATGTGGTTTTATTGCTACAATGCCGTTGTGACCTCCGATAAATTCGTCTATCTGTTCGGCCGCCTGATCCCGGCGCTGTCGCTGGTTCTCAGCATGGCGCTGCGCTTCGTGCCGCGGTTCAAGCAGCAGTTCGGCGTTGTTGCGGACGCGCAGCGCTGTCTTGGTCGCGACGTTTCCTCCGGAAAACTGTTCGCCCGCCTGAAAACGGCGATAAAGATCTTTTCTATCGTCATTACGTGGGCGCTGGAGAACGCGATCACGACGGCGGACAGTATGCGCAGCCGCGGCTATGGCGAGCCGGGACGCACGGCCTTTTCTATCTACCGCTTTGACGCGCGCGACCGCGCGCTGATGCTTTGGCTCGGCTTCTGCGGCGTGTACGTCGCGGCGGGGGCGCTGGCGCACGGAATGTCCTTCAGCTATAGCCCCATGCTGAGAGGCGCCCCCTGGCTGCCCATTACGGTCAGTTTTCAGGTCGTCTATCTGCTTCTGTGCCTGACGCCGGTGCTGATGGAATGTTACTCCCGTCTGGTCTGGCGGAAACGCGAAGCGAGGGCATGAAGATGCAGGATATTTTCAGAATTTCAGATTTCAGTTTTCAATATCCGGAGCAGGAGCGCTATGCGCTGCGGAATGTGTCACTCACCGTCGCGCAGGGCGATTTTGTGGTGCTCTGCGGCCCGTCCGGCTGCGGAAAATCCACGCTTCTGCGTCAGCTCAAGACGGTCCTTGCGCCGCACGGCAGCAAAAGCGGGGAGATCCTGTTCTGCGGTGAACCGCTTGCGCAGGTTTCCGCGCGCCGCCAGTCGGCAGAGATCGGTTTTGTGCAGCAGTCGCCGGAGGAGCAGGTCGTCACCGACAAGGTGTGGCATGAGCTCGCCTTCGGACTGGAAAGCCTTGGCTGCGATACGCCGACCATCCGCCGCCGCGTTGCGGAGATGGCATCGTTTTTCGGGATCCAAGATTGGTTTTATCGCGACGTGGCTTCGCTCTCCGGCGGACAGAAACAGCTCCTGAACCTCGCCGCCGTGATGGTCATGCAGCCAAAGGTGCTGATCCTCGACGAGCCGACCAGCCAGCTCGACCCGATCGCGGCATCGGATTTTCTCGCCGTTCTGGGCAAGATCAACCGCGAATTAGGAACGACCATTCTCCTGACGGAGCACCGGCTGGAGGAAGCCTTGCCGCTGGCTGGCAGCGTGGCTGTCATGGAGCAGGGAAGTATCCTCTCCTGCGGGACGGCGGACGAGGTCGGGCGCAGCCTGCGGGAGCGCGGAAGCGGGATGTTTCTGGCGATGCCTGCCGCGATGCGGGTCTGGGCGAGCGTGCAGAGCAGCACGCCCTGCCCCGTAACCGTCCGCGAAGGACGCGACTTTCTGCACGGCTGGTGCGCGTCGCACCCGTCTGAGCCTCTCCCGGCAGAGACGATTCCGCCGTGCGGGGAACCGGCCCTGCGCGCGCAGGACGTCTGGTTTTCCTATGCAAAAGATGCACCGGATGTCGTCAAAGGACTGACTCTGGAGGTTGGGAAAGGGGAGTTTGTTGCCCTCCTTGGCGGGAACGGTACCGGAAAAACGACGAGCCTTCGTCTGCTGGCCGGACTTCTGAAGCCCTACCGCGGGGAGGTCACCAAAAACGGTACGCTGGCGCTCCTGCCGCAGGATCCGCAGTCGCTTTTTGTGAAAAAAACCGTACGCGAGGATCTGTTCGAGGTGTTCGACGGAAGGTCTGTGCCGCGCCCGGAACAGGAGAGGGCTGTTGCCCGCGCAGTGTCTCTCTGCCGTCTCGGCGAGCTTCTCGACCGGCATCCCTATGATCTCTCCGGCGGTGAGCAGCAGCGCGCCGCGCTGTGCAAGCTGCTGCTGGTCGAACCGGAGATCCTGCTGCTGGACGAGCCGACCAAGGGTCTGGATGCGGAATTCAAGCAGCAGCTTGCGCAAATTCTCCGAAGTCTGACGCAGAGCGGCGTGACGATTCTAATGGTCAGCCACGACGTGGAATTCTGCGCGCGCTATGCGCACCGCTGCGCGCTCTTTTTCGACGGGAACATCGTCACACAGGCCTCTCCGCGGGAGTTCTTTTCCGGGAACAGCTTTTATACCACCTCGGCCAACCGGATGGCACGGGAGTTTTTCCCAAAGGCCGTCACGGCGGAAGACGTTATGTACTGCATCGGCGGTGAGGTGCCGCAGGATGCTTCGCTTGCGGAAGAAGCCCAGCCACTGCCTGCGCCGCAGTTACGGAGTTCGGCATGGCAGCCGCCCAAGCTCCCGGTCTGGCGAAAAGTGCTTGCAGCGGTTTCCGGGCTGGTTGCCCTTGTGATTTTTCTTCAGGCGATCGGTAAGACCGATCTGACCGCGCTGATCGGCGGTGGAAACCTCTCCGGCCTTGCTCGGAATCAGCTCTTTCTCTATGCCGTATTCATTGCCGCTCTGTTCATACTGGTTGCGGCGATCGGACGGCGCTCTCCGCCGCCCGTGCAGCAGCGCGAGAAGAAGAAGCTGACGAAGCGGACCCTTACTGCGGCGATCATGATCGTGCTTCTGATCCCGGTGACGCTCTTTGTCGGAACACGCTATTTCGGCAATCGCAAGTATTACTTCACATCCCTGCTTGTGATGCTGGAGTGTATGCTGCCCTTTTTCCTCGTATTTGAGGGCCGCAGGCCGCAGGCGCGTGAGCTGGTCGTCATCGCGGTGCTGTGCGCCATGAGCGTGGCGGGCCGCGCAGCCTTCTTTATGCTGCCGCAGTTCAAGCCGGTAATGGCGCTGACCATCATTTCCGGCGTTGCCTTTGGCGGGGAATCGGGATTTCTGGTCGGCGCGATGTCCATGCTCCTGTCAAATATTTTCTTTTCACAGGGGCCGTGGACGCCGTATCAGATGTTTGCCATGGGCCTGATCGGCTTCCTCGCAGGCGTTCTGTTCCGTAAAGGTCTGCTCCGCCGCACGCGCGGCGCGCTTGCGGTATTCGGCGCAATTTCCGCGATCGTGATCTATGGCGGCATCATGAACCCGGCTTCTGCGCTGATGGCATCACAGGAGATCAATTGGAAGGTCCTTCTGACTTACTATATTTCCGGCTTCAGTGTAGACTGCGTCCATGCAGCGGCAACGGTGATCTTCCTTTTGATTCTTGCCGAGCCAATGCTGGAAAAACTTGACCGCATCAAGGTAAAATACGGCATGATCGAATAATTCCAAACGTGCTGGCCGTTTTGCAAACGGTCCGCATATTTGCATGGGACCTATCACAAAATTAGGGTCAGGCGATGAGCCTGACCCTTTCTTAACCTTAAACTATAAAAAGCACCTGCCTGCTGCAGGTGCTTTTGGTGGAGACTAATGGACTCGAACCATCGACCTCCTGCGTGTGAAGCAGGCGCTCTAACCAGCTGAGCTAAGCCTCCATAGCGAAATCTATTATACCATATTCTTCTGAAAAATCAAGGACTATTTTCCGAATCGCGGAAAAATACGTGTGACGCCATTTTGCGCGCGAGGTACGGCGATGTGCCGCATCTCGCGCTGTTTTCGAATTCAGAAGAAAAGCAGGAATGTCAACGCAGAATGCGGCATAGGTTGTACTCAAAGGAGGGGAAACGGAAATGAAGAAAAAGGGGACTACCGTTACGACAAAACGCGGGGGCAGGGGACTGCTGTTCCTGATCCTCGGCATGCTGGCGCTGACCTTCGGACTGACAGCGATTTTCGCGGCGTTGATGGAGGGCGGCTCAATTCCGGAAGAAAAGACCGGCCTGCTTGCTGCGATCACCGTAGGTGCGGTCAGTCTGGCGGCTTGTGCCATCCTTGCCGCGCGGGCACAGGAGAAAAAACTGCTCCGTGGGATACTGGGCGGAGCGATCTATGCCGTGATGCTGCTGCTCGGAAATCTTCTGTTCTTTGGCGTGGGGTACACGGATGTTCTGCCGATCCTGATGAGCATTCTGGCCGGAGGTGTAGTCGGAAGCATTCTGGGCAGCGTGAAAAAGAAAAAACGAAAATTTGGCTGATTCAACAAAGAGAAAATACGGCACAATCGAAAATGGCAAAATGCAAGAGAACTTGCAAAACGGAAGAATCACAAGATTTGGAGGGCAGTAAAAGGTGCTATATACAAGATATTGCGTGCGGCAGGGGAAAACACCCGCGACTGCCGTACCGCAGTTTCGAAGTTTACATAACAACGTTTACATAAAATATGTGCATAATAGACAAATTTTTGAAAAATCTCAAAATAGTATTGAAATCTGCGGGATTTTAGAGTATAGTATCAAACACAGAGAGATAAAAGTTGGTAGAAATAATATTTTTGGCATAAATTGTGACTGCGTTCCGTTTCTGCCACAAGATATAGCCCCAATTGGGAGGCAGGCGTTTTGAGCGCCGCGTTCCGTTCGGGAAATGTCAGAACTGCCGGCGATTTGTGCGGCATATTTTTTATGCTGACTTTCTTTGCCGGCGCTCTTTGCGGCTTTTTTCTGGCGAATGGGAGCACCCCGGTTCTGACATGGGCCTCCGACCCTGCGTCCCTTTCCGGGGCGGGCAGCGCAGCGCGAATGCTGTTTCCCGCAGCCGTTCTTTCCGGTGTATTGTTTGCCGCCTGCTTCCGCCCGCTGCGACCTGCGCTTCTTGGTGTCGGGTTTTTGGAAGCGATGTCCGCTGTGTTCTGCTCCGGCGTCTGCTGGCAGGCGTGGGGCATATCCGGGCTGTGGTTCTCCTGCTGGCTGCTTTTGCCGCGTATGCTTCTTTTCGCGGTTCTGGCCGTCTGGCAGTTTTCAGGGCATGCGGCTTTTTTTCGCTGCGTGTGCAGAAGCGCGGTAATGCCTCTGCTGTTTCTGGTACAGTATCTCCTGTTTCCTTATTTTATTGCGCCGTTAATTCCAATGATGAAATGAGAAGGTAAGTGTAGGATGGTCAACCTTGTGTCAGCGTATGAAAGCTATCTTTTGAATATGAAGCACGCATCCGCGAACACGGTGGCCTCTTACATGCGTGACATCCGGCAGTTCAACGCCTATCTTCAGGATGTCGAAGAGCTGCCGCTTGATGCCTGCGACCGCGAGTGCATCTGCCGCTATGTGCAGCACCTGATCAACGCGGGAAAATCCCCCGCCACGATCTCGCGTTCCATCGCCTCTCTCAAGAGCTTCTATCGCTTCTGCGTGGATACCAGCCTGATGTCGGAAAACCCCGTACATAACATTCCGCAGCCAAAGGCAGAGAAAAAGCTCCCGCAGATCCTGACTGGCCGAGAGGTTGAGTTGCTTCTTGAGCAGCCGAAGTGCGTGGACGTCAAGGGCTACCGCGACAAGGCCATGCTGGAGCTGCTTTATGCCACCGGGATGCGCGTGAGCGAGATGATCGCGCTGAACGTTTCCGATGTCAGTCTGGCGGGCGGCTTTGTCAAGTGCGAGGGGCATGACAAATTCCGCATCATTCCCATCTATCCGGCCGCAGTCAAGGCGCTGAGCGCTTATCTGACGGACATCCGCCCCAAGATGGTGTCCGATCCGGCGGAGGAAGCGCTCTTCGTCAATCTCAGCGGCGAGCGCATGACCCGTCAGGGCTTCTGGAAGATCATCAAGCACTATCAGCAGATGGCGCAGATCGACAAGGACATCACCCCGCACACGCTGCGGCACAGCTTTGCCGCCCATCTTCTGGAGAACGGCGCGGATCTGCACTCTTTGCAGGAGATGCTGGGGCACAGCGATATTTCCTCCACACAGATCTATACGCAGGTCATCAAGCAGAATCTGAAAAATGTCTATAATAAGTATCATCCCAGAGCGTAATGATGGCCTGTGAGATATTGCAGACTGTTCATACAAAGTCCCCTGTGGCCATCGGGCCACAGGGGACTTCCACGTTTGTCCATATTGCTCTGCAATTTACGCAAGCGCTTTCAGTTCACGGTAAAGGCCGATTGCCGCGCAGCAGCCGTATTTCTCCGCGATCGCCAGCCGCAGCTGCAGCGTTTCCGGCGTGTCAAAATAGCGAAGTTCTCCGCCGCGCGCTTCCACCTCGCAGCAGGCGTAGGGGAGCCGCCGTACTTCTGCCGTCTTCCCGCGCCGTAGAAAGGTGCGGCTCCAAGGGATCAGCTCCAGACACCAGCCGGCGGGATAGGCAGCGCTTTTTTCTTCCAGATAGCGCGCCCAGTGGTTGCATGGTACGGCGCGGGAGAGAACGCATACGCTGTTCGGCGCCAACGCATGATAAGCCTCCGGCAGAAAGATAGGCACAGCCTGCGGCAGGCGTTCCTGCAGGCCGTGGACGAGCGCCCGGTGCAGCGCGGCCATCGGCCGGACGAAATCGAAGAAGCATCCCTGCCCGCAGGCGGCGGCGAGCGTGTCCAATACGGATTCGTCCGGCACATACTTTGACAGGAAAGCGTCGTCTATAACTGCCAGTGCCGGGACACTTTCCGGCGGGGTACGGACGCTTCCGTCTGAAAAAACGCCGTAGCCGGTCAGGGCTCGGTCGTGCGTGCCTGAAATTGTTACAATTTCTTCACAATCCGCTGCAAAATAGAGGGGGATAGGCAATAGACAAACCTCCGTTCCGGTGGTATAATATCCTAGAATTATTTATGGAAATGTTGGGTAGTTTATGCTGTCTTTTTTACCGAAGTTTCTGTTCCGCAATCTGACGGACATCACGCCGGAGTTTTTGCACAGTAAGGGGATCGACCTGCTCCTGATGGATTTTGACAATACGATGCTTCCTTACACAACCGACGAGCCGGAACAGCCGCTGCTGGACTGGATTGCCGGGATGAAAGCCGCCGGCGTGCAGCTGTGCATTGTTTCCAACAGCAAGCGCCGCCGCGTGCCGGATTTTTCCGAAAAGTATGGCGTGGACTGCGTCACGCGGGCAAAGAAACCGTTTACCAAGGGCATCCGCGAAGCGCTGCGGCGCTATGATGCGTCCAAATCGGAAACCGCGCTCGTCGGCGACCAGACCTTTACGGACACGCTGGGTGCGAATCTGGCAGGCATTACCTCGCTTCAGGTTCGTTCGATCCATAATCATACTGTCTGGCTGAAGCTGCGCCACGTTTTTGAGGTGCCGTTTCTCGCCATGGCAAAGAAAAGGAGAGTTACATCATGACCAATCTGGAAAAATATCGTTCCCTTTTGACCTGCAATTCGGATGCGATCCTGCTGACCTCGCGCTATAACCGGATGTACGCTGCGGAGTTTGACATCGCCGAGGGCGTTGCCATCGTCGGCAAAACCGGCGCGCGCTACTTTACCGACAGCCGCTATATCGAATCCGCGCAGAACAACATCAAAAACTTTGAAGTGATCGACATCGTCACCCGCGGCGGCTATGTCGCCTGTCTGAATGAAGCCATCCGGGATTTCGGCGTAAAGAGCCTCGGTTATGAGGAAGACTATATCACAGCGGGCGAGTTCCACAGCTACGAAGAAGCCCTGCACGCCGCGCTCAAGCCCGTACAGAAGGCGCTCAATGCTTTCCGCGCGAGTAAGGAGCCGTGGGAGCTGGACCGCATGGTCAAGGCGCAGGAGATCACGGACAAGGCGTTCACGGAAGTCTGCACCCGCATCCACGAGGGAATGACAGAGAAGGAGCTGTGCGCCGAGCTGATCTACTGCCTGTATAAAAACGGCGGCGAGGGGCTTTCCTTTGACCCCATCGTCGTTTCCGGTCCGAACACCAGTATGCCGCACGGCGTCCCCGGCGACCGCAAGCTCCGGAAGGGCGACTTCATCACGATGGACTTCGGCGTTCTGTATCAGGGCTACTGCTCCGATATGACCCGCACCGTCGCGCTGGGCTACGCCACGGACGAAATGAAGAAGGTCTACAACACTGTGCTTCAGGCGCAGCTTGCCGGCCTGGCGGCCAGCCGGGCAGGCGTGAGCGGCAAGGAAGTCGACACCGCGGCGCGCAATGTGATCAAGGCAGCCGGCTACGGCGAGTATTTCGGCCACAGCTACGGCCACAGTCTCGGCCTTGAGATCCACGAGGCGCCCAACTGCAACCAGCGCAACACCGAGCCTATGCCGCTGCACGCGGTCTGCTCGGCCGAGCCCGGCATCTATCTGCCCGGCAAATTCGGCGTCCGCATCGAGGATGTGGCCATTTTCGAGGAGAACGGCTGCCGCGATATTACCCACAGCCCGAAAGATTTGCTGATTCTGTGATGGAAATTCAGGAAAAGGGTTGAAATTTTCACGCGCATCGGTTAGAATATAATCGTATTTTATGAATCATTTTTCCCGCAGAGGGGGAAAATAGGAGGACAAGCAATATGATTTCTGTCAGCGATTTTAGAAACGGCGTTACCTTCGACATGGACGGCAAGGTCATGCAGATCATCGAGTTCCAGCACGTCAAGCCCGGCAAGGGCGCGGCGTTCGTTCGCGTAAAAATGCGCAATGTTATCACCGGCGGCGTGACCGAAACGACCTTCAACCCCAACGATAAGTATCCCACCGCTTATATCGAGCGCCGCAAGATGGACTATTCCTACAACGACGGCGACCTGTATTATTTCATGGACAACGAGACCTACGAGATGACGCCGGTCAACGCCGACATCCTCGATGCCAGCTTCCGCTTCGTCAAGGAAAACGACCAGTGCACCGTTCTGTCCTACAAGGGAAGCGTCTTCAGCGTTGAAGCACCGAACTTTGTCGATCTGGAAGTCACCAAGACCGAGCCGGGTCTGGCAGGCAACACCGCAACCAACACCCTCAAGCCTGCGACCGTCGAAACCGGCGCGGAGGTCCGCGTTCCTCTCTTTATCAACGAAGGCGACAGAATTTCCATTGACACGCGTACCGGCGAGTATCTTGGCCGCGCCAAGGGCTGATCGGACGCCCACGGAAAGGAGTACGACATGACACTCTCTGAAAAATCCGCATATCTGAAGGGCTTGATGGACGGCCTGAACCTCAGCAAGGAAACGCCGGAGGGCAAGATGATCTCCGGAATCGTTGATCTGCTGCAGGACATGACCTCTTCCATCAGCGATCTGGAGGAAAACGCGATCGCGGTTTCCGACGAGCTCGACGAGATCGAGGATGATCTGGATGCCATCGAAGAATTCCTGATGGATGTAGACGACGAGGATGAGGATGACGACGAGGATGTCATCGACTTTGCCGACGACAATGGTGACGATTTCTCCTATGACGAGGACGCTACCTATGAGGTGACCTGTCCGAAGTGCGGCGAAACCACGACCGTCGATGAGCAGACCCTCCTCAATGAGTCGATCCACTGCCCGAAGTGCGGCGAGCTGCTCGAATTTGAGTTTGACGCCGACGACGAGCTGTAATTTGATTCTATAATTAAGACACTCTCCGGAAAAGCCGGAGGGTGTCTTTCTGCAATACGAAAAATACACAGCCCCACCGTATGCCTTGTACGGTGGGGCTGCGATTTTGTTATTTCTTTTTCGGGCGGAAGGCGGCGTTCAGGATCAAAACGCACAGCATGATGAGGAGAATGACGATGAAGATCGCGCCCCAACCCTGTCCCATGAGCTTGAGGGATTCTTTCCACGTAGCAGGACGTTCGGCGACCTCTGCGGCCGCGGCGAGAAATTGAAACAGCATGACACGAACCTCCTTAGTGGATCAGATAGACCAGACTCATGATCAGGCCGCCTGCGATGACGGACGCGATCTGGCCGGAAACATTCACGCCGATGGTGTGCATCAGCAGGAAATTCTGCGGGTCTTCCTTCAGTCCCATCTTGTGCACAACGCGCGCGGACATGGGGAAGGCGGAAATACCGGCCGCGCCGATCATGGGGTTGAGCTTCTTGCCCTTCGGCAGGAAGATGTTGATAAACTTAGCGACCAGCACACCGCCCGCGGTGTCAAAGATGAAGGCGATCAGGCCGAGGCCCATGATCATCAGAGTTTCCAACCGGAGGAATTCGTTTGCGTTCATCTTGACGGCGATCGTGATGCCGAGGAAGATGGTGACAAGATTGGCCAGCACCTTCTGCGCGGTTTCGGAAAGGGAGTTCAGCACGCCGCATTCACGGATGAGATTGCCGAACATCAAAAAGGCAATCAGCTCCACCGCCTTGGGCGCAAAGATGCCGGTGATGATGGTGATAACGATGGGGAATAGAATCTTCGTCGTTTGGGAAACGCTCTTCGGCTCGTAGGGCATTCGAATCATGCGTTCCTTTTTTGTGGTAAGTAGCTTGATCACGGGCGGCTGGACGATGGGAACAAGCGCCATGTAGGAATAGGCAGCGACCGTGATCGCACCGATGTAGCCGCTCTTGAGGGCGTTGGCGACAACGATGGAGGTCGGGCCGTCCGCTGCACCGATGATGGCGATGGACGCGGCGTCGTTGATATTGAAGCCGCAAAGACTTGCCATAAAGAAAGTGAAGAAAATGCCGAACTGCGCGGCAGCGCCGAAGATCATCAGCTTCGGATTGGAAAGCAGCGGCCCGAAGTCGATCATCGCGCCGATGCCGATGAAGAGGACCAGCGGGAACAGCTCGTTGACGATGCCGTTATTGTAGAGCAGCTCCAGCGTTTTCAGGTTCTCGATCTCGCCCGCGGCGTTGACAATGCCGGGCAGGTTCATGATGATCGCGCCGAAGCCGATGGGCAGGAGCAGGGAGGGCTCCATGTCCTTCACGATCGCCAGATAGATCAGCACGCCGCCGATCACCCACATGACCAGCAGCTTCCACGCACCGCCGACAAAGAGGTTTTGCAGATTTTCAAACAATACTTCCAAAACAGTTCCTCCTAGTATTCGTTGGGAAGAATTTACAGGCAGAGACAGCAGAATATTTGCCGTCCCCGTCGATACCATCATTTTATTTGAAGGTCAGAAGATTGTCAAGCATTTTACCTATTTTTTACGTTGCGGCAAGCGGGGCAGAATAGATTTGCGAATGGACAAACGGATGAATTTGTGATAGAATAACAAAAATAGGGAAAAAGGAGCGCTGCGAGGATGAAAACCGAGGTTCTGGGCGTTTTCTATGACAATGTAACAATGGACGAAGCCCTCGGTCTGGCGCAGAAGCTGTTGGAAAACGGCCCGCCCGCCTACTGCGTCACACCCAACGCGGAGATCGCCTATGACGCGCTGAAAAACGACAGCCTGCGGGCACTTATCAATAAAGCCGGCCTTGTTCTGCCGGACGGCGCGGGCGTGGTGCTTGCGTCCAAGCTCGTGCGCGCGCCGCTCAAGCAGAAGGTCGCTGGCTTTGATTTTGCGATGCGGCTGCTTCCTTATCTGACGGAAACCGGCAAGCGCCTGTATCTGCTCGGCAGTAAGCCCGGCATTGCGGAGCTTGCCGCGGAAAAGCTGCGCCAGCGCTATCCGGCGCTCTGCATTTGCGGCACGGCAGACGGGTATTTCAAAGAGGACGAAGCGGCCGTCCGGAAGCTGCGCGAGGCAAAGCCGGATGTCGTCTTTGTTTGCCTGGGTTCTCCGAAGCAGGAATATTTTATGCAGAAGTATCTGGCGCAGTCCGGCGCGAAGCTGATGATCGGTCTGGGCGGGACGCTGGATGTCGTTGCCGGGACGCTCAAGCGCGCGCCAAAATGGATGCAGAAGCTGCAACTGGAGTGGCTTTACCGCCTGATCTGCGAGCCGCGGCGCATCGGAAGAATGATGCGCCTGCCGAAATTTGTCCTTGCGGCCCTGAAAAAGAGATGGAAAGGATAGTGCTTTTATGGGAAAGCTGATCGTATTTGAAGGAACGGACGGCTCCGGAAAATCCACGCAGTTCAAGCTGCTCACCGCACGGCTTCAGGCCGATGGGGTGGATTTCCGTACCATGGTGTTCCCGCAGTATTCCGAGCCATCCTCGGCTCTTATCAGAATGTACCTTGGCGGGGAATTCGGCACGAAGCCGTCGGACGTCAACGCCTATGCGGCCTCGACCTTTTACGCCGTCGACCGCTATGCGTCCTATCAGAAGATCTGGAAAGACTACTACCGGCAGGGCGGGCTGATGCTCTCCGACCGCTACACGACTTCCAACGCCGTACATCAGGCGTCGAAGGAACCGGCGGAGCGCCGGGAGGAGTTCTTCCACTGGCTTCAGGACTTTGAATACAACCGGCTGGAACTTCCAAAACCCGATCTCGTCTTATATCTCGACGTTCCCACCGAGCTGACGGACGTTATGCTCCGCAAGCGCGAAACACGCACACACACACACGCGGACATCCACGAGCAGAACATGGATTATCTGCGCCAGTGCCGTGAGGTCGGCATGGATGCCGCGCGGCATTATGGCTGGAGCATCATCCACTGCGCAAAGGACGGAAAAATGCGCACAATAGACGACATTCACGCTGAGATCTATGCGCTGGTCAATCGCTGTCTGGAGGAAGCATAATGGTATATATCATTCTTGGAACCGGTTTTGAAGAGGCGGAGGCGATCATCCCCTGCGATCTGCTGCGCCGCGCCGGTGTGGACGTAAAATTTGCCGGGATCGGTGCGCTGTGCATCACCGGAAGCCACGGAATCTCCGTGACGGCTGACTGCATCGTCGAGGATACCGACCTGACGATGGCGGATATGATCGTCCTGCCCGGCGGACTGGGCGGCGTCGATTCCATCCGCAAAAGCAGGGAAACGCTTCTGGCTGCCCAGAAGATGTACGAAAAGGGAAAATATGTCGCCGCGATCTGCGCCGCGCCGACGGTGCTGGCAAGCCTCGGCATCACGGACGGAAAGCGGGCGGTCTGCTATCCCGGCATGGAGGCTGAGATGGGCAGTGCGCAGATGCTGACCTGCGGTGCCGTGACGGACGGGCGCGTGATCACCGGCCGCGCCGCCGGAACGGCGTTCGACTTTGCACTGGAACTGATCCGGGCGCTGCGCGGCGAAGAGGCCGCACAAAAAGTAGCTTCCGGCATCGTTTACAGACAGGAGGTATAATATGACTGACCGAAACAGAGATTATGACGAATACGGAGATTCTTCCGAATTCTATAATATCGATTCCTATCCGCAGGAGGGTGCGCCGGAATCGCAGAATGACGACTTTAACCCGGATTTCGGAGATGCTTTCGACGATTACGGCGAATACGACGACGGGGTCGCTTACACGGAGGAACCGGAAGTGCCGCAAAAGAAAAAGCCGCGCCGCCGCAAAAAGCGCATCGTGCCGCTGTTCCTGAAGATTCTGATTTATATCGTTGCCGTTTCTCTGCTCTCCGTCGGCCTCGGCTTTGTCGCGTGGGAGTGCGCGGAGGATGTTCTGGCCTTTGGGCGCTCTTCCGATACGGTGCAGGTCACGATCGAAGACGGCGCGACGCTGGACGACATCGCGCAGATGCTTCAGGATCAGGGCCTGATCAAATATCCGTGGCTCTTCAAGCTCTACTGCAAGTTCACCCATTCCGCCGATTCCATGGCGCCCGGCACGTATCAACTGCAATATAACTACGACTATCACGCTCTCAACAGTGGGATGCGTAAGAACAGCGCGAATCGGACAGAGATTACGGTCACAATTCCGGAAGGCAAGACCTGCGCACAGATCTTTAGCCTGATGGAGGAAAAGGGTGTCTGTTCCGCCGACGCACTGAAGAAATGCGCTGCGGAAACGGAATTCGATTACTGGTTCCTTGAAGGGATCCCCTATGGGCAGGAGAACCGGCTGGAGGGATTCCTCTTCCCGGACACCTACTATTTCTATCTGAATGACGACGCGGAGCGCGTGCTGAACAAGCTCCTTGCCAACTTCAATCGCAAATTCTCCGAGGATGCGCAGGCTCAGCTGGAAACGCTGAACGCCGCCCTTGCCGACCGTCTGGCTGCACGCGGTTATGACGAGAGCTATATCGAAGCGAATAAGATGACGGTCTATCGTCTGATCACAGTCGCTTCCATGGTAGAAAAGGAGACTGCCGGTGCGAAGGAGAGCGCGGACATCGCTTCCGTCATCTATAACCGCCTGTGCCGTCCGGCGGACTATCCCTATCTGAACATCGACGCCACTGTTATCTATGGCCTTGGCGGTATTACCGGTTCTCTGACCTACGAGCAGACGCAGATCGACGGCCCGTACAACACCTACACCCGTCAGGGACTGCCTGCCGGTCCGATCTCCAACCCCGGCCTGAACAGCATCTCTGCGGCACTCAACCCGTCCGATACGAATTACTATTTCTACGCACTGGACGAGTCGACGGGCTATCATCACTTCTCCGAAACCTATGACGAGCACAACCGCTTCTTGGAGAGTCAGAATGGCTAAGCCGGAGCTGCTGGCCCCAGCGGGGGATATGGAGCGCCTGAAAATGGCGGTTCTCTACGGCGCGGACGCGGTCTATCTCGCCGGAACGAGCTTCGGGATGCGCTCCTTTGCGGGGAATTTTTCCCCGGAGGAGCTGCCGGAGGCTGTGCGCTATGCGCATGCGCATGGCGTGAAGGTCCATGTTACGGTCAATACCATGCCGCGCGGCAATGAGCTTCCGGCACTTCCGGCGCATCTGGAGCTTCTAAATGACTGCGGCGTGGATGCGCTGATCATCGCCGACCTCGGCGTATTCCGGATGGCGGAGAAGTATGCGCCGCGCTGCGAGCGCCATGTTTCCACGCAGGTGAGCATTGCAAACGCCGCCTGCGCCTCGGCATGGTATGACCTCGGCGCGAAGCGCGTCGTCCTTGCGCGGGAGCTTTCTCTGGAGGAGATCCGCGTCATCCGGCAAAACACACCGCCCGGATTGGAGATCGAAACCTTCGCGCACGGCGCGATGTGCGTTTCCTATTCCGGCCGCTGCCTGCTCTCGAACTACATGACCGGACGCGACAGCAACCGCGGCGCCTGTGCCCAGCCTTGCCGTTATCAATATGCGCTGATGGAGGAAAAGCGCCCCGGCGAGTATTTTCCCGTATTTGAGGACGAAAAGGGAACCTATATCATGAATTCCCGCGATATGTGCATGATCGACCACATTGCGGAGCTGATGGACGCCGGTGTGGACTGCCTGAAAATCGAGGGCCGCGCAAAATCCGCCTACTATGCGGCCATCGTCACCGGCGCTTATCGCCACGCGATCGATGCTGTCGTCGCCGGGCAGCCGCTTGATCCGGTCTGGCGCGACGAGGTGGAGCACGTTTCCCACCGGCACTATTCGACCGGCTTCTTCTTCGGTCTGCCGGGGCAGTATTATCAGAATTCCCGCTATATTCGCCAGTGGCAGGTCTGCGCCATTGTGACCGAGTGCGATGCTGAGGGCAATGCCACGCTGTCGCTGCGCAATAAATTTGCGGCAGGGGAGCCCGTGGAGCTGGTCGGCCCGGATTTCAAGCCGATCTCTTTTCCGGCACCCATGATGCAGGATATGGACGGAAATGAGCTGACGCAGCTGCGCAATCCGCAGATGCTCTTCCGGATGCGTCTGCCGAAGCAGGCTCCGGCGTTCAGTATTCTGCGCCACGCGGTGGAGCTCTCTGCGGAATAGAGAATACCGTGGCAGTGTAAACTGCCACGGTTCAAATCATTTTGGGCAGAGAGCGTTTTGTCCGGAAAGAGCTTCACGCTCTGGAAAAACAGTTGACTTTGCGCTTTTTTCAAGAATATGGTTGACAAATCATAATGCATATGCTAAAATATTTCAGTCAACATTCGGAGAGATGTCCGAGCGGTTTAAGGAGCTGGTCTTGAAAACCAGTGACCCGGCAACGGGCCGTGGGTTCGAATCCCACTCTCTCCGCCAGATTTCTTCAAAATATTGTTTTTTTGATTCGGAGTGATACCCAAGAGGCCGAAGGGGCTCCCCTGCTAAGGGAGTAGGCGTGTAAAAAGCGCGCGAGAGTTCAAATCTCTCTCACTCCGCCAAAAAGTTCCGAAAAGCTGGAAAAACGGAAAGCCTTGTAAACAGTACGTTTGCAAGGCTTTTTCCTTTATTTGCAAGGGTTTACGTGGATTTTGGGAGTACAAAAAGAGAGAAGAAAAGTACAAAGAAAAATACGATGGTATTAAGAGGCTTGAATAGTAAATGCTTATGAAAATGCTTAGGGCTGGTTGGCAGAACGGGTGTTATAAAATATCCACATTTCATTTTTATAGCGCTCGATGTCGGAGCGGGCAATGTGGGTATAAATCTCTTTCATGATTTTGTCGTTACTCCAGCCGCCGATCTGTTCTGCACCTTCTGCGGATCACCCCTCGGCAAACGCTGTGGGGCCTGCGGCAGCAAGGTTGGCGCGAAAGACCAATTCTGCCACCATTGCGGCACCCGGCTCTGAGCCTGCAAAGAAAGCCCTGCAAGGAAATCTTCCTTGCAGGGCTTTCGTATTGAAATGCTCAGGCGGCAGTGCCGAAAAGGGAAAGATACCAGCCAAGACCCGCCACAACGATGACCAGATATGCTGCATAGATCACAAGCAGGAGAATGCCCTGCCAGCGGCTGAATTTCTTCCGAATGATCGTTGGAACCAGCGCAATGAGCGAAACAAGAATGGCGACCGGGAAATCAAGGTAGATATTCTGCGCCGAAACCGGGAGCTTGCCGCCGTAGACGAAGGCGCAGACGGCCAGAATGAGTGTCGTATCAATGACGTTCGCGCCGATCACGTTACCGACGGACATGGACGACTGCTTTTTGACGATCGCCGCGATCGCAGTGACGAGTTCCGGCAGGGAAGTGCCGACGGCGACGAGGGTAACGCCGATGATCGCTTCCGAAACGCCCCAGGACGCCGCGATTTTGCTGCCATTGTTGACAAGAAGCTGCGAACCGATCACAACGCCGGCCGCCCCGGCGACGACTCGGAGAATGTTGGTCACGACAGATTTTTTATCCGTCGCGGGGCGTTCGTCGCTGCTTTCCGCGGGATTGCCCTTCGCGGAGCGGATGTTTTCAAAGATATAGAGCGCGAAAATAAGCATCAGAACGGCTGCGCCAAGCAGAGAGAAGGAGCCGTTCATGGAGAGAAGAAACAGCGCCGTCACAGCGGCAATGAGCAGAATGGCCTTCGGTGCAAAGTCCTTGCGCTTGATCGCGATGGGCATGAAAACGATCCCGATCGCAAGGATCATGGCCGTATTGCAGATGACGGAGCCGATGCCGTTGCCGATCGCCATGCCGACCTTATCCTGCGAGGCGGCGATATAGTCTCCGACGCCGGAAGCGAGGATGCGGTGGCCGTCCACGGCGGCGATGGTGGAAACGATGATCTCCGGCAGGGTAGTGGCGACGCTGACGATGGTCGCGCCGATGATGAAGCGCGGGATCCTGGTCACTTCCGCGACCCAGACGGCGCCGTCAACGAACCAGTCGCCGCCCTTGATGATCAGTACAACACCGATTGCGAACAGAAAGTACATCCAAAAAGTTTCCATAGGATTCCTCCGTGTCTTGTCATTGACATAAAAAAAGTGCATGGAATACAGTCCATACACGAAAGACTGCATGCACAACGACAGAATTGTACATGAGTCTCATTAATTAAGATATGCCAGGCGAGAACGCCAGGATGTTGACATATCACGCACGAATGCGCCAATTACTCCCTCAAGTTAGTCTAGTCTATCATAAAACGCAGATAAAATCAATAGGTTTTCTTAGAAAATCCGGTACCAACCATTTTCCCCCCCGGCGGCGTATAAGTAGATGAACAAGAAAGAAATGGGGGAATGGCTGATGAACAATTCTCGGCGCGGCGATCGCAACATTCGCAAGTTATTTTATCGTCTTTCTTGTTCGTGTCGTCAATGCGCGGCGACTGATCCCGTTCCGTCTGTTTAAGGCAGCGTTGTTTACCGACAGCGCTGTGCTTGCGGTACAGATTCTTTTTCTCAGCTTCCAGTGGCCGGGATGGAAGGTCATACAGGGGATTGCCATTGCAGCGCTGCTGTTTCTTAATCAGGCGCCTCTTCGCAAGCTCCTAAAAAAGGGAAGGTGAAAGGGTCAACGCCTCCGCAGAGAACGCCGGCCCACGCAGGGAAGCCAGCCCTATGGCGCGGATATTTCTGATGAGCGCAGCTATCGGTGGCTGGACGGTGAGAAAACGCATCGCCGATAGCCGAAGCACCTCACCGCCGATGCAAACAGCAGAAACGAGAAGCCTTTGCACACGGACAGGGGAAAGCACACATGATAAATCCAGAGGCGCGAACGCCAACAAAACGGGTA
>OHOZ01000365.1_pt1 | contig 28907 bp, 31 predicted proteins | sample 1569931 | NCBI WGS metagenome assembly OHOZ01 (sample SAMEA3879572, study PRJEB24766) | human gut metagenome | biome: human-associated habitat; feature: feces | place: USA | collected 1985/1987
TCCCACCACCTATGTGGTCGACCGCAACGGCAATATCGTGGGCGACCCCATCGTGGGTGCTATTACGGAAAAGAAGCAGGCGGAGGCACTGCAAGCCCAAATCGACAAGGCACTGTCCGCCGATATGGGCTGACCCAAGATTTTTAGAAAGTGTCTATGATGAAGAAAAAACATCGTAAGCCGGCAGACATTCTGCGCGCCATTGCATCGCCTCTGGCAAGCAAGCACCTATACTGTCGAAATGGCCTTTGAAGGCGAAACCGGAGCATCAGAGGGGTGTTCATCCTTGGAGACCCCTGCTCCATCAAACAGGTATTGGACGAACACCTATTTCTTCAGCGGCGGTTTCGCCGTAAAGTGTTCGCTCTGATCCGCAGCAGAAAAGCGCCGTCTTGGAAGTGATTCCGGGACGGCGCTTTTTACTATCCGCACATTCGATTCCCGCTATTCCTCCTGCTACTGTGATTACAGAAAGGAACGGGAGGTTATGCGAATGGAGAGATTTGTCGCAGATGAACGCACAGGGCTGAAGTATGAACTGGTTGGCGACTATTATCTGATTGCCGGGGATGATGAGCCGGAGACTCCATCTCCCTGGATTACACCACTACAAACGATGTGGGTGATGAAAGGCCCTGGCTTGACGATATACCGGATGCGTTTGCAGAGGTCGATGGGAAAGCCGAGGAAACCGAGTTGCACGATGCGCTGCATCTTCTTCTATCAACCCTCGCACCGGAGGAACTGGCAATTTGCAAAGCCATCATGGCAGGCCTTTCCGAGCGTGCTTCGGCGGCATCCCTGAACATCTCTCGAAAAGCCTTCGTGTACCGCAGAGATATGCATGGCGAGCAGCGTCGCCGCAATCGGCGGGTAAACATGATTGAACGCATAGGAGGCCCGGCTGAGGAATTCACTGCAAATGCCGATGCTGCCCGGAAACAGGACGCTGTCGAGCAGGGAGAAAAACATCTCCTGCCCGGTGGACGACAGGCAGTGGATCTCATCGAGGAACAGAATCCCTCCGTCCGCCTGCTCTACAAGCCCCGGCTTGTCCTCCAGCGCGCCCGTAAACGCGCCCTTTTTGTAACCGAAGAGATGGGACAGCAGCAGCTGCGGATTATCCGCGTATTCCGCACAGTTGAATTCCACAAAGGGAATCTGTCCATGCGCGCCGCACAGCGCTCCGGTCTCCTTGGCATACTCCCAGATCGTCCGGGCAAAATGGCTCTTGCCGCTGCCGGTCGAGCCGGTGATCAGCATATTCAGCCCATTGGGCGGATACGCGACTGCTGCCATGGCTACGCGCAGCTGGTATTTCAGGCTTCCGTCCGCACCGACCAGTCCCGAAAACGCCCGGTACTGCTTCGGGTCGCTTCCCACGCCCGCTTCTGCCTGCGTTTCGGCAGGCACATCCTGCGCGGCCGGCTCCTCCGCTGCGGGTTTTTGCGTTTCCTCCGCCGATATGGGGAAAAAGCGTACGTTTTTCTTGCCTTCCCGGCGCAGCTTTCCCTCCGCGACGAGCTTGTTCAGCTCAACGGCAGCATCGTTGCGCCAGATCCCCAGCGCATCCGCGACCACCTGCGCTGTCACGCCCTGTGTATCCGGCGTCTGTGCCGAGGCAAGAACAAATTGCAAAACGTCATCTCTGCGCATGTACAAACCTCCTTCCTTCCGATTATGTACGTGTTCTTTTCTTACGATTCAAAAAAGCCCTTGATGTTGACGACCGCCGCCTTTGCAGACTCCTCCAGCAGTGCGATCAGCTCGTCGCCCTTCATGGCCTCGCGCATGGTCATTGCCTCAAACAAAACCGGCAGATTCATGCCGCACAGTCCGGGAAATGCTTCGCCGCCGCTCTTCATCATCATCTGATTGAACGGCGTGCCGCTGGCCAAATCGAACAGGACGATTGAGCCCTCCGGCATCTCTTTGAATGTCTGCATGGCCTGCTCTCCGTATTCCTCAATGCTCGCGTTTTCAAACAGCGGCATTGGTGCGCGAAGAGGATAAGCGCGCTCCGCTGTCCGATCAGACGCTGGCCTCGCATTTGCAGGCGCAGGGCATCGACATTTGCAGGCGCAGGGCATCGACATTTTCCGGCGCACCGTTGCAAAATACCGGCAGTTGCTGCAAATTCCCTCCGCCGCAAGCCGCAGGGTTTAACGCTCCGCCGCAAAAAGCGCCCGCACCGCGTCAAGATCGGAAAATCTTGCATCATAAAGCTCCGGCTGCTCCTGCTCCGGCTGCCAGAGATCCGGCACGAATATTGTCCGGCACCCGGCGCGCTTGCTCGCACGCAGGCCGTTTGGCGAATCCTCAATCACGGTACACTGCGCCGCAGCCTCTCCCAGCCGCCGGGCAGCCTCCAGAAAAATATCCGGCTCCGGTTTGGAGCGGCTGACCATGTCACCGGAGATCACCACATCAAAATATTGCAGCAGTCCCACCCGCTCCAGCCGCTCGCGCACCGCGGCGGCCGGTGAGGAGGACGCAACCGCAATCGGGATCTTCCACGCGCGCAGCTGCGCAACCAGCTGCTGCGCGCCTTTTTTTGCCGGCGCGGCACTCTCCACGTAAAATTTCGCCATATACGCCTCGGCATACTCCAGCACGCGCATCGCGTCCGCTCCGAATTCCAGCCGCAGCTTCTCTATCTAGGCATCGTCGTTGAGGCCAAGCCCCACGATCGCCATCCGCTCCGCATTTGGCACGCCGGTCTTTTTCCCGGCATACCGGAAGCCCTCCAAAACCACACGCTCACTGTCAATGAGCACGCCGTCCATATCAAAGATCACTGCATTCATTGTCTGTTCCTCCTGTAACTTCGATCACGCGCCACAGTATAGCGCACGCGGATAAAAAAACAAGCCTTGTCCCCGCTGGCAATAAATGGTCCCGGCGGATAACGATCCGCGCAGGCCATAGGCAGCCTCCTTGCCAAGATCAATCCGGTGTTCGGTTTTGGATCCTGACCGGCCTTGCGGAAGTGCCGTCATCCGGGAAGAATTTGCATCCGTCCGGGAAAAGCAGCTTATAAAAAGCGCCGAACAGGACCCGCCCCGGATCGTGCGGGCAGCACGATCCGGGGCGGGTCGGAGTTTCTCTATTTTCCCGGTTTTTCGCCGGATGCGTCCTTACCGGCCGGCGCCGCTTCCATTTTTGTCACACTTTCTCTATGGAGCGGCTTCTCTTTTTCGCTAGGCGTCTGGCCGGGTGATAGCACAGCAGCGCGACGAGTACCAGCAGCGCCGTCGCCGCCAGACTGATGGGGTAGGCCGTCATGATCGTCCGGAAGGTCCTGCTGTGCGGGAACACCAGCTTGATCCACGCAATGCGGATGCCGCATACACCGAGCATGGTCAAAATCGCCGGCGTCAGGGAGATGCCGAAGCCGCGCAGATAGCCGGACATGACCTCATAAAGCAGGCTGAACGAATGCGACAGCATGATCATCACCAGACGGATGTAGCCGGTTTCCACGACCTCCGGGTCGTCGTTGAAGATCGCCAGAAGCGTCTTTCCGAAGAACAGGATCACGGCGATCGCCGCCGCCAGCACAACGATGCCCTCGGCCATGCAGAGAAACAGCGTTTTCTTGCAGCGATCCAGCTTCCCCGCGCCGTAATTCTGCCCGACAAAGGTGGTGCAGGCCTGGGAGAAGGAATTGAGGATGTCGTAGGTGATGATCTCAATATTGAACGCCGCGCTGGAAGCCGCCATAACCACCGTGCCGAGGCTGTTGATGGCGGACTGGATCACGATGTTGGAAAAGGCAAACACGGCGCTCTGCACGCCGGCAGGCAGCCCGATACTCAGAATTCGCTTCAGGATCGCAAAGTCGATGCGAAGCTGCTTCGGCTCCAGACGGATCGTCAGATTCGTGCGGCGCAGCCGGCGATAGAGGAGGACCGAGCTGACCGCGTTGGAGATCACCGTGGCGATGGCCACACCGTCGACGGTCCTGTGCAGCACGGCCACAAAGAACAGGTTGAGCAGCACGTTCAGCACGCCGGAGCTTGCCAGCGCGATCAGCGGGATCTTGGTTTCACCCACGCTGCGGAAAATGGCAGCCTCGAAGTTATAAAGCAGGATCACCGGCATACCGGCCAGATAGATGCGCAGATACAGCAGCGCCAGCGGAAATACGTCCTCCGGCACATTGAGCAGCCGCAGCAGCGGAGCGGCGGCCAGCTCCCCCAGCAGGGCAACCGCAATGCCGCCCAGCACGGAAAAAACGACCGAGGTATGTACCGCCTTCTGCACATCCTCCGTCCTGCCCTGCCCGACGGCATGGGCGATCACGACGTTCGCGCCCAGCGCAATGCCGATGAACAGGTTGACGATCAGGCCGATGATGGAGCTGTTCGCACCCACCGCCGCCACGGAGATGGTCTTCGCCGCACCGGTAAAATTGCCGACCACGGCAATGTCCGAGGCATTGAAAAGCTGCTCCAGGATCGCCGTCGCCGCGACGGGCAGCGCAAAGCGCGGCAGCTTGTTCCAGATCGGGCCATTGAGCATATCCAGCTGCTTTTTTGCCTTTCCCATTTTTCAAATCATCTCGATTTCTGTATTTTCCGGCCTATTATAAGACTCGTTTCCGGTAAATGCAAGCACTTCTTTGGCTTTTGCAGCAGGCAAAAAGCCGGCACCCAGTATTAAGTGACGGGTGCCGGTTAATGTTCGGTTTTCAGTTTTTCCCCTCCGACTTAGTCAGCACGAAATTGAACCGCATCGCCAGTGTCTGAAACAGCTCCTGCAGCGCGGCATTCGCCGTGGCGACGATGTCGGCCTTCGCAACATAGTCCAATGCCTCTGCAATTTCCGTTTCCGGGATGCGATAAGCCTGCAGCGTCATGGTGATAAAGCGCTCCAGCTTTTTGTTCAGCGTGAAATACTTGTCACAGGGCCGCGCCATATAGCCGCGCATGATGCCGGAGGTGCCGATCTCCAGCTCGTAAAAATCGCTCTCGCTGTATCCCGGCAGATAGCTGCCAAACATATGATACAGCTCCGTCGCGGTTTTCTGGTTGATCAGCTCCACCTGCTTCGGCTGCGTATAAGCCTCGACATAGATCTCACGCAGATTCTCGTTGAGCTCGGTCAGCGTCATCTGTATCGCCGTTTCAAAGGCATAGACCAACACCGGGCTGGCCTCCTCGCCCATGATCCGCCGCGCAAGGCTGAACTGGTTGTCAAACATGAATTCCGTCAGTTCCTCCAGCACACCGTCCTTGGAGTGGAAAATGTTATGGAACGTACTGGTGGAAACATCCGCGCAGGCTATGATCTCCGCCATTTTTGCCTCACGGTATCCTTTTTCGATGAAGAGCCGGACGCAGGCAGAAAGGATCCTGCGCTTTGCATCTTCACTGTCGTATCTTCTTGCGATTGGAATCACGTCCCCTTCTCTATCTATTTTTATCTCATTTCTTCAATTTCTGTTCAGTCGATCACGCGGATGGTCTCCATGACCGGTTGATGCCCGTCCTGCACCGTTCCGTTGTTGTCCACCACGGGAACGGTCTCGCAGATCGCATCCACAACGTCCATTCCGTCCGTGACATAGCCGAAGCAGGCATACTGCCCGTCGAGGAAAGTGGAATCCTGATGGACGATGAAAAACTGGGAGCTTGCGCTGTCCATCGCCTGAGAACGCGCCATAGAGATCGCGCCGCGGGTGTGCGAAAGGTCGTTCTTGACGCCGTTGGCGGAGAACTCGCCCTTGATCTTCTCGCTGGAGCCGCCCATGCCAGTTCCCTCCGGGTCGCCGCCCTGCATCATAAAGCCGTTGATGATGCGGTGGAAGGTCAGGCCGTCATAAAAGCCGCTCTTCGCCAGCTTCAGGAAATTTGCCACCGTGATGGGCGCGGCGTCCGCATCCAGTTCCACCGCGATGGTGCCGTAGTCGCGGATCACGATCTCCACATGGTGCTTGCCGGAAAGCTCGTCAGAATTGCCGCTTCCGCAGGCCGTCAGGATCCCGAGCAGCAGCGCAAGCGCCGCCGCAAAAGCAAAAATTTTCTTCATTGTTCTACCTCCGTTTTATCGCAGATCGTACCGCCGCCAAGGACGGTTTCTCCGTCGTAAAATACCGCCGTCTGCCCCGGCGTAGCCGCCCGCTGCGGCTCGTCGAACAGCAGCTCGCAGCCGTTCGGCAGAGGGGTCAGCAGCGCAGGCGCCGTTTTGGTCGTGTAGCGGAGCTTCGCCTGCACGCGAAGCGGCATCTGCGGGCGGTCAAAGGGGATGTAGTTCACATTCCGCACCGTCACGTGTCTGGAAAACAGCCCTGCTTCCTCGCCAACCACGACATCCGTGCCGCGTTTGCCGAGCACATAGACCCGGTGGCCGCAGGAAAGCTCCAGTCCGCGGCGCTGGCCGACGGTGTAGGCCTCCAGTCCGCGGTGCGGGCCGAGGATCTTCCCCTCCGGGGTGATAAAATTCCCGCGCTGCGGCACAAGGCCGTGGGCGGTCAGATAGGCCATATAGTCCCCGTCCGGGACAAAGCAGATGTCCTGCGAATCGTGCTTGCGTGCAAGCTGCAATCCGCGCTTCGCGGCAAGCTGCCGCACGGCCTCCTTGTTCTGCACATCCCCCAGCGGGAAGAGCGTGTGAGAAAGCTGACGCTGCGTCAGGCCGCAGAGCATATAGGTCTGGTCTTTCGCAGTATCCGCCGCGGTTTTCAGGAGAAAACGGCCGTCCTGCTCCTGCACACGGGCATAATGCCCCGTAGCGATGCCGTCATAGCCAAGCTCCAGTGCCTTTTCCAGAAACAATCCAAATTTCAGCGCCCCGTTGCAGAAAATACAGGGATTCGGTGTGCCGCCCCGCCGATAAACCTCGGCAAACGGGGCGATCACCTCACGCTCAAATTCTCTGCGCAGGTCAAACACATGAAACGGCACGCCCATCTGCCGCGCGGCCGCGCGGGCATCCTCGATCTCCTGCTCCTGCCCGGAATCGCGCAGCCGCATCGTCGCGCCGCCGACCTCATACCCTTGCTGCTGCAAAAGCAGGCAGGCCGCCGCGCTGTCCACGCCGCCGGACATTGCCGTCAGGATCCTGTGCATACCATTCCCCCCACATTTTTTATTATCATATCGCAATTGTAGGGAAAATGCAAGTCCGGCGTTGACCCTTGCAAAAAATGTGGTAAAATAGAATCAGCGTTTGCCCGCTACGGGCAGAAAGAGGTTATTTATGCTTGAATTTCGTCCAATCACATTGCAGGACAAGCCTGTACTCCATTCCTTCTTCTATCACGCCGACGGCTACGGCGCAGAGGATTCCTTCGTCACGCTCTTTCTCTGGGGCGACCAGAAGGTCGCGTTTTTTGAAAACGAGCCGGTCATCCTCAGCAAATTCAGCAGCGAGTCCTACGCCTTCCCCGCGCGGAACCGCGACCTGAAAGCCGTCGTGGAGGCCTTCCTCGCAGACGCGAAGGAGCGCGGCTTTCCCTGCCGCATCTTCGGTCTGCTTGAGTCGGATGTGGCGCGGCTGGAAGCGCTTTTCCCCGGCCGTTTCCATTTCCGCACGGTGCGCAACAGCTTCGACTACATTTACGAGATCGACCATCTGGCGGACCTGCACGGCAAAAAATTGCAGGCCAAGCGCAACCACTGCAACCATTTTGAAGAAACCTATCCCGAATACCGCATACTGGAAATCGACGCGGCACAGCTTCCCCGCTGCCGCGCCTTCACGGAGCAGTGGTACGCCTCACACATCGAGCGTGGGGAGGAATCCGACTTCGCCGGCGAGCGCATCGCCATCGGTAAGGCCTTTGACAACTACGAGGCGCTTGGACTGGAAGGTCTTGTGCTGGAGGTAGATGGGCAGGTCGTCGCCTTCTGCATGGGCAACCGCATCCGCGAGGACACCTATGACGTGAACTTTGAAAAAGCGCTGCCGGAGATGAACGGCGCTTACGCCATGATCAACCGCGAATTTGCCCGCCGCATCCGCGAACGCCACCCCGACGTGCGCTACCTCAACCGCGAGGACGACATGGGCATCGAGGGGCTGCGCCGTGCGAAGGAAAGCTATACGCCGGACATTCTGCTGGAAAAATATCTGGCAGAGGAGATTCCGGAATGATCCTCCGCGCCGGGCGGGAGGAGCTTCCCCGCCTCACCGCGCTGTGGCAGACCTGCTTCGGCGACCGTCCGGAGGAGATTGAAGTCTTCTGGAAAATTTTCGGAAAAACCGTAGATGTTTTCTGCGCAAAAGAAGGAAAGGACATCGCCGCCATGGTCTGCGCGCTGCCCGTGCAGCTCGTGGACAAAAGCGGGCAGAGCCATCCGGCGGCCTATCTCTACGCCGTGGCCACCGCTCCCGCCTACCGGCGGCGCGGCTTGTGCGGCAAGGTGCTGGCTTTTGCGGAAGCCGCACTGCGGAAGGAGGGCGTCTCTTACGCGCTGCTGGTTCCCTCGGAGCCGCCGCTGTTCGACCTCTACCGGCGTTACGGCTACCGGACCGTGGCCTTCCGCGGCGCAGAGAAGATCTTCTCCGCGCCCTGCGCCGGGACGGTGCAGGAGATCGACGCGGAGGCCTACTTCAATCTGCGGGAACTGCTGCTGTACGAGAATTTTCTCTCCTGCGGGCCGGATTTTCTGCGGTATCAGGCGATCGACGACCGCCTTTGCCGCATTGAAACGGCGCAGCAGGTATTCTGCGCGGTCTGCGCGCAGAAGGACGGACGGCTCACCATCAAGGAGCTGCTTCCCTACGACCCCGCCGCCGCGGCGCTTTTGCTGCAAGCGTCGGGGGCGCAGGGCGGCATCTGCCTCACCCCGGAGGGGCGGCTCCCCTACGCCATGGGCAAGGCCTTGCGCGGCGATGCGCTGCCGCAGAATCTCTATTTCGGTCTGGCGATGGATTAACCGAAAATACACCGCGGCCTGCTGCAAGCTTGCAGCAGGCCGCGAAACTTTTATTCTTTTACTGTTCGGAACGTTTTTTCCGCAGGCAGATCATCGTGCCCGCAAGCGCAGCGGCAGCCAGAGCGCTGACTGCAAACCACACTGCCGCATCATCGCCCGTTGCAGGAGAAGGCTTCTTTTCCGGCTCCGTAGGCTTGACGGGCTCCTCGGAAGGCTTGGGGCTGCTTGGCTCCAGCGGCTCGGAAGGCTTGGGGCTGCTTGGCTCCAGCGGCTCGGAAGGCTCTGTCGGCTTCTGTTTCCAGACGGCAGTATAGGTCATGTCGGCCGTCACCGTCTGTGCAAGGTCCGGGCTCCAACCGTCAAAATCATAGCCTTCGCGCGTGGGCGTGCCGTTAAAGGCAGGAAGCGCCGCACCATAGGGCAGATTATTGATTGTCTGATCCTCAAAGAGCACTGCATCCTCCACACCGTCCGTGTAAGTCACGGTGTAGTGGCCGTGCGCCGCCTTCAGCGCATACTCGGAGGTGTCCAGCGTTCCTGTGCCGGTGTAGCGCTCCGCCATATCCGGCCGGCCGCAGACATAGCGCGTTTCCCCGTCATAGTACCAGCCGTCCACCATATGGCCGCAGGAGGGAAATGTCGTCCCCACTGCAGCCTCGCCCAGCGTGACATTGGCGCCGTTATTGTAAATATCGTCGCCTGCGGTCTTCGCGGTGTTTCCATAGAGCTTCACGCCGTCGGCAATCGTCACGTTCCCCTTGAATGCAAAAATGCCGCCGCCGAAGGTCTCTGCCGTATTGCCGTAGATCTCGCCGCCCTCGATCCGCAGGCTGGCGTCCTCATGCGCCGCATAGTAAAGGATTGCGCCGCCCATATGCCCCTTGCAGCCCGTGATCTTGCCGTCCTGAATCACAACGGTAACCGGTGAGGTGTTGGTGCAGACCCAAACGGCGCCGCCGCCGAGATCCTCATCCGTATCCGTACAGTTGATGATCTCGCCGCCGTACATATAGAAGGATACAGGCCCCTCACTGCTGCCGAACATCACGTTGGCGCCGTTCAGACCGACTGCGCCGCCGGCACCGCCTGTGCAGTTGCTGATTATGCCGTCATATTGGAAGATTTTCTTACTGTTCTTATTATAGATTGAAACGCACTGCAATGCAAGTATATTTTTGGAATCGCTCGATTTCCGGCTTCGCTTCGGAGCTGGCCTGCGGAAGTTTCATCTTGACAATCGTTCCGTTTGATGCTATAAAATAACCAACCTACTATAATGGTATGATTTCATTGGCTAAGGAGTGTTCTTTATGGTTCCGACAAAGCAGGAAGCAGCGGCGCTTCTGAAAAAGTACAATTCCGACCCCTTCCACCTCAAGCACGCAGAGATCGTTTCCGGCGTGATGGAATCCTTTGCGCGTGAGCTGGGCTACGGCGATGAGGCTGAGTTCTGGGGCATCGTCGGCCTGCTGCACGACCTTGACTTTGAGCAGTTCCCCGATCAGCACTGCATCAAGGAGCAGGAGCTAATGCGCCAGGCCGGTCTGGACGAATCCATCATCCACGCCACGGCCAGCCATGGCTATGGCATCACCGTGGACATCCGTCCGGAGCATGAGATGGAAAAGCTGCTCTACGCGACCGACGAGCTGACGGGGCTGATCGGCGCGGTGGCGCTGATGCGTCCGTCGAAGAGTGTGCAGGATCTGGAGTTGAAATCCGTGAAGAAGAAGTTCAAGTCTGCCAATTTCGCCGCAGGCTGCTCCCGCGAGGTCATCACGCGGGGCGCGGAAATGCTGGGCTGGACGCTGGACGATCTCATCACGCGCACCATCGCCGCCATGCGCGCCACCCCGGCAGCAGACTGATATGAAGGTACTGGTCGCAATGAGCGGCGGCGTGGATTCCAGCGTCGCCGCAAAGCTCCTGACGGACGCCGGGAACGACTGCATCGGCTGCACGATGAAGCTCTACGCCAACGAGGACGCGGGCATCTCCCGCGCGCACACCTGCTGCTCACTGGACGATGTGGAGGACGCGCGCAGCGTCGCGCATCGGCTGCATATGCCCTATTACGTTTTCAATTTCTCCGACGATTTCCGCGAAAAGGTCATTGGCAAGTTCATCCGCTGCTATCAGGAAGGACTCACGCCGAATCCCTGCATCGACTGCAACCGCTATATGAAGTTCGACCGTCTCTTTGAGCGGGCGAAAATCCTCGGCTGCGACCATGTCGCCACCGGGTACTATGCCCGCATTGCCTTTGAGGACGGCCGCTATGTGCTCAAAAAGGCGTTGGATCTTTCCAAGGATCAGAGTTACGTTCTCTACGACTTGACGCAGGAGCAGCTCGCCCACACGCTCTTTCCGCTCGGTGAGCTGTGCAAGACGCAGACGCGACGGATTGCCGAGGAAGCGGATTTCCTGAATGCCGAAAAGCCCGACAGTCAGGACATCTGCTTCGTGCCGAATGGCGACTACGCCGCCGTCATCGAGCTGCACACCGGCAAGAAGGCCGCGCCGGGCGATTTTGTGGACAAAAACGGCCGCGTGCTCGGCCGGCACGGCGGTATCATCCGCTACACGATCGGTCAGCACCGCGGGCTTGGTCTGTCCCTGCCGGAGAAAAAATACGTCTGCGACATCTGCCCGGAAACGAACACGGTCGTTCTGGGCGATGCGGAGGATCTCTACCGCCGCGACGTGCGGGTCGGCGCGCTCCGCTGGATCGCCGGGCAGGCACCCGGCGAACGCTTCCGCTGCAAGGCGAAGCTACGCTACCGCCAGCCGGAGCAGCCCGCACTGGCAAAGCTTCAGACGGACGGCACGCTGCTTCTGCACTTCGACGAGCCGCAGCGCGCGGCGACGCCGGGGCAGGCCGCCGTTTTCTACGACGGCGACGTCGTCCTCGGCGGCGGCACCATTCTGAACTAGTTTCCTGCCGCCCACCGGGCGGTGTCTTTGGCCTTGGTTTTTTAGGGGATTGCAAGCGCGGCGGCTTTGTGGTATACTGCCGTTATAATGGAGGAATATGTTATGATACCAATTTACCGCGCAGCACGCCGGGCGGGGCTGCCCGCATGACGCGCAAACGCGCCCTGTGGCTGGCGCTTTTTCTCGTCCTGACCGCCGCCACCGTGCTGATTCAAATCACCAGTCAGGATTTTTCCTTTTCCGGCTTCTGGAACTGCTGCGTCAATTCCGACCACTGGCTTCTCGCCGCCGCCTTTTTGTGTATGCTCGGCATCATCTTCTTTGAAGGCATGAGCCTGCGCATGATCTGCGGCTCTCTCGGCTATCGTCGGCCGCCGTACCACGGTTTTGTTTACTGCGCAGCGGATCTCTTCTTCTCCGCAATCACGCCCTCGGCCTCCGGCGGTCAGCCCGTCGCCGCCTACTGTATGTACACCGACGGCATCCCGATGGAGGTCTCCTCGGTCGCACTGCTTCTGAACCTGATTCTCTACAAGGCAGCGCTGTTTCTCGTCACGATCGTCTGTATCGCGCTGCGGCCTGCCGTCTTTGCGGAGTATCACACCGCCTCGCTGGTGCTTCTGCTTCTGGGCGCGGTCATACAGGGTGCGCTGGCCCTACTGCTGATTTTGCTGTTGTTCCGGCCGAAGCTGGTACATTCCATCTGCAATTGGAGCATTTTCTTCCTTTCCAAGCTGCACCTGCTGCGCAAGGCAGAGGAAAAGCGGGCGAAGCTCGCCAACTGGATCGACAGCTACGGTATCTGCGCCGCTTCCGTCCGCGGAAATACCGGGATGCTCGTGCGCACATTCCTGCTGAATCTGGGGCAGCGCATCTGTATGCTGATGGTTCCGGTGCTGGTTTTTCTGGCGCTGGGCGGCGCAAAGCGCGACTGGCTGGACATTTTCATCGGTCAGAGCCACGTCTATCTCGGCTCCAATTCCGTTCCCCTGCCCGGCGCGGTCGGCGCGGCCGACTGGCTGTTTGTTGACATCTGCGGCAACTATTTCTCCGATGCCGTCAGCTTCAACCTGCTGTCCAGAGGAATTTCCTTCTACTGCAACGTGGCGATCTGCGGTCTGATGACCTGGCTCTGGCTGCTGCGCCACAAGAAACCGAACAAGGCCGCCGTCTGACGGCGGTGAGATATGAAAGGAGCAAATTCATGAACGAAAGATGGTCTTTGGACGCGCTTTACACCAGCTTTGACAGCCCGGAATTTCAGGCCGACCTGAAAAAGCTGGACGAGCTGTGCGCCCGCTATCAGGAGCTGACCGGGCATTACGGGAAAGACTCTCCCGCCGCCGAAATCCGCGCGACGCTGGAGCTGGAAGAAGCCCTCGCCGACCTTACCGAGCGGATGTTCCTCTATGCCAGTCTGCGTCAGTCCGCCGACACGAAGGACGCCGAAAGCGCCTCCGTTTCCGGCCGCCTGATGAACAAGCTAGCCTCCATCACCGGCGCGCAGACTGCCTTCCGGCAGTTTGTGGCAAAACAGGAAAATCTGGACGCCCTGATCGACGCCGATCCCCTGCTGACCGATTACCGCTATCTTCTGACCAACATCAAGAAGGACAGCCGCTATCTTCTGAGCCAGCGGGAAGAGGAGATCATGGCGCGCATGAGCCTGTCCGGCGCGGACGCATGGGAGGAGCTTCAGTCCTACCTGACCTCCTCGGTACAGGTGGATTTCCGCGGCGGCCAGACGACGCTGTCGGCCATCCGCAATCTCGCCTATGACCCCGACCCCGCGACCCGTAAGGAAGCCTACGAGGCAGAGCTTGCCTGCTATCCGAAGATCGCGGACTCCGTGGCCTACTCGCTCAACTCCATCAAGCTGCAAATGCTCACCGACTGCCATCTGCGCGGCTACGAATCGCCCTTGCAGCGCGCGCTCTACAACGCGCGGATGCAGCGCAAAACGCTCGACGCCATGTTCTCCGCCATCGACGAATATCTGCCCAAGTTCTGGGCCTATCTGCGCGGCAAGGCCAACGCGCTGGGCCACGAAAACGGGATGCCGTGGTACGATATGTTCGCGCCCATGGGCGAAAACGACAAGAAATACTCGCTGGAAGAGGCGCGCGACGTCATTCTTCGTCTCTTCGGCAGCTTCGACGAGGATCTTCGCGCCATGGGGCAGGAGGCCTTTGACAACGCATGGATCGACTTTTATCCGCGCGAGGGCAAGGTCGGCGGCGCATTCTGCTGCGCCATCCAGCCCATCCGCCAGAGCCGCATCCTGACAAACTTCGACGGGACCTATTCCGACATCGTCACGCTGGCGCACGAGCTGGGCCATGCCTTCCACAACGTGAACCTCTACGATCACCGCCCGCTGAACAAGGAATACTCCATGCCCGTAGCGGAAACGGCCTCCACCTTCAACGAAAACATCGTCAACAACGCCGCCTACGCCGCCGCGCAGACCGACGGTGAGCGTCTGGCGATCCTGGAATCCCAGCTCATGGACGCCTGCCAGATCATCTGCGACATCTACAGCCGCTACCTATTTGAAACGGCGGTGTTTGAGCGCCGCGAGGAGGAGTTCCTGCCCGCCGACCGCCTGTGCGAGATGATGCTCGACGCGCAGAAAAAGGCCTATGGCGACGGTCTGGATCACGGCGTGCTGCATCCTTATATGTGGCTGTGCAAGAGCCACTACTATTCCGGCTCGCTGAGCTTCTATAACTTCCCCTATGCCTTCGGCGGCCTGTTCGCCCGCGGCCTATACGCCAAGTACCGCGAGGAGGGCGCAGCCTTCGTGCCGAAATACAAGGCGCTGCTGCACGCCACGACGGTCATGAGCGCCGAGGATGCCGCCGCCATCGCCGGCATTGACCTGACCGACCGCGCATTCTGGGAAAGCAGCCTTGCCTCCATCGCCAAGGACATCGACGAATTCCTGCGTCTGGTGGAGAAATAAGAGTGCACGGATAGCCGTCGGCAATGCCGATGGTATGCAGGCCGAGCCCACAGGCTTATCCACATGTACTTTTCTTACTACAAATAAAAAACAGGCTCATCCGAGCCTGTTTTTATTATTTCAAAGGTTTCTTATACTGATATACGTCAAAAAGTGGCATTAGATATATTCCACACGCAGCTCGCCGAAGCTGACCTGCGGGTGGAGAACGATCGTCGCCTCCGGCGTTTCCTGCGGCTGGCCGACGGTATGGGCTTCTGCTGCGAAGGTTCCGCCCGACGATTCCATTTCCGCGCGGAAGCGACGCGGGATCCGCAGGACCGTTTCGCCGAAGCGGCTTCTCACCGTGATATGGCAATCGGGAGCGACGCTTTCGCAGCCGGAAAAATCAACGCAGTAAGAGCCGAATTTTGTTTCGATCTCACCGCCGCGCAGCTCCGTCAGCTCGACCAGGATCGTGTCCTCGCCGAATTCGGACTCCACCTTCACCCAGCCGTCTTCAAAGGAATATTCGCTGCTGCTTTCCGGCGCGTGGATGACCGAGTGCTTTCTCTTCCTGCCGAAGAGTACATCGATCAGCAGGCTCACACCCCAGAGAAGCAGAAAGGCCGGAATGACGACCTTCCAGCCGAGGCTGACCTTCCAAAGGCCGAAGCTCGTCACGAGGAAGTACGCGCCTGCCAGCGTGACCGCCAGCGGGAAGAACGACGGATGGTGCACCATCCCGGCGAGGCCGCCGATCAGCAGCGCCGTCGTCCAGAGGACCGTCCACCACGAAACGCCCAGCTCCGGCCGGAGCGCCGACAGCAGGAGCAGTCCGCCGATGCAGAGGATGTACACGGCAAACCAGATGCCCTCCCTCGGCTTCCATTCCATATGGAATTCCTTTCTGCTCTCGCGGGGCGATTGCCCGACCGGCTCGGCCGTCCTGACGGTGCCGCCCGCTGGCTCCTTGCCCAGCAGCTCATCGACGGTGATCCCGAAGATCTCTGCCAGCTGCGGCAGCAGGCTGATGTCCGGGCAGGACAGGTCGTTTTCCCACTTGCTGACAGCCTGCGCGCTGACGCCCACGCGGTCGGCAAGCTGCTCCTGCGTCATGCCCAGCCGCTTGCGGTGCTGCATGATGCGTTTTCCCAATGTCATTTCGTTCATTTTCTTTTCCCTCCTTCATTCTATTCCTACTATGCCATACTCGGAAGGAAAAGTCTATCATCTGTCCGTTAAGAATTCGGAAAAGGTCAAACAACCCACGGTTGAAACCTGCTCAACCGTGGGTTGCCGTTCAAAGATTTCCGATCAGACCGTGTAGATCGCGCCGAGGAAGAGGAAGCACTGCATCTCGCGGTCGTAGATGCCGCACACAAAGGGACGATCCACGCGGACGGTCTTGTATTCCTGCGGAATGGCAGTGGACTCCGCGACCATCTCCACCGTGGTCGCTGCGGCGGCCTCCGTGCCGGTTTCATTGACCTGCAGAAAGGTCTTGTGCAGCACGCGGCCGATGCGCAGGCGGGTCTCCTTCGCCTCCGGCGACATTACGGAGAAGTCCGCCTTGTTCTTATCGAAAGCATCCGTCATGCCCATGGTCTGAAGCACCGCGCCAAGCTCCGTGGAATACTCCGTCGTAAATTTCGGCATCACGGCGTGAATCTTCTCCTGCGAGGCGTTTGCCATCAGAGCAGTCAGTTTTTCGCCGGAGAGGGAATCAACGTAATCATCCAGAGAAGTACCCTCCTGCGGCATCAGGACGGCATAGCAGAAGCGTTTGCTTTCATAGTCCTTGAGGAAACCGACCGTGTTTTCGTCCCGCAGATACCAGTATTCGTCGGAATACATCAGCTCAGCCTGCGTATCGCCGGAAGCGGCGTGGAAGGGCTCCTTTTTGACATCGGAGACAATGTATTCCTTCTGCCATGTTGCGCTGAACGCCAACGCGTTGACCAGATACATCACCGAGTCCGGATCCAACTCGTCAAGAATTTTTTCGATTCTCCCTCTGGTCTGGTAGTTGACCCAGTCGTTGATCGCATCGCGGGTGGCGGCATTGAAGGGAGCCGAGTTAATCTCCGCGCCGTAGTAATCGCTGTCAGTCCGGAGGAAATCCTCGCTGACCGGGAAACCCTCGCGCAACCAAAGCGCGTTGGCTGCGGCAAATTCCTCCGCATTCTTCTGCCCACAGGCAAGCAGGTAGGCATTGAGCTGCTGCACCGGCAGACCGAGCACCTGCTCCATCTGCGCCAGTGTATCCCCGGAAGCACCGTTGGCCGTCATTGCCAGTGCAAGCTGGACGGAATAGGGGGAAATCACAATGTTTTCACCCTTTGCGGTATTTTTCAAAAGTGCAGCCGCAAAGGCCGCGCTCGCCGCCGCGAATTCTGCATCAGGCTCCCGCGCCTCGCCATTTCCGGTGAGGACGACGGGGGGATGACCGGTCGGCTCGTCCACCTCGGAGTGCGCGGGCTTGGATGTGCCGATGGACACATCGGTCGCCTTCTTGTCATCCACCTGCGTGGTGGCGCAGGCCGCAAGCTGGAAGCAGAGAGCCACAAAGAGCGCCAGCGCCAGCCATTTTTTCAGTTTCATGGGTCAGACCTCCTGTCTTTTCCTTTTGTTGATAAGACGAAGCCGCAGAAAAAAAGTTCCAAAAGCCAGCGGCTTTTGGAACTCTATCAATACAACTCTGTCAGGTGCGGCGCAGAAAAATCTCACCACACTTGTGGCAGACGACCTTGGTCTGCCCGCCGCTAATCGGCACGGACTGCACCGCATGACAGGCCGGGCAGCGGAAATAGCGTTTTTTCCTGCGCCGGTGCAGTCGAAATTTCGTTTTCCGCTCTGCAAGAAACGCGATAAACCGTCGCTTCATGTCTGCCCCTCCGTTTTCTTCCCCGTACCGCGCAGGATCGCCGTGTAGCGAATCAGATATAGCACAAAAGCCAGCGCAATCAGCGCAGAGCAGACGATGGCATCCGCCAGAACAAAGGTCGGGTTCGCATCGCGCCAGAGCATCAGGACAAACATGGAGAAATAGATTACGGCTGTGCAGATCTTACCATACCAGCCGGCACTGTAAACGCTGTGCGTGCGGCGCAGGGCGATCAGCGTCAGGATGCCGATGGAGGCCTCCTTGGTGATCAGGATCGCCACCATCCACCAGTATTTCATCGGCATCAGGCACAGCAGCAGCGCGATCTGTGTCAGCTTATCGGCCACCGGGTCGATCGCCTTGCCGAAATCCGACACCACATGGAAGGTACGGGCGATCCAGCCGTCCACCACGTCCGTCGCACCGGAAAGCACCAGCAGGCCGAAAGCCCACCAGTACTGCTCCTTGAAATACAGGCAGATGATCACCGGAATCAGAAGAATCCGGAAGAAGCTCAGCAGGTTCGGCACCGTCAGGATGCGGTGGGTGTCCGCCTGCTGCGCGTGCTCAATTCTCGCTTTTTCTTTCTCGCTCATCCGAGTTTTCCTCCTCCTGCACGGTCGGGACAAACATCTCCGCGACCTTTGATCTATGCTTGCTCTTCTGATGGAAAAAGCCGATCACGCTGAACACCAGCGCGCCGATCAGGTTGACGATCAGATCGCCCATGGTGTCAATCAGGCCGATGTCCAGATAACCGCCGAGGCCGAGGCTCTCGCCATTGACCACGACGTCGTTGATCCCGGAGATCGTGATGGGAATGTTGCTGTTGGTCGGGTCCAGCGAAACGGAGGTGATCGTGTGAATGATCGTATCCTTCTGCATATCCTTCATGAACAGGCAATCCACGGAGAATTCAAAGATCTCCCACAGCGCGCCGATCGTCATGGAGAAGCAGAACGCCACCAGCGCAAGGAAGATAGGCGACAGCTCGAACTTCGTCCGGCGGTCGCGGTTGAGAATGTCCGCCATGGAATAACCGACCGCCGCATAGATAAAGCCGCTTGTCGTGTGCAGTGCCTTATCCCAGAACGGCACCTTGACATAGAAGCAGGCCAGCTCACCCAGAATCTCCGCCGCAAAGATAAAGAGAATCACCGTAATCTCCAGTCCGGTCGGAAGCTGCATATGCAGCTTTCTGGAGACAATCGCGGGCAAAAACAGCAAAAACAGCGTCAAAAGGCAGGTGAACACGCTCTCAAGCTGTCCCGTAAAAATCGAGCGCACCAGCACAAGCACCACAAGCAGACGCACCACCGTATAGGTGACTACTGTCAGTCTGCTCTTTTTTTCAAGGTAGCTTTTCCAGCGGCCTTTTTTCATCTTTTTCATAGCGCACCTCACTTTACAGGAATATGATACCCGCCGAACATCAACTCAACATCAACTGATTATGAACTTCCGTTAAAAAAGGCAACATTTTCTTTTACAAATCCCCGGCCCATATGCTATACTTATCCCAACGGAGGTGATCTCATGTTCAAAATACTGGTTGCGGAGGACGACGCGGAATTGCAGCAGCTTTTCTGCCGTGTGCTGACGCGCAGCGGCTTTACCGCCGTGGGCGTGCCGGACGGTGCCGCCGCGCTGGAGATTCTGGAAAAGGAATATATCGACCTGATCGTTTCGGACATCATGATGCCGCGCATGGACGGCTACACGCTGGTGCGCAGTCTGCGCGACGCGGGCAACACCATTCCCATCCTGATGATCACCGCCAAGGACAGTTTTCAGGATATGCAGTTCGGCTTCCTCGCGGGCGCGGACGACTATCTGGTCAAGCCCATCAACGTCAACGAGCTGGTTCTGCGAATTCAGGCGCTTCTGCGCCGCGCGCAGATGGTCGCCGACCGCCGCCAGAGCATCGGCTCCACGGTTTTTGAGTTTGACTCCTTCACCGTCCGCACCGGCAGCAGTCAGCTCGTTCTGCCGCAGAAGGAATTCCTGCTTCTTTACAAGCTGGTTTCCTCCCCCGGCCATATCTTCACGCGCCAGCAGCTCATGGACGACATCTGGGGCGTGGATTCCCAGACGGACCCGCGCACGGTGGACGTGCACATCAACCGGCTGCGCGACCACTTCCGCGAGAACCCGGATTTCGAGATCACGACGGTCCGCGGCATCGGATACAAGGCGGTAAAAAAATGAAGCAGAGAAAATACTCCCTGCGTATGCGTACCTATTATATGCTGATCGTCTTTGTGATCGTACTGTTTTCTTTCGCGGCGGTCGCCGGCGCGCTGTTTCTTTTACAGCGCTTTGGCTACATCCACAGGCTGAATTATTCCGCTCTGCTGGGGCTGCTGGTCGCCGCGGCGGTCGCCGGCGGTCTGATGAGCTATTTCATCGGCCGGCGCATCCTCGCGCCCATGGTCAAGCTCAGCAATGCCTCCAAAGAGGTCGCGCGCGGGAATTACACGATCACCATCGAGGACTCCAGCAAGATGGAGGAGGTGCAGACCACCTTCCGCAATTTCAACGCCATGGTGCGGGAGCTGAACAGCATTGCCACGCTCAGCAATGATTTCATCGCCAACGTTTCCCATGAGTTCAAGACACCGCTGACGGCCATCGAAGGCTATGCCATGCTTTTGCAGGACAGCGCGCTCTCCCCCGCCGAGCGGGAGGAATATCTGAACAAAATTCTCTTCAATACGCACCGGCTTTCCACGCTGGTCGGGAATATTCTGCTGCTTTCCAAGATGGAGAGCAAATCGCTCTCCGAGCAGAGCACCAGCTTCCGTCTGGATGAACAGCTCCGGCAGGCCGTGGTGGCGTTGGAGCCGCAGTGGACGGAGAAGGGCATCAGCTTCGACGCGGTGCTCGACCCCGTGAACGTGACCGGCTGCGAACGGCTTCTCAGTCAGGTCTGGACGAATCTGATCGGGAACGCCATCAAATTCAGTGAAAACGGGCAGGAGATCGCCATCCGTCTGCTGGAGCAGACGGAATGTGTGGTCGTCAGCATTCAAGATCACGGCTGCGGCATGACGCCGGAGATACAGGCACATATTTTTGAGAAGTTCTATCAGGGCGACACCTCGCGCCGCTCCATGGGAAACGGCCTCGGCCTTGCGCTGGTCAAGCGCATCGTGGAGCTTTCCCAGGGTGTGATCGAGGTGGACAGCGCCCCCGGCGAGGGTTCGACCTTCCGGGTCATCCTCCCCAAGTGATATTTTTCGGAATTAGCACTCTGTTTCGCAGAGTGCTAATTGTTTACAGTTCGTTCATATTGAAAGCATGAATCGTTCATAATCCGGCGGGATAATAAAGCCAGAAAAAAGAAATGAACGACCCACGGGGAACCGTGGGGAGCCTGAATTGGAGGAATTGATTATGTTGAATCTCACACCGTATCGTAAGCACAATAATGAAGCAGCTATGTATAACCCCTTCCGTGAACTGGAAGACTTTGAACGCAGCATCTTCGCACCGGACACGCTGGCATCTTTCCGTACCGATATTGAGGACGAAGGCGACAAGCTGGTGCTGTCGGCCGATCTGCCGGGCTTTGATAAGAAGGACATCCACATCGACGTAGACGATGATACCCTCGTCATCCACGCCGAGCGTCATTCCAACTATGAGAAGCAGGAAAAGAAGGCAGGTTACCTGCGCTGCGAGCGTTCCTATGGCAGCTACAGCCGCAGTTTCAATCTTGACGGCATCGACTCCGATAAGATCAGCGCCGCCTATGACAATGGCGTCCTGAAGCTGACCCTTCCGAAGCAGGCGCCTGCAAAGGCCACTGCCCGCCGTCTGGAAATCGAATAAAACACACGCATGATCAAAACCCCGCCACTGACTTTGCCAGTGGCGGGGTTTTCGTTTATTTCAGAACCTTCGGATTCTTATGGATATACAGCACGCCGAGGCAGCCTTCGCCGCAGTGGCAGGAGACGGTGCAGCCGGCGTTCGTTTCGTAGGTATGCTCGAACTTGCCGTACTGCTCCACCGTGCGCCAGACCGTGTCGAGCACTTCTTTCGACACCGGTGTATGCGTGATAAAAATGCGCTCATAGATCAGGTCGTCCGCGCCCTCCAGACGGCTGCGCACGTACTGCTCCATGCACTTGGCATAGTTGCCGCGGTACTTCTTTCCCACGACCATTTTGTTGTCAATGACTTCGATGCAGGGCTTGAGCTTCAGCAGGTTCGCGCCCAGACCGACAACGGCAGAGCAGCGCCCGCCCTTGACCATGTAATCCAGACGGTCGAGCAGGAAGCTCGCGTCCACGCGGGGCGCCAGCTCGTTGAGCGCGGCACACAGTTCGTCCAGATCGGTCGCCGTTTTGGCCAGCTTGCAGGCCTCCATGACCACATGACCCTGACCGCTGGAGAGGTTGCGGGAGTCGATCACGCGTACATTGGGCAGATCTTCCGCCGCGATGCAGGCATTCTGGTGCGTCGCAGAAAAGCCGGAGCCGATGTTCACATGAACGACGCCGTCATATTCCTTGGCCAGCGCCTCAAAACGCTCGCGATAGGTTCCGATGGGCACTGCAGCCGTGCTGCACAGAGCGCCGCCCGCTGCAACGTGCGCAAAAATATCCGCCGGCTGAATGGTCACACCATCGAGATAGCTCTTATCGCCCATGTTGATGAACAGGGAAAAAATCTCAATATCGTTTTCACGGATCAGTTCGGGGGAAAGGTCGCAGGTGCTGTCGGCAGTAATCTTGATTCTCATTTGGTAAGCCCATCCTTTTCTCGGTTTCAAAGCTATTATATCCTGCCTTTTCTGTCAAGTCAAGGCACGAATTTCGGATCATTTCCGCAAATCACGTCTTTTCTGATTGTAAAAGCGCGCATTTTATTGTATACTCCACTTGAGGTGAAACGAATGACACTAATCGAAACCTATCTGGACTATTTGCAGCAGCTTTCCGCAGGAGTGCGCGAGGCGCCGCAGGGCATCACCCTGACGCAGACGGAGCCGCTGCCCCGCGCCGCCGAATTGCAGGAGCAGATTCAGGCGATGGGCGTGCCGGAATTCGTGCGCCGCTGCGCCGCGCAGGACGGGACGGAGCTTCCGCAGGAGCTATTTGACGATTTTCGGGAAGAAGATCTCCGTGCCGCGCTCAGCGCCCTTGCCGGGGCAGCCCCGGAGGAGGAGCCCGATCCGGAAGCGCAGCCGCCGCAGATCGACGAGCCGGACGGCCCGCGCAGCGCCTACGAGGTTCTGGTGGACTGCTGCTGTCTGAATGAGGACCTGCTGTATTACCTGATCGACGTGCTCAAGCGGGGCGCGGAGGAGGAGTTTCAGAAGTTGGCGCTCGTCACCGCGCGCAAGGCCTTCACGCAGGCGGATTTCCTCTACTGGTTTGCGACCAAGCAGGATCGCGCGCCGCAGGAGGAGCTGATCTGCGTCACGATCATGGATGCCTGCCTCGACCGGCTGGCGCAGGAAGGGCAAAATGAGCTGATTGCCGCCCTGCTCTGCGGCGACCGGAAGACCTTTGAGCTCTTCCGCTGCGAGGCACCGGAGCTGCTGCATCTGCCGCAGGCGACCTACGAATGGTTTGAGGATAACTACCTCAAGGGCTACTATTCCATCCGTTATATGCTGAAATTCAATAAAATTTCCTTCCCGAAGGAGGCGCCGCAATGACCTGTGAAGAACGCGCCGCGCAGAATTTTCTCGACGGCTGCAACTGCGCGCAGGCCGTCCTGCTGGCCTTTTCCGACCAAACCGGGCTGGATGAGGACACCGCAAGGCGCATCGCCTCCGGCTTCGGCGGCGGCATGGCAAAAATGCGCGAGGTCTGCGGCGCGGTGAGCGGCATGTTCATGGCCGCCGGGCTGCTGTACGGCAGTTCCTCCCTGTCGCACGAAGAAAAATCCGCGCACTACCTGCGGCTTCAGGCACTGGCCGCACAGTTCCGCGAGAAGAACGGTAGTATCATCTGCCGTGAGCTGCTCACCGGCGTAAAAACCGACGGCTCTCCCCTGCCGGAACGCCGCACGGCAGAATATTACAAAAAGCGTCCCTGCGCCGCTCTGGTCGCGGACGCGGCACACATTTTGGCGCAGTACATCGAAGCGCACCCCATCAAAGGGTAAAAGAAGCCCGCGGTTTTTGCCGCGGGTGTTTCAGCTTGTCCCAAAAGTCCTTTTGGACTTTCGGGACAAGCTGCCAGCAAAATTGCAAAATCAGCATTTGTAGTATTATTTTGCAATTTTGGTTGCTGCGGCGGGTGATTGATCGTGAAAGGGAACCCTGACGGTTCCCTTTCACTCTTTCCTTCCCTCCGTAACTTTGATAAGTTTTTCAACAGTCTAAAAGGCTCTCACCCGGACGGGTGAGAGCCTTCTTTATTATTGAAATCAGTCTTCTTCTACGTGGATGCCGTTTTCCGCAAAGGCTTTCAGGAGAAGATCCATGTCAGAGGGGATGGAGATCGGCTCGCCGCAGGCCTTGATCGCGTTGGCGACGTCCTTCAGGCCGTTGCCGGTCACGACGGAAACGACGGTCGCATCGGCAGGCAAAATGCCCTGCTCGCGCAGCTTCTTGACGCCGGCGGTACCGGTGACGCCCGCAGGCTCGCCAAACACACCGCAGGTGCGGCCAAGCAGCTTCTGCGCCGCCATGATCTCCTCGTCGGACACATTGACGACCAGACCGTGGGACTCGCGGATGGCCATGAGCGCCTTGTCCGCATTACGCGGCACGCCAACAGCGATGGAGTCGGCCAACGTGTTCTCTTCCATGGGATGCCACGGCTTGTTCTCCATAATGGCGCGGTTAAGCGGGCAGCAGCCCTCCGCCTGTGCGGAGATCAGCCGCGGCAGACGGTCGATAAAGCCGATGGCGTACAGATCCTTCAGGCCCTTCCACAGACCGGCGATGGTGCAGCCATCGCCCACGGAAATGGCAATAAAGTCCGGAACCTGCCAGTTCAGCTGCTCCATGATCTCCAGACCGACGGTCTTTTTGCCCTCGGAGAGATAGGGATTGATAGCAGCGTTGCGGTTGTACCAGCCCCATTTGTCGATTGCCTGCTTGGACAGCTCAAAAGTCTCCTCGTAGCTTCCCTGCACGGAAACGACCGTCGCGCCGAAGGTCATCAGCTGTGCGACCTTGCCCTTGGGGGCACGGGAAGGCACAAAAATGTAGGTTTTCAGGCCCGCGGCGGCAGCATTGCCCGCCAGCGAGGATGCGGCGTTGCCGGTGGAGGAGCAGGCAATGACCTTCGCGCCCGCTTCCTGCGCCTTGGCAACGGCCATGGCGGAAGCGCGATCCTTCAGGGATGCGGTCGGGTTCTGGCCGTCGTCCTTGACCCAGAGCTTTGCAATGCCCAGCTCCTTCGCCAGACGGTCGGCCTTGTACAGGGGCGACCAGCCCACGCGCAGCGGAGTATTGGGCGTGGTTTCCTCCACGGGAAGCAGCTCGCGGTAGCGCCACATGGAGCGGTCGTCGCGCGCGGCCAGCTTTTCCTTCGTCAGGTTCTGCTTGATATAGTCGTAATCGTAGATGATGTCGAGGATTCCGCCGCACTCGCAGTTGGTGAGGTTCGGAACCGCCTTGTATTCTCTGCCGCATTTGACGCAGCGGCCGCAGATCACGTTTTTCATCGTATTCCCCTTCAAGATGATTTCTTCCGGCGCGCTTCCCTTCTCCGGGTGCGCGCCTGTCTTCTTTGTTCGCGTTTTGCCTCCCGCGGATAGAGGCGGAAGAAGTCCTCGTCGCCCACCATCGCGCGGAAGTCACGCAGCTCTCTGCGCCAGTGAATGACCGCTACCGCCGCGGCAAGCAGGCCGAGGTAGCCAAGCAGCACAGGCCAGAACGCAAGTCCCAGCTTATCCGCGCTGCCGATGATCAGCAGCGCGCCGCACATCAGCGCAATGGACAGAAAGGACAGCAAAAATGCAGAGAGAACGGGAAGAATGCCAATGGCAAACTGTCCGGATCTTCGCTTTTTCTTCATATGGCCTTTCCTCTTAAAAAACGGGGGCAGGGAAAACTCCCTCCCCCCGTGCAATGACATTACAGGTTCTTCAGCAGGCCGGTAGCCTCGTTGAATTCATTGATGAGTTCGTCCAGATCCTTCGCCTGTGCATGGACGGCGTCCCAAGTGTTCTTGGTGTCGTACCACTGTGCGTTCAGGTCCTCGACGGACATGCCCTGCTGCTCGACCCAAGTGTAATACTTCAGGTTGTGGACACGCTTGCGCTCGGTGTAGGTCAGCTCCAGCATGCTGTCGGTCTTGAGGTCCAGCATATGGCGGGCGTGATCCATTGCAGCCTCCTGATCGGAGTATGCACCATGCTGCTGGTTCAGCTCTTCGATACGGCTGCCGTACATCACGGCGGAGTCGGTCAGGACGGTCGCGACGACGTCGTTCTCGGTCAGCTCATAGTACTTGGCCATCTTGATGCAACACAGAACGTTTGCGATGCCGGAGATGCCCAGCCACTCCATCTTTGCGATCTGCTCGTCGGACATATGGAGCTGCTCCTTCATGTACTTCTTGCCTTCCGGCGTGTTGAACAGGCGCAGCAGGCGCTGGCTGTCTTCGTCGTCAATGGCAATGGCCATGTCGGTGTTCTTGACGTTGTGGATCCAAGGAATGTGCTTGTCGCCGATGCCTTCGATGCGATGACCGCCGAAGCCGTTTTCCAGAATGGTCGGGCACTGCAGCGCTTCGCCGACGGCCAGCTTCAGGTGCGGATAACGCTCCTTGAGCAGATCGCCCGCGCTCATGGTGCCGGCGGAACCGGAGGTGAAGCAGGCGCCCGCGAAGTTCTGGCCGGGCTTCTTGACCGCCTCGAACAGTTCAGCCAGTGCGTAGCCGGTGACATTGTAGTGCCACAGCGGGTTGCCCATCTCGGCGAACTGGTTGAAGATCATCATGGTGGGATCCTTCTTCAGTTCCCAGGTCTTGTCGAAGATCTCCTTGACGTTGGACTCGCAGCCGGGGGTCGCGATGATCTGGCCGGCGATGGACTTCAGCCAGTCGAAGCGTTCCTTGGACATATCCTGCGGGAGGATCGCGACGGACTCACAGGCCAGCAGCTTGGAGTTGAACGCGCCGCCGCGGCAGTAGTTGCCGGTGGAGGGCCATACGGCATGATGATAAGTAGCGTCGAACTGACCGGTCACAAGGCGGGGAGCCAAGCAGCCGAAGGAAGCGCCGACCTTATGGCAGCCGGTCGGGAACCACTTGCCGGACATGGCGATGATGCGGCAGGGAACGCCGGACAGCTCGCTGGGGATCTCAACATAGTTGGGGACCTTCTGGAACAGGCCGCCCTTTTCCTTTGCTTCGTTATGCCAGGAAATACGGAACAGATTGACGGGATCGACATCCCACAGGCCGGTGTGCGAGAGCTTTTCCTTGATCTTTTCAGGGATCAGGTCGGGGTTCTGCATCTGCGCGATGGTCGGGATAATGATGTTGTTTTCCTTTGCCTTCTGGATGTTGTGCGCAAGGCCTTCCTTGTTGATGCGAAGATCAATCATTGCTTTTTCCTCCTGTTTTTACATCTAAATATGAATATAGCGTGTACTTGGAAATGCCAAAATGGGATGCAATTTTGTCGCCGGATTTGGTGATCAGCAGTGCGCCGTGCTCATTGAGGAAGCGGATCGCGCGGACCTTATCCTCCTTGGTCATCATGGACACGGGCTTGCCGACCAGACGATCGGACTGGTCGATCAGATCGTCCAGAAGATCGTTGACATTGTGCGTAATGCGTGCGGGGGGCTCCTTATCGGTGACCGCGGAGGTCAGCAGATGGAGTGACTGCTCTGCCATCACCAAAGTGGAGATGTCGAAGTTGATGCAGAAGATCGCCGCGACCTTTCCTTCGTCGTCATGGATATAGACGGAAGAGGACTTCAGCAGCTTGCCGTCCGGCGTGCGGGTCAGGTAGCACAGATGATCCTCCGGATTCCCGTCGGCTTTACTGAGCTGCTCCAGGACCACCTGCGAAGGGCCGTCGCCCAGCTTGCGTCCGGAAATATGGCCGTTTTCGATCGCACAGATTGAACGCTGCGTGCTGTGTTCGGAAATCTCATGAACGACAACTTCACAATTGCTGCCGAACTGTGCCGCGACCCCCTTGGCGATATGCCGCAGGGCATCAAGTTCGCTTTTTTTGAGCATATATCCGCTCCTCTCCGTCGCCGGAAAGCCACGCTTTCCGCACCTCATTTTACATTTCTATCATATCACATTTTTTATAGAAATCAATTCTTTTTCAAAAATTTTTTTGGTTTTATAAAAATTTGTTTGACATCTGGAATAGATATGCTAATATAGAGGTGTAACCGCGATACGCGGGCAGGAACGAATATAAATATGGAGGGTACATCATGGATTTTGAAGCAATCAAGAAAGCCGCGGAAGGCTATCGCGCAGACATGAGCCGCTTCCTTCGCGACATGATTGCCATCCCCAGCGAGAGCTGCGAGGAAAAGGGCGTCGTCATGTGCATCAAGGCAGAGATGGAAAAGCTCGGCTACGACAAGGTCGAGATTGACAAGCTGGGCAATGTCATCGGTTGGATGGGCCACGGCAAGAAGATCATCGCCATTGACTCCCACATTGATACCGTCGGCATCGGCAACATTGAAAACTGGACTGCCGACCCCTACAAGGGCTACGAAACCGACACGATCATTTACGGCCGCGGCGGCTCTGATCAGGAAGGCGGCATGGCCTCCGCCGCTTACGGCGTCAAGATCATGAAGGACCTTGGGCTCATTCCTGACGACTACAAGATCATGGTCGTCGGCTCCGTGCAGGAAGAGGACTGCGACGGTATGTGCTGGCAGTCCATCGTCAACGAATACTTCAACGGTCCGGAAGACGCCCGCAGCCAGATCGAGTTCGTCATCTCCACGGTCATCGCGGCCGTATGGAGATCCGCGTCGATATGCACGGCGTTTCCTGCCATGGTTCCGCTCCCGAGCGCGGCGACAACGCCATCCACAAGATGGCTGAGGTTCTGCTGAACGTCCGCGACCTGAACGAGAATCCCGCAGACGGCTCCACCGAGATCAACGGGCTTGTGAAGATGCTCGATCCGAAGTTCAACCCCGAGCATTACGAGGACGCACGCTTCCTCGGCCGCGGCACCTGCACCACCTCTCAGATCTTCTACACCTCGCCCAGCCGCTGCGCCGTTGCTGACTCCTGCTCCATCTCCATCGACCGCCGCATGACGGCCGGCGAGACCTACAAGTCCTGCC
>OHOZ01000367.1_pt1 | contig 28854 bp, 27 predicted proteins | sample 1569931 | NCBI WGS metagenome assembly OHOZ01 (sample SAMEA3879572, study PRJEB24766) | human gut metagenome | biome: human-associated habitat; feature: feces | place: USA | collected 1985/1987
TAGCAGCCAATAAACAGTAGTGTGCACCCCGAAGGGGTCGAGGGGGCGATCGGAAAGCCCCCTCGTCGCCTCCGCAGAGGCGATTCCCCTGCAAAAATCAAAACCAAGAAACAGTTCTTTATCAGGATAGGAGGATAAACAATCATGAGCATTCTCGATTTGGACATCATCAAAGGCTACATCCGCATGTGCACCGACGGCTGGAATCAGGGCTGGCACGAGCGCAACGGCGGCAACCTCACCTACCGCATGAAGGACGAGGAAGTCGCGCAGTGCCGTCCCTACTTCCGCGCAACCCCCGGCGAATGGGTGAACATGGGCGTTCAGGCGGACAACCTCGCGGGCGAATACTTCATCACCACCGGTTCGGGCAAGTACTTCCGCAACGTCGAACTCGACCTCGAACACAACATGGGCATCGTCGAAATCAACGACAAGGGCGACAGCTGGCGCATCGTCTGGGGGCTGGAAGGCGGCGCGCGCCCGACGAGCGAGTTCCCCAGCCACTTCATGAACCACTCCGTCCGCAAGGCAGCGACGAATGGCGCGAACCGCGTCATCTACCACTGCCACGCCACCAACGTGATTGCCATGACCTACATTCTGCCGCTGACTGACCGCGATTTCTCCCGCGCCCTGTGGCAGAGTGCGACGGAATGCCCGGTCGTGTTCCCGGAAGGCGTCGGCGTCTGCCCGTGGATGGTTCCCGGCGGCGCGGCGATTGCCATGGCGACGTCCGAGCTGATGAAGCACTATCAGGCGGCTGTCTGGGCGCAGCATGGGCTGTTTGCCTCCGGCCCGGACTTTGACATCACGTTCGGTCTGGCGCACACCATCGAGAAGAGCGCTGAAATCTACATCAAGGTGCTGTCCGCGGGTCAGGGCAAAATCCGCCAGACCATCACGGACGACGATCTGCGCGCGATTGCGCATGATTTCGGCGTGACGATTAACGAGAAATTCCTTGACTAAGCTGATTTTTCCGGGACGCAGGGCATGTTCAAGTTCAGCGGAGGGAAACGGTGAATATCACGATTCGCAAAATGCAGCCCGGTGACGCGGACGCGCTGTACAGGCTGCTGTCTGACCCGGAAGTCATGCGGCACCTGGAGCCGCCGTTCGACCGGGATCAAGCAGAAGCGTTTCTGCATCACACAGGACTGCTTGAACCGCCGCTTGTGTATGCCGCTGAAGCCAACGGGGATTTCATCGGCTATGTGATTTATCACGCGTACGATGAGGACAGCGTGGAAATCGGCTGGGTGCTGCTCCCGGAATATTGGGGGCGCGGCTATGCGTCGGCGCTGACCGATCGGCTGATTGACCGGGCGCGGCAGGAGCGGAAAAGCGTCGTGATTGAGTGCGCTCCGGCGCAGGAGGCTACAAAGCGGATTGCAAGCAAAAAAGGCTTCCGCGACTGCGGAATCTGCGACGGATTGGCGCTCTACCGGCTGCCATAAGAGAATACGCAAAAGGCTCTGCCAACCCGGCAGAGTCTTTTCGTTTTTTGCGGTTCGTCGTTCGCCGTAAATCCGCCGAGCGAATTTTCCTTCACCTGAATGCACACATAGGTGATGCTGCTGTCCGCCGCGGCGGAGAACTGGCGCTTCGCTGCCGGAGCGACCTTCAGCCAATCACCTCTGAACTGCTTCGCACTGCACTTTTGTTTGTTGCTTTGGAGGCACGAAAAAGAGGCCCTGCGCACAGCAGAGCCTCTTGGGGGGATTGGCTTATTCGTCGTCGTCCACAACCTTGTCGGCGCTGGCGATAACCTTCTTCGCAACGTCGGCGGGTACTTCCTCGTAGCGCTCGAACGTCATCGTGAAGCGACCCCATGCCTGCGTCATCGAGCGCAGGTCGGTCGCGTACTTGAACATCTCGCTCAGCGGCGCTTCGGCGATAATCTTTTGCCCGCCTTCGCACTGTTCCATGCCGATGATGCGGCCGCGGCGCTTGTTCATGTCGCCCATCACGTCGCCCATGTAGTCATCCGGCACAATCACTTCGACGTGCATAATCGGCTCCAGTAGGACGGGGTTCGCGTCAGCGCAGCCCTTCTTGTAGGCGATGCGCGCAGCGGTCTTGAACGCCATTTCGGAGGAGTCCACCGGATGATAGCTGCCATCGTAGAGCTTCGCCTTCACGCTGACCATCGGATAGCCCGCCAGCACGCCGTGCACCATGCACTCGCGCAGCCCCTTCTCAACGGAGGGGATGAAGTTGCGCGGCACAACGCCGCCCACGACCGCGTCCTCGAACACGATGTCGGTCGAGCCGTCCGTCACCGGGCTGAACTCAATCCACACGTCGCCGAACTGCCCGTGACCGCCGGTCTGCTTCTTGTGGCGCCCCTGCACCTTCACGGTCTTGCGAATCGTCTCGCGGTACGGAATCTTCGGGTCTTTCAGCACGCAGTTCGCGCCGAATTTGCTCGCCAGCTTGCTGCGGATAACATCAAGGTGCATCTCGCCCTGACCGGAGAGCAACGTCTCCATCGTTTCGGGGTCTTTGCTCAGCGTGACGGACGGATCTTCCTCCATCAGGCGCTGGAGTCCGGAGAACACCTTGTCTTCCTCGCCCTGCTTGGCAGCGTAAACAGCCTTCGAAATGCAGGGCTTCGGGTACTCAATCGGCGGATAGATAACCGGGTTCGCGGGGTCGCAGAGCGTGTCGCCCGTGGACGTGTACTGCAATTTCGCCATAGCGCCGATATCGCCCGCGTGCAGCGATTCCTTAACAACCTGCTTCTTGCCGCGCAGAATGTAGATGCCGCCGCACTTTTCGGTCTTGTCCTTGCCGGGGTTGTAGAGCGTCGTCTGCCCGCTGAGCATACCGGAGAAGATGCGGAACAGAGACAGCTTGCCGACGAACGGGTCAGCGATGGTCTTGTAGACGAACGCGGAGAAGGGCTGGTCATCCTTGCAGATGCGGGTGATGTCCTCGCCCGTGCGCGGATCTTTGCCCGCCCAGTACAGACCGTTGTGCGCCGGGGACGGGAAATACTTCGCCATCAGGTCGAGCATACGCGCGATGCCCACGCCCGTTGCGGCGGACACGGCGACGACCGGCACAATCGAGCCGTCCTTCATGCCCTTGCGGAAGCCCGCCTTGATTTCCTCAAACGTCAATTCGCCCGTCTCGAAGTACTTTTCCATCAGCTCTTCGTCCGCCGCTGCCGCCTGCTCAATCAGGTAGGAGTAGCATTCCATCAGCTGACCCTTCATGCTTTCGGGCATCGGCACTTCGACGCTCTTCTTGTACGCGCCTTCATACGCCTTGCGGTCCAGCACGTTCACCACGCCGCGGAAGGTCGGGCCTTTGCCCAGCGGCAGCAGAATCGGCACGACGCAGTTACCGTACTTCGCGCGCAGCTGCGACGAAATCTTGTCGAAGTCCGCGTGATCGCGATCCATCTGGTTGATAATAAACATGCGCCCCAGACCATGCGCACCGGCGTAATCCCACGCCTTTTCCGCGCCGACGGACAGTCCGCCGACAGCATCGACGACGATAACGGCCGTCTCCACCACGCGCAGAGGGCCGATCATTTCGCCCACGAAGTCAAAATAGCCCGGTACGTCCACCACGTTGATAATCTTGCCGTTCCAGTCCACAGGGGCGGTTGCGGCGCTGATGGAGCACTTCCGGCGCGTTTCTTCGGGGTCGAAGTCCGTCATGGTCGTGCCGTCTTCCACACGGCCCTGACGATCCACTAATCCGGCAGCGTAGAGCATGGCCTCGGTCAGCGTGGTCTTGCCCTCGCTGCCATGTCCTATGAGGGCGATGTTGCGAATGTTTGTCGTGATATAGTCTGCCATGATACTCTCCTCCGTTCAAATTCTTTCATGTTTTTATCCTATTTCCGGGCTGCCCTTCGGCTTTTTCCCGGATGTTGTTTTGATTATATCATGATTTTCGCCAAAAGAAAAGAGTGTTTTTTCGTCATTTTGCATCTTTGTACGATTTCAACAAAACAGTGCTGGTTCATCCGGGTTTTTATCGCCCAGAAACGCCATTTGTATAGTAAAACGCAACAAAAAAGCAGGGCGAATCGCTCCCCTTTCCGGGTTGATTCGTCCTGCTTACTTATGCTGTTTTCGGCTGACCTATGCCAAGTTTTTTTGATTATAACCAATGTAACTTAACCCCAAAAGTATGGGGGTGTCGAACCGAAGGGGTCGAGGGGGCGATCGCAGACTTCGTCTGTTTTCATGCCCCCTCGTCGCCTCCGCAGAGGCGATTCCCCCTGCCCCGGCAAAATTCAAGCATGGAAATGCTGTTTACTCGAACAGATACCCCTCAATAACTTTGAGCGTGTTCAGCGCCCCATCCCGATGGCTGCGTTCATACCCGTGCGACGCATACACACCCGCGCCAATCAGCCCGTGGCGAATGTCATACCCCGCCCGCAGGGTCGCTTCCACATCCGCCCCGTAGTGCGGATACACATCCACCGCATAGTCCGCCCCTTCGCGCTTGGCGGCGGCAATCAGCTTCCGCACGACATCATAGCTGTACGGCCCGCCGGAGTCCTTCGCGCAGATGGACACCTGCCGTTCGGTGCACTGCACGCCCTCGCCGACGCAGCCCATGTCCACCGAAATCGCCTCCGTCACGCCGTCCGGCACCGACGCCGAGCCGCCATGCCCAACTTCCTCATACACCGTGACGTGGACGTACACGCGGCGCTTCGGCGTCAGATTCTCGTCCTTCAAATACTGCGCGAACGCCTGCAAGATGCCGACAGACAGCTTGTCATCCAGGAAGCGGCTCTTGATGTACCCGCTTTCGGTGATGCGGCTGCGCGGGTCAAAGCAGACGAAATCGCCCACGTCGATGCCGAGCTTGCGAACATCCTCCGCCGAGCGGACGTCCTCGTCCAGCACGACCTCCACCGTGTCGAACGTGCGCGGCGTGGTGCTGTAATTGCCGTTGACGTGGACGGACGCGTCGCAGAGCTGCACCGTGCCGTCAATAGCGCCGCTGAACTTCGTAATCACGCGCACATTCTCCGCTTCGGCGTTGTTGGCGTTCATGCCGCCGACATTGGTGATGCGCAGGCGGCCGTTGCCCTTAATCTGCGCGACCATGCCGCCGAGCGTGTCCGTGTGGGCTTCCAGCAGCAGCGCGTCCTGCGCGTCTTCGCCGCCCAAATCAATCAGCACGCCGCCCTTGCGGGTGATTTTCGCGTCGTACCCCATCTGGGCGAACTGCTCCTGCACATATTTCGCCGCATTCTCCGTATACCCCGACGGGCTGTCAATCCCCAGCAGCCGCACGGTATTTTCCAGCGCAAGCTGCGCGTACTTTTCCTGCATAATTGACCTCCTTCCGGGGCTTCGCCCCAGACCCCACCAGAGGCGCTGCCTCTGGACTCTGCAAGGGCCCTTGCCCCTTTCGCGCGATTGAGTTGGTCACAACTGCATACAACTTCCGCGTGTTTATACGAGAACCTTACGCGTCCTTCTCCTGCCAGTCCACCAGCACCATGCGCATCAGCTTGCCGCCGAACACGTTGCCGAGCATAATCACGAGAATCATACCCATGCACTGCAAAATCTGCCAGAACGACAGGTTCGGAATCGCAATCGCCAGATACCCCATGTCCGCAATCGAGTGCTCAAAGCCGCAGACGATGAAGCCCACAATCGCGAACAGCACCGCCGCAATCCCGTGCAGGCTGTCCTTCGCCTTCTTGTAGCCGATGACCGCCAGATACATCAGCACGCCGCACATCAAGCCGTTCAGCAGCCACGAAACCGGGTTCATGCTGAGCTTGCCGAGCATCACCACCGCGGCAGTCGCGCCCAGCTTCGTCGCGCCGTCGACGACATTCGACCAGCTGACGATGGCGGGAATCACCGTGCCCAGCCCATTGAGCACAAACACCCACGCCAGCTTCTTCACCGGCGTTTTCAGCCCGCAGATGCCCGTGAACAGCGTGCCGCCGTTGGTGAGGATGAAGAACAGGCCAGCACAGAACAGCAGCGCGCCGACGAGTTTATTCACGCACGAGAGATAGACGGTGCAGCCGATGCCGATCATGATGCCGGAGAACAGGCTGCTGAGAAGAAATTGCTTTTGTTCCTTATTCATGCGAAGTGATTTCCTTTCCTGCATGGCAGTGGGCTGCCATATTCTTTTGCCGTTCCCCAGCATACGACAGAAATCGGGTTCTGTCAAGGGTTTCAGCGGAGATTTTTAGGCTTCGTAGCCCAATACTTCCCGCTCAATGGTTGCACGCAATTCTGGTGTCATTTTTGCCACGTCATAGCGGTACGCAATGTTCAGGCGCGGATTGTAGATTGCCAAATAGTCTATCTTGCTAAATTCTTTTCGCCCCGTATGCAGTCCCATTAGCCAATAGCAGACAAGTTGCAGTCTTTCATCTTTTTTTATCGGACTGCGCAAAACTTTCAAATCACAAATCGAGTTGCGAAATAGGTAGTCGCCATCAGCCGCAAAAACCGTTGCATTGCATCCTTCTCTTAAATCAAAGCCCGTTTGAACAAGTTTTCCTTGTTGTTTGATGAACTCAACACTCCGGTTAATCATGATTCGCAGATTTTCAATCGTGTCTTTGTCCGGTTTCTTCCTGTCTTCTACGCCATACTCATACACAATTGCCAGCATTGGATTTCTGTACCATACGTCAAATCTTGATAATGTATATGCACCTATCAGCGAATTGTCATCTAACCCTTGTATTTGGGCAAGCGCCTTTTTTGCAGTCCTTAGGAAAGATGGATGACCAAATTGGGCAGCAATCTCCGCGCCCCTGCATGATACAGAAAAAGCGTCATCTTTATCGTCTGTCAGCATGAAGCGTGTCATATAATCTACAATCAGCCCCACGTTTACTCCGTGAATGTTCTCTTTTTCGTTCAGTCTTTTTCCATCATCGAAAGCTTCAGGCGGAAAATCTTTTCTTGAGATATAGCCGCCGTATGGTTGCTTAATGTGCCTAATTCGCATCGTCAATGGTTCCATACTGTATACCTCCTTCTGCTTCGTGCCAGCTGACAACCATATAGTAGCGCATGCTTCTCTACTTGTCAAGTGTTATCAATATGTTAATAACATGTTATTAACAAAAAGGCACACATGTCATCTTTTGCAGATTTGTACATGTGTGCCCTCATATTTTATTCCGCCGATGTCTGAATCAAATCCTCCACCCGGCGCGCATCTCCCCCGGCTGCGAGGTACGCGTCAATCGCGGCTTGCAGCTGCTCGTGGAATTCCTCCAGGCACAAGCCGTTGCGCCAGATGTAGCGCGCGACTTCCTTGCCCACATAGCGCAGGTGCCACGGCTCGTAGTTGATTTCAGTGATGTCCTGCTTGTCCTCCGGATAGCGGATGACGAATCCGTACTCATAGCAGTGTTCCGCCATCCATTGGCATTCCGGCGTGGACGCCATATTCGAGTTCATGGACTTGTCCTTCCACGACCCCGGCACAACGTCGCAGCCCAAACCCGTTTGGTGATCGCTCGCGCCGGGCTTGCTCACCCAGCCATCATCCTTGCCGTTGTTGCGTTCCAGCCGATTGTTGTACATGGTTTTCTGCGTCTTGTAGGCGCGGTAGGCGCTCTTCAAGTACAGCTTGTATCCTGCTTCCTCCGCGCCGGCAAACAGCTCCGCCAATGCTTCCGCGCATTCCGACTGCAAGTACATCGTTCCCGCGCCGGGGGCAGCCCGCAGCTTCATCTTCGTTTTCGACGACGGCTCATAGGTCGAGGAAAGCAGACATTCCTTGTTTGCCAGCTTAATCAATTCCGGGTCGAGGTCGCACAGACTCAGGGCGAAATTCCATTCCAGCGGGTCAATGCGCGGATCTTCAATAATCACGCCGGGAATGTCGCTGAGGTCGTACTCCTCGTTTTCCTCCGCCAGCGCAGGCATTGGCACGCACCCCAGCAATAGTGCCGCGCACAGCGCCGCCGAAAGCTGCTTCTTCCACTGCTTCATTCGCCTGATTCCTCCACTTCCACTTCGCCCAGATACGTCCCTTCGACGATGCCCAACAGCCGCTCGTTGCGCACAATTTGCAGGTACTCTTCCAGCGGCATTTCCTGCTCGTGGATGCGCCGCGCGTTCTCCTTGCCGACGTAGCGCACATGCCACGGCTCGTATTCGTAGCCGGTAATTTCTTCCCAGCCCTTCTGGTAGCGGATGATGAACCCGTACTCCCAGCAGTGCTCTGCGACCCACTTGCCGCCCTTTGTCGCGCCGAAGCCGCCCGTCAGGTTCACCTTGTCCGACTTCTGCCCAACGTCCATGACCAGCCCGGTTTGATGCTCGCTCGCGCCGGGACGCGCAACGTACTCATCCGCCTTTTCGACGCTGCCGTGTACGCGCTCCAGCTTGTTATTGTAAATCGTCTCCTGCCGCGCATAGCTGCGGTAGCCGCTGACAGCTTTGAGCGTGATGCCAATATCCTTCTTGCACGCATCAAACATTTCTTCCAGCGCCAGCGCCGCCTCCTGCCGCATTTGGCGAATCTGCCCCGGTACATCCGCCGTCACCGTCTCCGGTTCATAGGCGCGGGACGCCAGCCACTGCCGATTCTGCAAAAACAAAAAGCCGTCCACATCGTTCTGCGGCGCGGCTGCGTCCAGCGACGAGGAAATCATCATCGTACCTGCCGTCGCCAAGGCGGCAAGCGTTTCCAGCAAAGAAGCCATAAGTACCTCCTTGGGCAATTTTTCGCGAAGAACTGCCCTTCTCTTCTATTATAGCTTCTTTTCCGCCACTTGCAAGCGGTCATGAGCAAAATTTACATGTTTGAGCGGCGAAAAAGCCGTCCACAATAGCCGTCGAGGAGGCGAAAAGCTATGAAGAAAACGCATTTGCTGTTGATGCTGGCGCTCTGCGCGACGCTGCTTGCGTCCTGTTCCGCCGGCGAACCCGACGTGACCCAGACGCAGCCTGTTCCGTCCATCAGTCCGACAAATACGCCGGATGAAAACACGGTGCTGCCCGGTCTGGACGATGACATCATTCTGCCCGACGGCGGAAGGAATGATTCCATGACCCGCGAAGCCACCGGCGTGACCAGCATGGACAAGGCGCGGCGCGTCATCGAGCAGCTGGAAGAGGAACTCGAACGGCTCTCCGAAGTCAAGGAGGCGCACGTCATCATTGCGGGGCATAAAGCCGCCGTCGCGCTGACCTTCGACGACCAGTACAAGGCAGGCATTGACGACCGCTTCCGCAAGATTGTCCGCGAGCGCATCGACGGCGTGATTGGCGGCATCGACACCGTCGCCCTGACGACGGACAAAACCGTCATGGACGCGCTGGAAGCCTTGCAGGATCGTCTGGACAGCGTGAGCGACATGTCGTCCCTGCAAGCGGAGCTGGACAAGATTCTCGAAACGATGAACGCCGCGAGCCGTGCCAAAGCATAACGCGGCGGAGCAGCCGCCCCGAACGAAGCGTACCTTTTCCGTGTGGAATGTGATCGCGGAAAAGACACGTTTCCTTCTGATTTCGTCCGATGGCGGGCATTCCGCCTCGGCTTGCAACCATTTCCAGCGTAGCTTCGCCTCCTCCGGCGCATCCTAACCCTTGAAACCAGCGACAGGAGGTGAAAAAGCATGGCCAGCAAGAACAATAACCGTCAGATGGTTCCCGAAGCGCGTCAGGCGCTGGACGACATGAAGTTCGAGATTGCCCGCGAACTCGGCGTGGATGTCAAGGGCTACGGCGGCGACCTGACTGCCCGCGAAAACGGCGCAATCGGCGGTTCGATGACCAAGAAGCTCATCGAGCAGGCGCAGCGTCAGCTTTCCAACAAGTAAGCGACAAGCATGTGAAGGAGGAGTCTCATCATGTATCAGAAGAATCAGAACCAGACGCAGGTGCCGAACCTGAACAACGCTTCCGTCCAGCATCCCTCGACCAGCCAGCCCGGCGGCATGGTGCCCGAAGCGCGTCAGGCGCTGGAGGACATGAAGTATGAGATTGCCGGTGAGCTGGGCATCAACCTGAAGCAGGGCTACAACGGCGACCTTCCCTCCCGTCAGGCGGGCTCCATCGGCGGCTACATGGTCAAGCGCCTGATTGAGCAGGCCGAGCGCCAGATGGCGAACAAGTAAATCCGGATTCGCGCGCGCTTCGCAGAGACAACCTGCGGGGTGCGCGTTTTATACTATTTCCAGATAAGAATGCGCCAAGATGCGCCGCGAATTTTTCATTCTGGCTAACGTGAATGAAACGCAGCGTAGCAGCGCTACGCTAAGTGGAATGAGCGGACGCCAGAAGGGAAAAGGCGCAAGCAGATGGCGCAGGTGAATCTGGAAATAGTATTACATTATTTCCAAATGGTATACACCTCCAGTCACTGCCAACATGGGCAAACCCCAAAAGTTTGGGAACCGAAGGGGTCAAGGGGGCGATCGGAAAGCCCCCTTGTCGCCTCCGCAGCGGCGAAATTCCCCTGCATAATCGCCTGCTTCCGCCGATACAATGGGGACAAACCCGCATTTTAGAGGAGGAACAGGCAATGCAAACAGGCAAACGGCTTTGGGCGCTGACATGCTGTATGCTGATGATTTTCCTGCCGACGGCGCAGGCGGCACAGCCCCTGGAATCCGGCACGCCGATGACGCTGACGACCCCATCCGCGATTCTGGCGGAAACAGCGACCGGCACGGTAATTTTCGAGAAGAACGCCGACGAGCGCCGGGAAGTCGCGTCCATCACGAAGCTGATGACGGCGCTGCTGGTGCTGGAGGCGCTCGACCGGGATGAAATCGCGCTGACGGACAGTGTGCAAATCAGTCCGCGTGCGGCGGCAATGAAGGGTTCGCAGGCCCTCTTAGATGCCAGCGCCGTCTATCCGCTGGAAGACCTGCTGCGCACAACCATCATGGCGTCCGCGAACGACTCCGCCGTCGCGCTGTCCGAATACATTGCCGGGAGCGAGGAGAATTTCGTTGACCGCATGAACCGCCGCGCCGCCGAACTCGGCATGACGAACACAAACTACGTCAACTGCACCGGCTATCCGCAGAGCGGGCAGTACACCACCGCGCGCGACGTGTGCCGATTATGCTGCGAAATTGCGAAGCACCCGCGCTACAACCAGTATGCGTCCGTCTGGATTGACAAGCTGACCCACCCCAGCGGGCGCGTGACCGACCTGACGAACACGAATCGGCTCGTGCGCTTCTACGAGGGCTGCGACGGCTACAAGACGGGTTCGACCGACGCGGCGAAATACTGTCTCGCGGCGACGGCGGAGAAGAACGGGATGCGCCTTGTCGCCATCGTGCTGGGGACGCCCGTGAGCCAGACGCGGTTCAACGAGGCGCGGCAGATGCTGGATTACGGCTTCGCGACATATCGGCGGGTGGTGATTGCGAACAAGGGCGATTTGCTGGGGCAAAATGTCGAGGTTCGCGGCGGCAGTGCGGAGCGCGTTCCGCTGGCGCTGGGGAGCGGGCTTTCGATGCTGCTGAAAAACGGGCAGCAGAGCGGCTTGTCGCTGTCCGTGCAGCTGCCGGAGAGCGTCGATGCCCCGATTGCGCGGGGGGATGTCATCGGCTTGGTGGATGTGCTGCTGGACGGGCAGGTGATTGCGAAATTGAACTGCGTCGCCGCGGAGGATGTGCCGCGTCCGGGGTTCATCGAGGGGCTGCTGCGGATTCTTCGCAACTGGCGGTAAGGGGAAAGGAGCAATGATTGAAAACAGGGGAACGCCCGCGCAGGACGCTCCCCGTTTTTCATATAATCAGCCCTCCGCTGACACCCAGCACTTGCCCGGTAATAAACGACGCTTTCTCCGATGCCAGAAACAAGATGGCTTCGGCGCATTCTTCCGGCTCGCCGATGCGCCCCAGCGGGGTTTCATCCGCCAGCGCCGCCAAATCCTCGTCGGACAGCTCGGCATTCATGGGCGTGCGGATGACCCCCGGCGTGACGCAGTTGACGCGTATGTCGCTGGGGCCCACTTCCTTCGCCGTCGCCTTCGTCAAGCCAATCACGCCCGCTTTCGCCGCGGAGTACGCCGCCTCGCAGCTCGCGCCGACCTCGCCCCACATGCTGCTGACGTTGACAATTGCGCCGTGTCCGCGCGAAATCATCCCCGGCAGGACGGCGCGCTGCAAGTAAAACACGCTGTCCAAATCAGTTGCCAGCAGGTGATGCCATGTTGCGTCCGGCATGTCGGTCAGCAGTCCGCGATAAGCGATTCCGGCGCAGTTCACCAGCGCGTCGATGTGCTTGTAGTCCTTCAAAATCGCCGCGACGGTATCATTCACCTGCTCGGAATCCGCAATATCACAGGTGCGGAACGCCACGTCCAGCCCCTTCCCGCGCAATTCGTCGGTAATCGCCTGCGCGCGTTCGGGGTGCGTCCAGCAGAGGAACACAACCGCCCAGCCATCCTTTGCGAACAGGCGGACGCACGCCTCGCCGATGCCGCTGCTGCCGCCGCTGATGAGGGCAATTCGCCGCATGGCTTATTCCTCCCCGATGCGGCGGATGGTTTCGTCCAGCAGGGCGCGGAACGTCCCCTTGACGCGCGCCGCCGTCTCGATGACCTCCTGCTCGTCCAGCGGCTGATCGATGATGCCCGCCGCCATGTTGGTGATGCAGCTCACACCCAGCACGCGGATGCCGCAGTGCCGCGCGACAATCGTCTCCGGCACGGTGGACATGCCGACCGCGTCCGCGCCAAGGATGCGCGCCATGCGGATTTCGGCGGGCGTTTCGTACGTCGGGCCGTTCATCCACATATACACGCCCTCCTGCAGGGGGATGCCGAGGGCTTTCGCCGCCTGACGGCATTTTTCCATCAGCTGCACGTCATAAGCGTGGGTCATGTCGGGGAAGCGCGTGCCGAATTCGGCGAGGTTCCTGCCTGTCAGCGGGTTATGGCCGGACATGTTGATGAAGTCGGTGAGCATCATCAGGCAGCCCTGCGCGAAATTCAGGTTGACCCCGCCCGCCGCATTGGTGACAACGAGCGTCTTCACGCCAAGGAGCGCCATCACGCGCACAGGCATGGTGACATCCTGCAAGTCATACCCCTCATAATAGTGGAAGCGCCCCTGCATCATGCACACGCGCTGCCCGTGGAGAGTGCCCGTCCACCAGCGTCCGGCGTGACCGGGTGCGGTGGACACGGGGAATCCAGGGATGTCCTTATAGTCGATGTACTTTGCGTCTTGGAGGGCATCGACGTAGTCGCCGAGCCCCGAACCGAGGATAACGCCGATTTCGGCCTCTCCGACGCGCTGGCGGATGGTTTCGGCGGCGGCTTGGAAACGCTGCATGAGTTCGCTGTTCATCATGGTGATGATTCCTTTCTAAACAATTTCCGATACAAGTCAATAAACATGGGTGGCGACCGAAGGGGTCAAGGGGGCGAGCGCAGACTTCGTCTGTTTCCTTCGCCCCTTGTCGCCTCCGCAGAGGCGAAATCCCCTACTTATGGGAAAGAGCCGCTATGGTCGCAAGACTAGCTATTCGGTCGCGCCCATCGGCGCGACACAGCATAGATGTTGAGGAAAGCAGCTTGTGGCGCGTCTGAGGACGCGCGAAGTTACTGGCAGGGACGCTTCGCTGCCTGCGCCCTTTGTTGAGCGCATTTGCCATACTGGTCGCCCGTGGAACAGTTGGGGCGTTGCCCCAAACCCCACCAGAGGCGCCGCCTCTGGACTCCGCAAGGGGAAATTTTCCCCTTGACCCCTTCGCGCGATTGAGTTGGTGACACTCCCCTACTTCTTCCGCGTGTTTATCCTTTTATTTACCCTTTACTTCAATTTATCCATAAACGATGTCGCGCCAAACCGTTCCGGCAGCCCCAGCCACTCCGCGCACGTCGCGCCAATATCCGCATAGGTCTTCCGAACCCCCAAGTCCGTCAAGCCCTTCATTCCCTTATGATACACCAGCAGCGGGATATGCTCGCGCGTATGATCCGTCCCCTTGAACGTCGGATCGCACCCATGATCCGCCGTAATCACCAGCAGATCCTCATCCCCCAGCAGGTCGATAATCTCCGGCAGCTTGCTGTCAAAATACGCCAGCGCATCGGCAAACCCCTGCGGTTCGCGGCGGTGACCGTAGAGCATGTCCGTATCCACCAGATTCGTGAAGCACAGCCCGTTAAACGGCTTGCGCATGTAGTCCAGCCACGCCTCGATGCACGCGGGATTCCCAGCGGCGTGGTTCGAGCCGGTCAAGCCGCGCAGGGCAAAAATATCCTCAATTTTGCCCACGCCGTAGGACTCCATGCCCGCGTCCTTCACAGCATCAAGCAGCGTGCGGCTGAACGGCTCCACGGAAAAGTCGCGGCGGCCGCCGGTGCGCTGGAACGCGCCTGCTTTTTCCCCCACGAACGGGCGGGCAATCACGCGCCCGACGCACAAATCACCCGTGAGCATCTCGCGGGCAATGCGGCACATCTCGTACAGCTCCTCGCGGGAGAAAATCGCCTCGTTGCAGGCAATCTGGAACACGCTGTCGGCGGAGGTGTAGACAATCGGCGTGCGCTTCGCCAGATGCTCCTCTCCCAGTTCGTCCAGAATCGCCGTGCCAGACGCGGGCTTGTTGCCGATGACCTTATGCCCGATGCGCTGCTCAAACGCGGCGATAAAATCCGCCGGGAAGCCGTTGGGGAACGTCGGGAAAGGCTTGGCGAGCGTCACGCCCGCAATCTCCCAGTGTCCCGTCGTCGTGTCCTTGCCCTTGCTGGCTTCGCGGCACATGCCGAATGCGCCGACCGCGTTTTCATCCGCCGGATAATGCGCGCCGGCAATCTGCCCCAGCCCCATATGCGCCATGTTCGGCAGCGACGGATGGCAGGCATCCACCGCGTGACCGATTGTGCACGCGCCCACGTCGCCATAATCCGCCGCATCCGGCAGCTCACCGACACCGCAGGCATCCAAAACCGTCAGAAAAATGCGTTTCATTTTGATTCGCTCCTATCTGTTGCGTAGTGGTTTCCCTACCGCTATTATACACGATAAATTCCGCTTTGAAAAGGCTTGTTTTTGGGCGAAAAATCGTGTATCATGGCAGATGAGGTGAATCATATGCTCCGCACTTTTGATGATATTTACGAAACCATGCCGTGGGACGCAGTGGATGCCGTCGTCTTCGACGTTGGACAGGTACTGCTGTCCTATAACCCGCAGGAAATTTTGGATGAGCATGTGCCGGATCGCCCCGACCTGCACCCGATTTTGCTGGAAAAGATTTTCCGTTCCCCCTACTGGCTCATGCGCGACCACGGGCTGATGACCCGCGACGAGGCCATTGAGGCCATGATCGGGCGCGACGAGCCGCTCCGCCCGTACATCACGCGCGTGATGCACAACTGGGTGGATTTGAAGGAAGTACTGCCGGAGGGGCTGAAAACGCTGCAAAGCTGCAAGGCGCATGGCAAGAAAGTCTACGTCCTCTCGAATTATGCCGACGATGCCTTTGCGGTTGTCGAGCACAAGTACGACTTTTTTAACCTCTTCGACGCGAAATTTGTCTCCGGGCGCTTGAAGCTGATGAAGCCCAGCGAGCAGATTTTCCAATACGTCATTTCCGCCACGGGGCACGAGCCGTCGCGCGTGCTGTTTCTGGATGACACGCCGGGGAACGTCGAGGGCGCGCTCTTCTGCGGCTGGCAGTCGCTGTGCGTGTCGCATCCCGGCAAGCTGACGGAATTTTTCGGCTTGGAATAACGCAAAGCCTTGAATTTTCCGCATTTTCCTCTTGACATCCCCCCGCGAACGTGGTATCATTACCGTTGAGCCGCACGGGAGAGGTCTGTCACAATGCGCATCTGCGCAACCTCAGATTCCGGCGAGTATATAATAGGAGGTGCTTATTGTCATGTACGCAATCATCAGCGCTGGCAACAAGCAGTACAAGGTTTCTCAGGGTGAAACCATCTACATCGACAAGGTGAATCAGGCAGATGGCTCTGCTATCTCCTTCGACGCCATCATGGTCGTCAACGAAGGCGATGTCAAGGTCGGCACGCCCACTGTCGCGGGTGTGACGGTTGAAGGCAAGATCGTCGGTCAGGTCAAGGGCGAGAAGATTAAGATCTACAAGTACAAGTCCAAGAAGAACTACCATCGTCGTGCCGGCCATCGTCAGCCCTACACGAAGGTGGAAATCACCGCCATCAACGCCTAATGACGCGCGCTGTGCTTTTTGAGGACGCTGCCGGACGCATCACGGGTGTTTCCGTCAAGGGACATTCCGGCTATGCGGAGGAGGGCAGCGACATCGTCTGCGCGGGCATTTCCACGCTGCTCATCACCATCGACCAAGCGCTTTGCAGCCTCGTGGGGCTTTCCCCCATCGAACACGGCGGCGAAGATGGCTTTGCGGAGGTGCTGCTGCCGCCGGGAATTTCTGGCAAGCAGATGGAACAGGCGCAGCTGCTTTTTGGGGCGCTTCGCATCGGCTTTTCCGCCATTGCGGAGCAGTACCCCGCGTATTTTCGGCTCACGATCCGCAAGGTTCATTGAGCCACGACCTTGATAGATAAATTGGAGGGTATTACCATGATGAAGTTGAATCTTCAGCTGTTCGCTCATAAGAAAGGTATGGGTTCTACCCGTAACGGCCGCGACAGCGAATCCAAGCGCCTTGGCCCGAAGCGTGCCGACGGTCAGTTCTCTCAGGCTGGCAACATTCTCGTTCGTCAGCGCGGCACCAAGATTCATCCCGGTCAGAACGTGGGCATCGGCAAGGACGACACCCTGTTCGCGCTGGTGAGCGGCGTTGTCCGCTTCGAGCGTCTGGGCCGCGACAAGAAGCAGGTTTCCGTCTATCCTGTGGCGGAATAATCGCTTCCCCATCCGCTTTGAAACGCCTGATCGCCGCAGTGATGCGTCGGTCGGGCGTTTTCTGTTAGAGGATTTCAGGCGCAGTTCGCGCGCGAATTACTCCGCATTCCGAATTCCGCATTCCGAATTTCTTTCAGGAGGTTTCCATGCGTTTCTTCCGTACTTCCCCTGAAAAACTCCCGGCGGCTGAATCCGAGATGATTTTCTCCAAACAGGACTTGAAGCAGCTGCTTTTGCCGCTCTTGGCGGAGCAGTTTCTCGTCGTGCTGATTGGCATGATGGATACCATCATGGTGTCCTACTGCGGCATGAAGGCGATGAGCGGCGTTTCGCTGGTGGACGGCATCAACGTGCTGCTGATTGGCGTGTTCTCCGCCTTGGCGACGGGCGGCGCAGTGCTGGTCAGCCAGTATCTGGGGAAGAAGCGCCCGGATGCCGCGAAAACTGCCGCGAAGATGCTGTTCTACGTCGTTTTGCTCGTTTCGCTGGCGATTATGGCGATTTGCCTGATTTTCCGCAAGCCGCTGCTGCTGACCCTCTTCGGCAATGTCGAGGATGAGGTGATGGCAGCAAGTCAGGCGTACTTCCTCATGTCGGCGCTCTCCTACCCCGTCATGGCGATTTACAATGCCTACTGCGCGCTCCTGCGCTGCATCGGCAATCCGCGCGCGACGATGTTCTCCTCCCTCATCATGAACATCGTCAACCTCGTCGGCAACGCCGTGACCATCTACCTGCTGGGCTGGGGCGTGGTCGGCGCGGGGCTGGCGACGCTGATTTCGCGCTCCGTCGGCGCGTACATCACGCAGCGTGCCCTTCGCAACCCGCACTGCCGGATTCCGTATCCGGGCATGTTCCCCTTCGAATGGCATCCGAGCGAGGTCAAGAAGATTCTGAGCGTCGGCATTCCCAGCGGCTTTGAGAACGGGCTGTTCCAGCTCGGCAAGCTGCTGCTGCTGAGCATGATTGCCACCTTCGGCACCGCCAGCACCGCGGCGAACACCGTCGGCAACACGCTCGGTTCATTCCAGTGCCTGCCCGGAAACGCCATCGGGCTGGCGATGATTGCGGTCGTTGGGCAGTGCTGCGGCGCGCACGCCTACGATCAGGCGAAATTCTACACCAAGAAACTCATGCAGATTGTCTACCTCTGCATGGGCACGCTGAACATCCTGATGCTGCTCTGCAACCCGATTATTACCCTGCCGTTCAACCTTTCGCCGGAAGCGACGGTGCTTGCGCGGCAGATTGTGGCGCTGCACGGCGCGGGCTGCGTGATTTTCTGGCCGATGTCCTTCACGATGCCGAACGCGCTCCGTGCGGCGGGCGACGCGAAGTACACGATGACGGTCGCGGTCTTCTCGATGGCGGTGTTCCGCATCATCTGCTTCCTGATTCGCTGGGCCAGCGGCAAGTGGCAGACGAAGACGCTGGTGTAAAGAAAAGCGCGGTACGCTTTCCCCGGATTGGGGGGCGTACCGCGTTTTTTTGCTGTGTTAACTTTTTTCGGACAACCAAGGTTGATTTTTCTATCATTCAGGTCATTGCCTTGCTACTTCCGCGTGTTAATCCGTCAGGCGTTCCTTCGTCTCGCGTCCCTCGCGCAATAATTTTCTCATTCCTTCCCTGTCCTCATCCCGAAGGGCGTCCCGATACTCCGTCACCCTTTGCACCAAGTCCTCCACCACCGGCAGCAGCGCCTCTCGATTATCAAAGAACAGCTCCGTCCACATATCCTCATTCAGCCTTGCCACGCGGGTCATATCCGCGAAGCTCCCTGCCGAGAACCCGCGGTGCTTATCCGCCAGCGGGCACTTCACATACGCGCTCGACACGACATGCGCCAGCTGCGACGTATACGCAATCATCTCGTCATGCGTCTTCGGCGTCGTGAACTGCACACGCAGGAAGCCCAGTTTCATGAAAAAGTCGCGGGCGCGCTGCAAAACCGCCGGGTCGTCGTCGCCGTGACCGCACAGAATCATCGACGCATGGTCGAACAGATCATCGCGGGCGTACTTGAAGCCGCTGTACTCGCGCCCCGCCATCGGGTGTCCGCCGATGAAGTGCCACGCATACCGCTGCGATACGGGAAACAGCGCGTCGCAAATCACCTGCTTCACGCCGCCGCAGTCAATCACAAGGCTGTCGGGCTTAAAGTCCGCCGCGTGCGCGGTCACATAGTCGATAATCCCCTGCGGGTACAGGCAGATCAGCACAACATCGCACTGCGGCAGCGTCTCCGCCGTCAGTTCGCCATCAATCGCTTCCATCAGGAACGCGCGGCGCATCGTGTCCGCATTCTTGTCCGTGCCATAAACCGTGTACGGCGTGTGGAGCTTGATGGTTTTCGCGAGTGAGCCGCCAATCAGCCCCAAGCCGACAATACCTACATTCTGCATAAAAAAAATCCTCCGTTCTTCTGCACTCCCGTTTCAAGGAATGCGCTGCAACGGAGGATTTCGACGTATCATGCGTTTTTTCCTGCTGATTTACGCCTGAACCGTGGCTTTCTGCTGCTTTTTCTGCTTCTTCGCCGGCTGCTCGCCAACTTTCGGGACGTGGTATTCGCACTTTTCGTCAAAGCGGACGGATTCCGGCGGCTTCTCCAGTTCTTCCGGATGATTGAGCAGATACGACATCGTGCCGAAGAACGCCGCGTAGTGCGCGCCGGAGCAGACGCGCTCATCCGCCGTGATGCCGATGGGCAGGAAGCGCTTCATGCGCGCCTCGCCCTTCTCCACCACGGCAACCTTCTCCACGGTACCCATGCCGAAGAACAGCGTAACCGAACCAAAGTTGTAGATGTGGTGGTTGACGTGATGCAGGCCGATGGAAGCGTTGTTGGTGATGTACATGCTGGTATGGAAGGGCAGTTCGTCCAGCAGTGCGCCGGGGCAGAGCCCGTAGCGATCAAGCAGGCGAACCAGCGCGACGATGCCCGTCGCCAGACCCGGCACGACCAGCACCGCTTTCGCCAGCTTATCCGCAAAGTTCTTCTTGTCCTCGCCGCGGTTAGCGTTGATGACCTTTTCCATGCGGTCGCGCACATCGTAGATGGTGTCGGTCAGGTCGTACTTCACCTTCACCGTCGTCTCGCCCATTTCGGCGTTCTGCGGGTTCTTGAGCATCGTGAAGGACACGGCACACATGTTCCGCGCGAAGAACTGCTTATTGAGGATGAAGCGGTTGATTTCCGGGTGCTGGGACACAGTGCGGACGAACGCGGCAATAATAATCTGCATGAACGTGATTTTCTCGCCCTTCGCCGCCTGCGCCGCAATGTAGCGCGTCAGCAGCTCATAGTCCACGCGGTGCTGCAGAAAAACCTGCGCGTCGCAGCGCATGGGCATCAGGTACGGCGTAATGCCGACGATGGGGTCAATGGACGACACGCGCCGTCCGTCGGGTCGGAATCCGAACATGGTACTTTCCTCTCTCTCTTGTCCTCGGCTGTCCATCGGAATGAATGAAAAATGAATGATTTCAGCCGCAATTTTATTGTATGGATTTTGGGCGATTTGTCAATAGGGCATCGGCGGATGATTTCGGATGTGCGCAAAAAGGCACTGCCGCGCTGCAGCAGTGCCCATTGCTTTGCCCTTTGACTGGGATTTTTACCAAGTCGCCTTCATGGCCTGTTCCACGCACTTCTGGTGATCTGCATCCACGCGGTCTGTACCGTGGGTCTTGCTGCCGTAGAAGTGCAGGCAGAACTGCCCATCGAAGTTGTTGTCCAGAATTGTGTTTGTGCCGTGGGGTTCGGAGTAAATCGACGCGGCATACACATGCCCGTTGTACTTCACCAGCACTGCGCGGCGGCGCCAGCTGAACGTGCCGCCGTTGATTTTCTTGAGAATCGCGGTCTCTTCCGCCGTCAGCGGCTCGGCGTCCATATGGTTGCCGCCGCTCTGCCGGCGCGCGGAGAAAATCAGCCCCGTGCTGACGTCCTTAATCTGGAATACAGCGCCGTTCGGGATGACGTTCTTGCCACCATTGAACCAGTCGAGGCGTTCGGTGGTAATCTTGCCGCTGCTGGCGCTCGCCACGGCGGATTCAATCTTCTTGAGCGTCGCGCTGCCTGCCACGCCGTCCGCCGTCAGTCCGTACTTCCTCTGGAATGCCTTGACGGCGCTCTCGGTCGTCGCGCCGAACGAACCGTCGATATACGCCGTGTAGAAGCCCAGCTTCTTCAGGTTGGTCTGCAGCGTCTTGACTGCCGTGCCGGTTGCGCCCTTGCGGAGCGAATCGTCATCGGTGCTGGTATTGCTGTCCGCGTTCTTGTACGCGCTGTCGAGCTTTTTGAGCGTTTCGCTGCCCGCCACGCCATCCGCCGTCAGGTTATACTTCTTCTGAAACGCCTTGACCGCCGCGTATGTGCCCGAACCAAACGTGCTGTCCACCGTGCCGTCGTAATAGCCCAGCTTCTTCAGCTTCGTCTGCAAGTCCTTGACGGCGCTGCCGCTGTCGCCCATGCGGAGCGAATCATCGTCCTTGTCGCTGTCCGCGTTCTTGTACGCGCTGTCCAGCTTTTTGAGCGTCTCTTTGCCTGCAATGCCATCCGCCGTCAGGTTATACTTCTTCTGGAACGCCTTGACCGCCGCGACGGTCGTGTCGCCATAATCGCCATCGACATAAGCATCATAATAGCCGAGTTTTTTCAGCTTTGTCTGCAAATCCTTGACGTCGCTGCCCGTGCTCCCCTTTTCCAGCCGCGTCGCGCTGCTGGAAGAACTGGAACTGCTGGCCGTCTTGGTCACGCTGACATACGTTTTATAGACATAGCCGGTGTATTTCCCGTAAGTCACTTTATACCAGCTGCCGCTTTTGCCGAGAACCTCCAGCTTCGTGCCTTTGGGCAGGGTTTGCAGGGCATCGCTGGTCGAGGATGCTTTTTCGCGCAGAATGAGTTTGCGCGCAGTGACCGTCGCCGTATCCGCCAAGGCGGAGGAACAGCCAGCATCAGCGCCACCGCGCCGGACAGAAGCCGCCGCAGACCGGAATTCATCATGGGGAAATCACTCCTTTCCGTACAGCCTGATTTTATTACAAAATTGTTTCATTGTCAAGAGGCTTTTTCCCTGTGAATTGTAAATTCTGCGGCGTTTTCGCGGATTTTTCCCTGTTTGATTCGGCAATTATCTGCCCGCTTTCAATATCTATTTTTGTTTTCCCATGAACATGTTTCCGATATTTGATAAAATGTTACGTTTTTGTTGAGCGTACAGCGCCTTTTTGTGCCGATTTCCCTCTGTCGAACTGCCCGAGCGTCATTTTGCTGTTCGCCTTGATGAATCGGCGGAATTGTGATATAATGAAAATTGGTGCTTTGTCACCGTTGCGATTTTGATATACTTCCTTCATTATAAGAGGAGTTTTTTCATGGCAAATCAAGCAAATCACTATGATGCAGGCAATATTCAGGTGCTGGAAGGGCTGGAAGCGGTTCGGATGCGTCCGGGCATGTATATCGGCACCACCTCGACACGCGGTCTGCACCACCTGCTCTGGGAGATTGTGGATAACGCAATTGACGAGGCGTCGAACGGCTTTGCGGATGAGGTGCGCGTGACGCTGCACACGGACGGCTCCGCGTCGGTGTACGACAACGGGCGCGGTATGCCCGTGGATGAGCATCCGACCATGCACGTCAGCGGCGCGGAGGTCATTTTCACCGTGCTGCACGCGGGCGGCAAGTTCAACAACGAGAATTACAGCTATTCCGGCGGTCTGCACGGCGTGGGCGCATCGGTCGTCAACGCGCTGAGCAAGTGGCTGACCGTGGACATCTACCGCGATTTCAGCCATTATGCCATGCGCTTCACAAGTCAGTTCGACGAGAAGAAAGGCAAGGTCATCGCGGGCAAGCCGGACGCACCCTTGGCAAAAGTCGGCAACACACGCAAGAAGGGCACACTCGTGCGTTTTCTTCCCGATGACGCGATTTTCGAGGACGTGCGCTTCAATTACGACACGGTGTTCCGCCGCCTGCAGGAATTGGCGTACCTGAACCGGGGCTTGAAAATCGTCTTTCTCGACGAGCGTGTGAGCGACCCCGCCCGCCGCGAAACGACCTTCCACTACGAGGGCGGCATCATCGACTATGTGCGGTATTTGAACGACGGCAAAACCGTCCTGCACGATCAGCCGATTTACCTCGAAGGGCAGAAGGATTCCGTCATCTGCCGCGTCGCCATTCAGTACACCGACGGCTATACCGAGAGCCTTTTTTCCTATGTCAACAACATCCCCACGGGTGAAGGCGGAACGCACGAAACGGGCTTCAAGGCGGCATTCACGAAGATGTTCAACGACTACGCCCGCCGCAACGGCTTCCTGAAGGAAAAGGACAGCAACCTGACGGGCGAGGACTTCCGCGAAGGCTTGAGCTGCGTGCTGACGACGATGGTCAAGAATCCGCAGTTCGAGGGGCAGACGAAGGGGCGGCTGGGCAACAGCGAAGTGCGCCCCGCGGTGGAGGGCATCATCACCCAGCAGCTGACGGACTGGCTGGAGAACCTCAAGAATCAGGAGATTGCCCAGCAGATTGTGCAGAAGGCGATTCGCGCCGCGCAGGTGCGGGAAGCCGCGCGCAAGACCCGTGACAACGCCCGCAAAGCAAATCAGCTTGATGCCGCGCCGCTGGTCGGCAAACTCAGCGCCTGCCGCGGCAAAAAGGCGGAGGACAATGAGTTGTTCATCGTCGAGGGCGATTCCGCAGGCGGCAGCGCCAAGCAGGGGCGCGACAGCCGCTATCAGGCGATTCTCCCCCTGCGCGGCAAGCCCCTCAATGCCGAAAAGAAGCGGCTGGATCAGGTGCTGAGCAATGAGGAGTTCCGCTCGCTGATTACCGCGCTCGGCACGTCCATCGACGAGAATTTCAACCTCGCCAACCTCAAATACAACAAAGTCATCATCCTCTCCGATGCCGATCAGGACGGCGCGCACATCCGCGCCATTCTGCTCACTTTCTTCTTCCGTTACATGAAAGAGCTTGTCACCGGCGGTCACGTTTATATCGGAATGCCGCCGCTGTACAAGGTTCAAAAGGGCAGCAAAGTCCTCTATGCCTACGACGACAAGGAGCTGGCGAAGTGCATCAAGGAAGCGGGCAAAGGCTACACGCTCCAGCGCTACAAAGGCCTGGGCGAAATGAACCCCGAACAACTCTGGGCAACGACGATGGATCCTTCCCAGCGCAAACTGATGCAGGTGACGATTGAGGACGCAGCGCTGGCTGACCGCCGCATTACCATCCTGATGGGCGACAAGGTCGAGCCGCGCCGCGACTACATCATCGAGAACGCCGACTTCAACAAGCCGGATAATTTCGAGCTGCCGGAAGGTCAGCGAGGGGAAGGAAAGTAAGTTATGGCAAAGAAAACAAGCGATAACCGCCCGATTCCCAAGGACGACCCGTCGCGCATCCTGCAAACGACCGTCGAGGACGTGATGCACCAGTCCATGATCCCCTACGCGGAGCATGTCATTCTGGAACGCGCCCTGCCGCGCGTCGAGGATGGCTTAAAACCCGTGCAGCGCCGCATTCTCTATACCATGATGGAACTGGGCACGACGCCCGACAAGCCGCACCGCAAGTGCGCCCGCATCGTCGGCGACTGCCTGGGCAAATATCACCCGCACGGCGATTCCTCCGTGTACGACGCGCTCGTGCGCATGGCGCAGGACTTCTCCATGCGCGGGCCGATGGTCGATGGGCACGGCAATTTCGGCTCCATTGACGGCGACAGCGCTGCCGCCATGCGTTACACCGAGGCGCGCATGACGCCCCTTGCGCTGGAAATGCTGCGCGACATTGAGAAGGACACCGTGCCGTTCCGCCTGAATTTCGACGACACGCTCAAAGAGCCGGACATGCTGCCCGCGCGCTTTCCGAATCTGCTCGTCAACGGCGCGAGCGGCATCGCGGTAGGGCTTGCAACGAACATCCCCCCGCACAATCTGGGCGAAAGCATCCGCGCGGCGATTGCTGTGATGGAGAATCCGGACATTCCGCTGGATGAGCTGATGAAAATCATCCCCGGCCCGGACTTCCCCACCGGCGGCGTGCTGGTGAAAAACGAGGAAATCCGCAGAGGCTATGAGACCGGACGCTCGAAGCTGTCCCTGCGCGCGCGCGTGCATGTGGAGGACGGCGTGAACGGGCGCAAGCTGCTCGTCATCACGGAAATCCCCTACATGGTCAACAAAGCCGCGATGCTGGAGAAAATTTTGAAGCTGTCGGAAGAAAAGAAGGGGCAGCTGCAAAACATCTACGACATCCGCGACGAATCCGACCGCGAGGGAATGCGCGCCGTCATTGAGCTGAAGAAGGACGCCGACCCGGACAAGGTGCTGAAAGTGCTCTACAAGTATTCAGACTTGCAGGTCACCTTCGGTGTGAACATGGTCGCCATCGCCGAGGGCAAGCCCGTGCAGATGGGGCTGAAAACGATGCTGGGGCACTTCATCCGCCATCAAAAAAACGTCATCACCCGCCGCACGGAGTACGACCTGAAGCAGGCGAAAGCCCGCGCGCACATTTTGCAGGGGCTGATGATTGCGGTGGACAACCTCGATGAGGTCATCGCGCTGATTCGCTCCTCGAAGAACCCGAAGGAAGCGAAAACCCGCCTGATGGAGCGCTTTTCGCTGTCCGACGCGCAGGCACAGGCAATCTTGGACATGCGCCTGCAGCGCTTGACGAATCTGGAAATCATCGCCCTGCGCAAAGAGTACGAGGACATTCTGAAACTCATCGACCGCTTGGAGGGCATCCTGCACAGCGAGAAGAAGCTGCTGGCGGTCATCCGCAAGGAATTGCAGGAGATTGCCGAGGAATTCGCCGACGAGCGCCGCACGACCATCGAGCTGGCGGACGAATCCCCGCTGGAAGTTGAGGAAGAGGCCGCCGCGCCGGAGGAAGTCATCGTGGCATTCACGGGCGCGGGGCAATTGAAGCGCATGAATCCCGCGCTCTACAAGAAAACGCCGCTCCCGACCCGCGCGGAGGACGACAAGGAGTTCGCCGACTTCCTGTTCATGGCCAAAACAGACGAGACGCTGCTCATCTTCACCGACCACGGCAATTGCTACCCTCTGCCGGTCGCGTCGCTGAACGAAGTCAAGCCCAAGGATCGCGGGCAGCTGCTTTCGGGCGTGCTGGCCGGGCTGGAGGACGACGAGAAGGCGCTGTGGATGACGTGCATCCGCATGGCGGACATCGGGCATCTGCCGGACATTCTCTTCATCACCCGTCAGGGCATGGTGAAACGCACTGCCGCCGCGGATTACGACGTGCGCAGCAAGAAATTCGCCGCCGTAAACGTGAAGGACGGCGACCGTCTGCTGACAATTCTCCCCGCCGCCAGCCGCGACGACCTGCTGATGTTCACCCGCAGCGGCCTGTGCATCCGCTTCTCGCTCGACAGCGTGCCGGTGCAGGGGCGCGTCGCCGCCGGGGTGCGCTGTATGCAGGTGGAGGACGGCGACGAGGTCATCTGGTGCGGGCAACTGCAAGACAGCGACCAAATCGTGCTGCTGACCGACCGCGGCTACGCCAAGCGCCTGCTCTCCGTTGATTTTGAGAAGCAGAACCGCAACGGCAAGGGCGTGAAGTCCTTCTATTTCAACAAGAATGGCAGCAACGGCAAACAGCTTGCGGGCGTGGTGCGGTTGGAGAAGGACGATCACCTGATTCGCGTGCAGCAGGCGAAATCCCCCGCGACGCTGGTGGAGCGCGACGCGGTGCGCCTGCAAGGCAAGCAGGATCGCGGAATGCCGCTGGTTATCGCGGTGATGGACGACGTGGTAACGGGGGCGGAGCTGTTGGAATAACAGCACCCGCATGGCGCCGAAAAAAGGGTCAAGGGGCAATGCCCCTTGCGGGGTTAAGGGGCGGCGCCCCTTATGGGGCTTGGGGCAACGCCCCAACTGTTGCTCCGTTAAACCTACTCAAAGAGGAAAAACAAGTCCGGCAACTTCGCCGCAGGCAGCGAAGCGTCCCTGCGCACAAACTAAAAAACCGTCCAATAAAAATCAAGTAACAACCGGAGGGCGACCCCGGAGGAGTCCAGAGGGCGATCGCAGACTTCGTCTGTTTTTATGCCCTCTGGAACTCGCGGAAGTTACCACGATGGAAATGAAGTCAACTATGCCTATCCGCATAAGCATCCAACTGCTTCATAGTTGGCTTTTCCCCTTGCAACAAGCGCCAAAACGTGATATGATGAGGACGAATGACGGAGGTGAACGCGTATGAATTCGCGCAACTCTTTTTCCTCGCTGACCATTACGCAGCTGGTGATTCACCTCACCGGCGCCCTGCTGGAACTCTACGCCGATGACACGCAGGAAATCCAAGTCATGGCATCCGGCGACGACCACGATATGAAGGCGGTTTCGCTCGCCCAGAACGGCGATACGCTGACGCTGGAGCAGTCCGCCGCTGCACTCTCGCCCTTGCCGCTCAGCGCCCGCTGGCTGCAAGTGACCATCCGCATTCCGCGCGCGTGGAAGGGGCGGGTCGAGATTCGCACGACGTCCGGCAGCGTGCATGTCCGCGGTTTGCAGGTCAGTGACCTGTCCGTGGAGTCGCTCTCCGGCTTCGTGATGCTCTCCGACTTGAGCAGCCTGAGCCTGAAGGTCAAGAACGGCAGCGGCGACATTGCCGGCAGCGACTTGTCCGGTCAGGATTGCAGCCTGTTCACGACGACGGGGATGCTCTGTCTGGAGCGCCTTGCGTTTCTGAACATCTCGCTGTCCTCGGTCAGCCGGGGCGCAATGCTCTCTTTTGCGGAGATGTTTTCCACCTTCAAGGGCGGCTCGGTCGCAGGCGGCATCAGTCTGGAAATTCCCGGCGCGCAGTGTGACGCCATTCTTCGCTCGGTGTCCGGGCAGCTGCTGACGGACGGCGTATCCATCGTCAATGGCGCACCGTCTGTCCGCGTGACGACGGCTTCGGGCAACCTGACCATCCGGCGGATTTCCCCGGAGAAACTGACAGAAAACGAATAATTAGGAGGACGATTTTTATGGCACGACAGAACTTTGGCTTCGGCGGCGGCGCGAACATGCAGCAGCTCATGCGTCAGGCGCAGAAGATGCAGCAGGCGATGACGGACGCGCAGGAAAAGCTGGATGCGCAGGAGTACGAAGCGCAGTCCGGCGGCGGCGTGGTAAGCGTAAAGGTGAACGGCAAGCGCGAGCTGCTGTCCCTGACGATTGACCCCAAGGTCGTTGACCCCGACGACGTGGAAATGCTGCAGGACCTTGTGATGGCGGCGGTGAACGAAGCGCTGCGCAAGGGTGAAGCAAACCGCGAAGAGACGATGAACAAGATGGCGCCCGGCATGGGCGGCATGGGCGGTCTGTTCTAATGCCCGGACAAATCGAACCGATTGAGCGGATGGTGTCGGAGCTGTCTCGGCTGCCCGGCATCGGTCACAAGACGGCGGCGCGGCTGGCGTACCATATCGTCGGGATGCCGCTGGAGGATGTTCACGCGCTGGCAGCAGCGCTGTGGCAGGGGCGCAAGGCGATTCGCTACTGCGACGTGTGCGGCAATTTTTCCTCCGCTGAAAAGTGCGCCGTGTGTGCGGATGAAAGCCGCCATAACGGGCAAATCTGCGTCGTGCGCGACCCGCGCGACGTGGCCGCGATGGAGCGGATGCACGATTACCACGGGCTGTACCACGTCCTGCACGGCACGCTGTCGCCGATGGACGGCATCGGGCCGGATGATATTCACATCAAGGAACTGATGACGCGCCTGCAGACCGAGCCGGTCAGCGAAGTGATTTTGGCGACGAACCCCGACATCGAGGGCGAAGCAACCGCAACCTACATTGCGCGGCTCATTAAGCCCATGGGCATCAAGTGCACCCGCATTGCCCACGGCGTCCCCGTCGGCAGCGACCTTGAATACGCCGACGAAGTGACGCTCTCGAAGGCGATGGAGGGACGAAGGGAGCTGTGAGGGGAACCACCAGAGGCTCTGCCTCTGGACTCCGCAAGGGAGTTCCTCCCTTGACCCTTCCGCG
>OHOZ01000372.1_pt1 | contig 28753 bp, 23 predicted proteins | sample 1569931 | NCBI WGS metagenome assembly OHOZ01 (sample SAMEA3879572, study PRJEB24766) | human gut metagenome | biome: human-associated habitat; feature: feces | place: USA | collected 1985/1987
CGATTCACCCTCCTGATTTCGTTCCCCATCATACAGGGCGGGGCCAGAAAAATCTACCCCGTAAATGTAAACATTTCTATGCTGGAAGAAGTATTGACGGGTCTCCCTCCGGATAAACGGGGGAAATTTGCCGATATCGAAAGAAGATGCTTGACATTCGCGGCGGTTTTTGTATAATCGAGGTACAACTGAACAGCCTTATCAAGAGTGGTGGAGGGAACGGCCCAATGAAACCCGGCAACCTGCGGACGCAAGGTGCCAAATCCGGCGAAGGAATCGAAAGATGAGGGAGAAGAACATTTGTCGTTCTGCCCCTCGGGCAGGGCGCTTTTTTTGGGCCCGGAAAGGAATCGGAACATGAACAACAGAAAAATTTTCACCTCGGAGTCCGTCACGCAGGGACATCCCGACAAGCTTTGCGACCTGGTCTCCGACAGCGTGCTCGACGCCGTGCTGGCGCAGGACCCCATGGGGCGCGTCGCGTGTGAGACGGCGGCCACGACCGGCATGGTCCTCGTCATGGGCGAGATCACCACGTCCGCGCAGATCGATATCGCGAGCCTGGCCAGAAAGGCCATCTGCGACGCCGGCTACGACCGGCCGGAGATGGGCTTCGACGGCCACAGCTGCAACGTGATGGTCGCCGTGGGCCACCAGTCCCCGGATATCGCCATGGGCGTTGACAACGCCTTTGACGACGGCTCGACCGGCGCTGGCGACCAGGGCATGATGTTCGGCTTCGCCTGCACGCAGACGAAGGAGCTCATGCCGGCCCCCATCGCCTACGCCCACAACCTCACCCGCGCCCTCACCGCCGCGCGTGAGAGCGGCAAGCTGCCCTGGCTCCGCCCGGACGGCAAGAGCCAGGTCTCCGTGGAATACGGTCCCGACGGCCTGCCCGCCCGCATCGATACCGTCGTCGTCTCCACCCAGCACGCGGACTCCATCGCCATCGAGGATCTGCGCAAGGCGATCGTCGAGACCGTCATCGAGCCGAACCTCCCCTCCCGTCTGCTCGACGAGAATACGAAATACTACGTGAACCCGACCGGCCGCTTCGTCATCGGCGGCCCAGCCGGCGACTCCGGCCTCACCGGCCGCAAGATCATCGTCGACACCTACGGCGGCAGCGCCCCGCACGGCGGCGGCGCATTCTCCGGCAAGGACCCGACGAAGGTCGACCGCAGCGGCGCGTACATGGCCCGCTACATTGCCAAGAACCTCGTCGCGGCCGGTCTGGCCGACGCCTGCCAGCTGCAGCTGGCCTACGCCATCGGCGTGGCCCATCCGGTCTCCGTCCTCGTCGAGACCTACGGCACCGGCAAGATGGCCGACGAGAAGCTCGCGCAGCTCGTGCGCGACTGCTTCGACCTGCGCCCGGCGGCCATCATCCGCCGGCTCGATCTGCGCCGCCCGATCTACCGCCAGACGGCCGCCTACGGCCATTTCGGCCGCGCGGATCTCGATCTGCCGTGGGAAAAGACCGATATGGTGCAGGACCTGCTTGCAAAAGCGTGATTTTTAGGATATAATTACCTTGTATGTTTCCATACAAAGGAGCGAAAAAGCATGAAAAAAATCGAGATCATGGGCTGCGGCTACATCGGCCTCCCCACCGCCATCACCTTTACGCTGGCGGGCTATGAGGTCTGCGGTTTCGACGTGAAGGACTCCGTCGTCGAGACGCTGAACGCGGGCCATATCCATATCGTAGAACCCGGTCTGCAGGATGCCATGACGAAGGCCATGAATACCGGCCGTCTGCACTTCACGACGAAGCCGGAGCCTGCCGACGTCTTCATCATCTGCGTCCAGACCCCCTACCGCGAGACTGAGGACCACAAGCGCGTGTCCGACATGCGCTTCGTCGAAGCCGCGGCAAAGGAGGTCGGCACGGTCCTGCAGGCAGGCAACCTCTGCGTGCTCGAGTCCACGTCGCCTCCCTACTCCACGCGCATGGTGGAGAGGATCGTCTCCGAGACCTCCGGCCTTGCGCCCGAGCAGTTCATGACGGCGCACTGCCCCGAGCGCATCATCCCCGGCCGCATGCTCATCGAGCTGCGCGAGAACGACCGCATCATCGGCTCGAACCGCCCGGAGTCGGCCGCGTACGCGAAGCAGATCTATGAAAAGGTCGTCACCGGCGGCACCATCCGCCTGACTGATGATCTGACCGCCGAGATGTGCAAGCTGACGGAAAACACCTTCCGCGACATCAACATCGCCTACGCCAACGAGCTCAGCAAGGTCTGCGACCGGCTCGGCATCGACGTGTTCAAACTCATCGAGCTGGCCAACTGCCATCCGCGCGTCAATGTGCATACCCCCGGCGTCGGCGTCGGCGGCCACTGCATCGCGGTCGACCCGTGGTTCATCCACGAGAAGTTTGAAGACATCACCCCGCTCATCTACGAGGCCCGCCTCGTCAACGACGGCAAGCCCGCCTGGACGGCCGACCGCATCGCGCGCGACGTGCAGCCCGGCGCGAAGATCGCCGTGCTCGGCATGAGCTTCAAGGCCAACATCGACGACACGCGCGAAAGCCCGTCCGTGCTCTTTGCGAACATCCTCAAAGAACGTGGCTACGAGGTCCTCGCCTGCGAGCCGTATATCCAGGGGGACGTCGCGGGATATCACAACTATTCCCTCGAAGAGGCCATGGCGCAGTGCGACTACGCCGTCATCACCCTCATGCACAACGTCTTCAAGGAGAACAAAGCCCTCATCGCCGCCAAGCCGTATTACGACTGCGTCGGTCTGATGGAGAAATAAAAAGCAGCGCTGCCGCCCGGCTTCTTCGCCGGGCGGCTTTTTTGTGAAAAATAAGACTGCAGTAGTATTGACAAATCCATAAGACTGGAGTATTATAGCCGCAGTAGCTACTACTGGAGTCTTATCAAGGAGGCAGCAAGATGGATATCAAGCTATTCGACTCAGAGCTCAAGGTCATGGACGTTCTGTGGAAGCAGGGGGATACCCCCGCCCGGGAGATCGCCCGGGCGCTTGGCGAGGAGCTGGGCTGGAACGTGAACACGACCTACACGCTCATCAAGCGCTGCATGAAAAAAGGCGCGATCGAGCGCACGGAGCCGGGCTTCCTCTGCCACGCCCTGCTCCCCAAGGCCGCCGTGCAGGAGGCGGAGACCGACGAGCTCATCAACAAGATCTATGACGGCTCTGCCGACAAGCTGTTCGCGGCCCTGCTGGGGCGGAAAAAGCTCTCCGCCGAGCAGCTCGAGCGGCTGCGGCAGATCGTCGGCGAGCTGGAATGAGGCGGCGGGCATGAAGCTCCTGCAGATGAGCCTCGCGGGCGGCGTCATGATCCTGGTCATCACGGTCATCCGTGCGCTCGCGATCGAACGGCTGCCGAAAAAGACATTTCTGGCGCTCTGGGCCGCGGCGCTCGCGCGGCTGCTGGCGCCGGTCTCGCTGCCTTCCGCACTGAGCATCTATTCCCTGCTGGCGCGGCGCGCGCCCGCGGCGGCGGAATGGACGGCCGTCCCGGCCCTGCCGGCTCTTCCGGCGGAAACAGGGGCGGCTGCGGCTGCGCAGCAGACAGCTTCCGCGCCTGCGGCGCAGGCCCCGGTCTGGACGATCGTCTGGGCTGTAGGCGCGGCGGTCTGCGCGGTGGTGTTCGCCATCGCGTATGGGCGCTGCTGCCGGGAGTTCCGGGCGTCCTTCCCGGTGGAAAACGACGTTATCCGCCGCTGGCTGCAGTCGCACCCGCTGCGGCGCACCATCGCCATCCGGCAGTCCGGCCGGATCTCCTCGCCGCTCACCTTCGGCGTCCTGCGCCCGGTCATCCTGATGCCGAAGAAAACGGACTGGACGGACGAGACGGCGCTGCGGTACGTGCTGGAGCATGAGTTCGTGCACATCCAGCGGTTCGACGTCCTTTCCAAGCTCCTGCTGATCGCCGCCGTCTGCGTCCACTGGTTCAACCCGCTGGTGTGGGTGATGTACGTGCTGGCGAACCGGGATCTGGAGCTCTCCTGCGACGAGACGGTGCTCCGCCGCTTCGTCGGCGACGTCCGCGCCGCCTATGCCCAGGTCCTCATCCGCATGGAGGCGGCCAGAGGCGGCTTTGCGCCGCTGTGCAATCATTTTGGGAAAACCGCGATCGAAGAAAGGATCACAGCAATCATGAAAACAAAACGGATCACCATCGTATCTCTGGGTCTCGCGGTGCTGCTCGTCGCCGGGACCGTCACAGTTTTCGCTACATCAGCCAAAAGCGGTACGTCCGGCACACCGGTAAAGGCATCCGGCGCGGTCGCCGAGGAGAATGCCGCGTTTGCAGGCAGCGGCGGCATTTACATGGACGAAAAGGCTGCCGGCGGCTGCTATCTGCACGTCCGGCGGGATAGCGCAGGCGTGATCTCCGGCGTGGACGTGCTGACGAAGGAACAATTCCGGGAGCTGACGGACCAGCGCATGAACGCGGCGAGCGACACGACCTATGAGGAAAGCACGCTCATGTCCTACGTCGACCCTGCCGACGGCAGGACCTATTACAGCTTCGACGGAGGAAAGACCTTCGAGCCGCTGACGGACGCGGAATTTGAGTCCCGCTTTCCCACGCCCGACGTCGTCTGGTGGACCTATGACGGGTATAAGGCGTGGCTGGACAACGAAAAGGTGGAGCTGCAGAGTCTGCTCGGCCAGACCAGCGGCGACTATACCTGGACACAGCAGAAGATCGACGAGACCATCGCCCTGTATGAGAGCATTCTGAAGGACATTCAGAACGGCGTCCTGTATTCCAAAACCGTGGACGGCAGCGACGACGTCATGCTGAGCATGAACCCCGCCGATATTGCCAAGACAGCCGGCTGACCAAAAAACAGCGGCGGGACCATCCGGTCCCGCCGCTTTGCCATTCCGGGGATGTGCGGTATCATTTTTGCTGAAAGGTGAAACCGGGACCCGTGAGCTTGCAATATGAAGGGTGACGGCCGATCAAAACGGAAAGGTGGTGAAACGCGCTTGGAAGAACGAGAGGCTTTAAAACGGCTGAAGCACCGGGAGGAAGATGCGCTGGCGTGGTTTATCGACCGCTATACGGCTTATGTCAGTACCATTGTTTCCAACATTCTCGGGCCCGCTGCGGCCAGCGCCGATCTGGAAGCGATCGCCTCCGACGTTTTCTTTGCCTTCTGGACCCACGCAAAAGAGATCCGGCCCGGAAAGGCAAAAGCATATCTCGGCAGCATCGCGCGAAACAAGGCGAAGGAATCCACACGCAAAACCGGCAGAGAGCTTCCGCTCGAAGACGACATGCTTGTCATTTCCTCTGGGACGCCGGAGCGCGAGCTGGAAAAGCGGGAGCAGGCGGCGTACATCCGGAAAGCCGTGCTCGCCCTGCGCGAGCCGGAGCGCGAGATCTTTCTGCGCTACTACTATTTTTATCAGCCGGTCTCCACGATTGCGGAGGAGATGGGGCTGGAGTCCGCAAATGTCAAGACGAAGCTCTTCCGGGGCCGGAAGAAGCTGAAGGAAGTGCTGGAAAAAGGGGGTTATTTCGTTGAAGCTTAAAATATCCGACATGATGGACGATCTGCCGTGCATCCCGGTCGAGATCGGAGAAAAAGAGTTCGTTACTGCCAGCCGGATCCGGGCGCAGACCATGCAAAGGCTCCATGCGGAAGCTGCGCAGGGGAAACCGGTCAGGCGGATCTCCGGAGTCGGTCTGGCCGCGGCGGTCATCGCGGCCGCCCTGTGCGTCTCTGCCACGGCAGCCGTTGTCGCGCACAAGTGGCCCGGCTTCGTCTTTACCGGGAGCATGAGCGAGGCGGAAAAGGACCGGATGCTCGAAGAAACGTCGGTCATCCATGCCATGGAGCAGATCGACGCGGATGGGACCGTCCATTATTTTGGCGAAGACGGCCGCGAGGAGCTGGTCCTGTCCGCCGAGGAAGCGGCCGCTTATCAGCAGCAGCAAATCGCGGCGCACGACCGCGCCGTCTGCCAAAGCACCACGTTGGTCGACGTGTCGACGATGCCGTTTATCCCGAATTCCGTTACGGAGCTTGCCGTGGACGCGGATGGCCATTTTGCGGAATTTGCATTTGGAAACGCGCATATGGTCTTGCTGTACCCGGAGAACTCGACCGGCTTTGACCTGCGGACGGGCGATACGGTGACGATCTCGCTGGACGCGGATGCACGCGGCAGCCTCGGCTTCGGGCTGTTTAAAGACGGAATTTACGTCAGCGAGGAAGTTGTCTCCGCGCAGGGGCATCTCTATACTTTCAAAATCGAAGAAGACGGGCGGTACTGCTTTTTCGTGGAGAACTGCAGCGCGGGCATGTATATCTGCACAGACGGCTCTCTGACGGTCAATTAACGGAGGACCATAAAAAACAGCGGCGGGACCATCCGGCTTTGGGTGGTTGAGTGTACTTACTGGACGATGAAGTTGACAGACTCGTCGCCCTGCTTGTCTTCGCCGTAGACGTAGTCCTTGCCGGGCATGACGGCGTTGAGGACGATGCCGACGATGGAGCCGACAGCCAGACCAGACAGGCCGATGGGCCCAAGCTGGAGAGTGCCAGCGCCGGAATACTTGATGCCGATGGACAGGACCAGGATCAGGGCCGCAACCAGAACGTTGCGGGACTTGGTGAAGTCGACCTTGTTCTCGACGACATTGCGCACGCCGACCGCGGAGATCATGCCGTAGAGCACGAGGCTGACGCCGCCGATGGTGCCCTTGGGCATGGAGGAGATGATGGCCGCGAACTTCGGGCTGACGGAGAAAATCATGGCGAGGACTGCCGCGATACGGATGACGCGCGGGTCATAGATGCGGCTGAGGGCCAGAACGCCGGTGTTTTCGCCGTAGGTCGTGTTGGCGGGCGCGCCGAAGAGGGCGGCGAGGGTCGTTGCCAGACCGTCGCCCATCAGCGTGCGGTGCAGGCCGGGATCTTCAATGTAGTTGCGGTCACAGGTGGAGGAGATGGCGGACACGTCGCCGATGTGCTCGACCATGGTAGCCAGGCTCAGAGGGACGATGGTGATGGCGGCAGTCAGCAGCTTGTGCGCGTCGACGTTGCCGGAGGCAAAGAGGCCGAAGACGGTCTGCTCCATCTTGATGGGCAGGGCGAACCACTCGGCTTCGGAGACGTTCTGAACAAGGTTGTCACGGACGGCCGGGTCAGCGATGACCGCGATGACGTAGGAACCGATAACGCCGAGGAGGATCGGGATGATCTTGATCATGCCCTTGCCCCAGATGTTGGCGGCGACGATGATAGCGATAGCAACAATGGCGATCCACCAGTTGCCAGTGCAGTTATCGATGGCGGAGGAGGACAGGGTCAGGCCGATGGCGATGATGATGGGGCCGGTGACGATGGGCGGGAAGAAGCGCATGACCTTCTTGGCGCCAAAAACCTTAAACAGATACGCAAGGATGACGTACACAAGACCTGCGCACGCGACGCCGAAACAGGCGTAGGGCAGCATTTCGAGGTTGGGGATGTCCTGATGCTCACCGAGCATCGGGGCGATGGTGGCGTAGCCGCCGAGGAAGGCGAAGGACGAACCGAGGAAGGCCGGGACCTTGCCGCCGGTGATGAGGTGGAACAGCAGCGTGCCGAGGCCCGCGAACAGAAGCGTGTTCGAAACGTCGAGGCCCGTCAGGATGGGCACGAGGATCGTCGCGCCGAACATGGCGAACATGTGCTGGAAGCCGAGCAGCAGCATTCTGCCCGTGCCGAGCTGTCTGGCGTCATAGATGCCGGTTTCCGGAATTTTGCTTTTTCCCATGGTGTTCTCCTTTCTCTTCTCGCTGTTTCTGCCGGAGCGGCTGCCCGAAACGCATAAAAAAAGAATTGTGAAACCTGAAAAATACGAGGCTCACAATTCTTCTTTCAAAAACGAATACGGCACCGGAGAAACGGGTTCCCCGGCAAAAACAAAACAGGAAATGCAGCGTCTGACGGGCGTTTTCCATGCAGTCATCGGTCGCACTTCCTTTCATAAACTCACTGCAGGACATTATACCGGCGGGCCGGAGAAAAAACAACTGTGAGTTCTGTGCGAATTTCGGCGCTTTTTCGCCCGGAATTTGACCGATCCGTCAAAACCTACTCCAGCTCGTCCAGCGTGAGCTGGAAGCTGTCGAGGAAGTGGGCCATGAAGTAGTCGAGGCACGGCAGCTGCATGTCGCACAGCGCCTGGCGCGTCTGGCGGGCGGCTGCCTCGAATTCCGAGTTGCCCGCCTTCAGCTCCTCGACGCATTTGATGTAGGCCGAGAGCTTGTCGGCGGCCTTGACGATCTTCGCGGTCCCGGGGTCGGATTCGAGCAGCAGCGGGCGGTAGCCCGCCTGCAGCTCCGGCGGCAGCAGCGCCAGCAGCTTTTCGCAGCTGACGGCCTCGATCTGCTTGTAGGCGGATTTGATCTCGGGGTTATAATACTTGATCGGCGTCGGCAGATCGCCGGTCAGGATCTCCGACGCGTCGTGGAACAGCGCGGCGGCCGCGCAGCGGTCAGGGTCGGCGGGCTCGCCGAGGATGTCCCGCTGGATCATGGCCAGCCCGTGCGCCAGCACGGCGACCATGTGGCTGTGCTCCTGGATATTTTCTTCAAACGTGTTGCGCATGAGCCCCCAGCGGCCGATATAGCGCATACGGGAGATCAGCGCGAAAAAGCGGTGCTGCATAGCGGATCCTCCTTCAGGAAATCAGGGATTTGTCCTTCCACTTGCCGCGGAAGAAATGCACGTAGCAGACGACGAGCGTGATCGTCCACGACATGGCCTGGCTCCACCAGATCGCCGTATAGCCGAACAGGCTCGTTTTGTGCAGCGCGTATGCGAACACCACGCGCAGCCCCAGCGCCAGCAGCGCGTAGAACGTAGCGTGAAAGCCCTCGCCCACGCCCTGGCACATGCCGTTGGCGGGGAAATAGACCGCGAAGATGGGGATGGCGACGGCGGAGCTGAACAGGTGCAGGCGGCAGATGGCCGCCGCGCCCGCGTCGAGCTGGAAGGCCCGGATGATGAGCGGAATGCCCGCGATCTGCTCCAGACACAGGATCAGCGTCATGCCCAGCGAGACGAGCACGCCCTGCCCCAGGCCCTTCGACACGCGGTCGGGGCGCTGCGCGCCCATGTTCTGCCCGGCGAAGGTGGCCATGGTGTTCTGGATGCCGATGATGGGGATCATGAGGATGTTTTCCATCCGGCTGGCGACGGTGTAGGAGGCGATCATGCTCTCACCGTAGTAGTTGACCAGCCGCTGCAGAAACAGAAAGCCGCACGAGACGATCGACTGCTGAATCGCCATCGGCGCGCCGACCTGCAGGATGCGTCCCGCTGTTTTCAGGTCCATCCGCAGTTCCCGCAGTGAAAAGCGCAGAAGGGCGTATCTGCGGTGCATGTAGGCAAAGCCGATGACGCACGAGGCGATCTGCGAGATGACCGTCGCAATGGCCGCGCCGGCCACGCCCATTCCGAGCCCGGCCACAAAGGCGAGGTCAAGCACGACGTTCAAAACCGAGGAGACGAGCAGGAAATAGAGCGTGGCCTTGCTGTCGCCCAGCGCGCGCAGCAGCGCGGCCGCGATATTATACCCGAACTGGAACACGAGGCCCGCGGCGTAGATGCGGAAATACAGCAGCGTCAGCGGCAGCAGCGCCTCCGGCGTGCCGAGCGCGCGCGCAAGCAGGAATCTCGCGCTGCAGACGCCGATGAGCGACATCAGAAGCCCCATCGCCAGCATCAGCACGATGGCTGTCGCGGCATACTGCCGCAGCTCCTGCTCGCGCGAAGCGCCGAAATACTGCGAGATCAGCACGCCCGCGCCGATGGAAAAGCCGATGGCGAGCGCGGTAAACAAAACCGTCAGCGACGCGCAGGCGCCCACGGCGGACAGCGCCTGCTGGCCGTTGAAATTGCCGACGATGATGGTGTCGGCGGTGTTATACAGCTGCTGCAGCAGATTCCCCGCCATGATCGGCAGGGCAAACTGCACAATGAGCTTCCAGGGCGTTCCCCGGGTCAGGTCCTTGGTCATGATGCGTTCTTCTCCGGAATGATAAATGATGCTCTTAATACTATAGCACAAAAAGAAATCCTTGTAAATTGCAGGTTTCGGCTTGATAAACCTCTAACCTTGTAGTATAGTAGGTTATCAGAAAAGGAGGGACCGCACGATGATGATTTCCAGCAAGGGCCGCTACGCCCTGCGCGTAATGATCGATCTGGCTGAGCATGCGGAGGAGGGCTATATCCCGCTGCAGACCATCGCGGCGCGGCAGGGGATCTCCGAAAAGTATCTGGAAAGCATTCTGGCCGTGCTGAGCAAGGCGAAGCTGCTCGACGCCGTGCGCGGCAAGGGCGGCGGCTACCGTCTGGCAAGGCCCGCGGCCGGCTATACGGCCTTCGAGATCCTGTCTCTGACCGAGGGCACGCTGGCCCCCGTCACCTGCCTCGAGACCGGGCAGCAGTGCGAAAACGCGAAAAACTGCCGGACGCTGCCCTTGTGGCAGGGACTCGACCGGACGATCGCCGATTACCTCGGCCGCTACACGCTCGCCGACCTGGCGCGGATGGAAAAGGAACCGTAACATACAAAAAGGGTGCAGCCCATCGGGCTGCACCCTTTATCTTTTTTAATACGCGATGCCCCAGTAGATCATCTTTTTCGCGGGCTTGCCGCAGATCGGGCAGGTATCGCCGAGATGCTCCTGCTTGAGCGGCATGCAGCGGGAGGACATGCCGCCCTCCTCCTTCATCTTCAGCTCGCAGTCGAGCTCGCCGCACCACATCGTCTTGATGAAGCCGCCGTGCTCGGCCTGCAGCTGCTTGGCCTCTTCGAGCGAATGGGCTTCGTAGATATGGTTATCGAGATTCTGCTTCGCCTTTTCAAACATGCCCTTCTGCACGAGCTCGAGCTGTTCGGCGACAGCGGCTTCGAGGTTTTCCAGGGCGACGACCGTCTTCTCACCGTCGTTGCGGCGGACGAGGACGCACTGCCCGGCCTCGATGTCGCGCGGGCCGATCTCGACGCGCACGGGCACGCCCTTCATCTCATACTGCGCGCACTTCCAGCCCATGGAGTTGTCGGAATCGTCGAGCTTGACGCGCAGGCCCGCCTTCACCAGACGGTCTTTCAGCTCCGTGGCCTTTTCCAGCACGCCCGCCTTGTGCATGGCGACGGGCAGGACGATGACCTGGATGGGCGCGATCTTGGGCGGCAGGACGAGGCCGTTGTTGTCGCCGTGGGCCATGATGACCGCGCCGATCATGCGCGTGGTGGAACCCCAGGAGGTCTGGAACGGGTACTGCAGCTTGTTGTCGCGGCCGGTGAAGGTCACGTTGTAGGCGCGGGAGAACTTGTCGCCGAAGTAGTGGCTGGTCGCGCCCTGCAGCGCCTTGTGGTCCTTCATGAGGCACTCGACGGTGTAGGTCGCTTCCGCACCGGCGAACTTTTCCTTCTCGGTCTTCTGGCCGGGGACGACGGGAATGGCGAGGACGTTCTCAAAGAAATCGGCATAGCACTTCAGCTGCTGCTCGGTCTCGTGGATGGCTTCCTCGGCGGTCTCGTGGATGGTGTGGCCCTCCTGCCACCAGAACTCGCGGCTGCGCAGGAACGGACGGGTCGTCTTCTCCCAGCGCACCACGCTGCACCACTGGTTGTACTTCATGGGAAGCTCGCGGTAGCTGTGCAGCACGCGGGACCAGTGGTCGCAGAACATGGTCTCGGACGTCGGGCGGAAGGCCAGACGCTCCTCGAGCTTTTCGCTGCCGCCCATCGTGACCCAGGCGACCTCAGGCGCGAAGCCGTTGACGAGCTCGCCTTCTTTTTTCAGCAGGCTTTCGGGGATCAGGACGGGCATCGCCACGTTCTCATGGCCGGTCTTTTTGAACTCGGCGTCCATGATGCGCTGGATGTTCTCCCAGATCGCGTAGCCGTACGGGCGCAGGATCGTAAAGCCCTTGACCGACGCATACTCGACCAGCTCGGCCTTGCGGCAGATATCGGTGTACCACTGGGCAAAATCGACCTCCATATCGGTGATCTGCTCCACTTTCTTCTCTTTCGCCATATCGGTTCATCCTTTCGGAAATACTTTTTCAGTCAATAGCTTTATTCTATCACACTTGTCAAGCGTCTGTACATAAGATGAACTACCTGAACGCAGGTTTATTGGAGGGTCTGAAGCCATGATCTATTGTATCCCGCTCGACGAGGCGACGGAGGAGTTCTACGCCTCCGTCGCCCGCGCGGCCGGCCTGCCGATCGAGCAGGTGCTGCGCGATACGCTGTTCAAGCTCGCGGGCGAGCTGGCGCTGGAGGCGCTGGCCCGGCGGAGCTCAAATTCCAAATAAAAGGGGATCTACGGGGTTGTAATTTCCGGCGGCCTCTGCTATCATGCAGATACATTACGATACCGGAGGCACATATCATGAAATCCATTCGTGATCTTTATAAAATCGGCAAGGGCCCGTCCAGCTCCCACACCATGGGGCCGGAGCGCGCGGCCCGCATCTTCAAGCAGGAGCATCCCGACGCGGAGCGGTATGAGGTCACGCTCTACGGCTCGCTGGCCCTGACCGGCGTCGGCCACGGCACCGACCGCGTGCTGAGCGAGGTCCTGTCCCCCACCCCGACGGAGATCATCTTCTCCGACAAGGACCCCGACGATCTCAAGCATCCGAACACGCTCGATTTTGCCGCCTACAAGGGCGAAGAAAAGATCGCGTCGATGCGCGTGGAGTCCATCGGCGGCGGCGATATCGTCATCGAGGGCCGCGAAGCGGCCGGCGCGGAGGAGATCTACCCCGAAAACTCCTTCGCGGAGATCGCGCAGTACTGCCGCTGGCGCTATATCTCGCTGCGCGAGTACGTCGAGCTGAACGAGGGCCCGGAGATCTGGGACTTTCTGCAGCAGATCTGGCGCGCCATGCGCAGCGAGGTCGAGGAGGGACTGGAGGCGACCGGCATCCTGCCCGGCGGGCTGGGTGTGCAGCGCAAGGCCAAATATCTCTACGAACGCCAGCACGCGCAGGAGATCCCGCAGGTGCGCGAGCTGCAGCTCGTCTGCGCCTACGCCTTCGCCGCGGCGGAGCAGAACGCCGCCAACGGCACCATCGTCACCGCGCCCACCTGCGGCAGCTGCGGCGTGCTGCCCGCGGTCCTCATGTATCTGCAGGGCAAATACCACTATTCCGACCTGCGCATGGCGCACGCGCTCGGCGTGGCGGGCATCATCGGCAATCTGATCCGGCGCAACGCGTCCATCTCCGGCGCCGAATGCGGCTGTCAGGCGGAGGTCGGCTCGGCATGTTCCATGGCGGCCGCCGCCATGTGTGAGCTGATGGAGTTCCCGATCGAGCAGGTCGAGTACGCGGCGGAGATCGCCATGGAGCACCATCTCGGCCTCACCTGCGACCCCATCTGCGGTCTTGTGCAGATCCCCTGCATCGAGCGCAATGCCGTCGCCGCCAAGCGCGCCATCGACTCGGCGAACCTCGCGCACATGCTGGTCGGCACGCGAACGATCTCGTTCGATATGGTCGTGCGCACGATGTATGAGACCGGCATCAGCATGAACCGTGCCTTCCGCGAGACGAGCGAAGGCGGTCTCGCCCGCCTCTACAGCCGCCGCGCCGGCACCGCCCCCACCCGCAAATAACCCCCAAAAGTCCGGCTCCGCCGGACTTTTTCGTTTCCCTGTTGAAAAATCTGCCCCGCTGCTTTATAATCTACCTATCACGATCGAACCGGGCCTGATCGCCCGGGCAAGGAGACGAAGGATATGAAATTAGGAATCGAGGGCGATTCCCCCGATCCTATATCTCAATATTACTCTATAAATACCGATAATTCCTGATTTCAGCGTGTTTTCTGCACAAATTGCCGCTATATAACTTCATGTAATTCTATACTGTTCCACGCCAAAATGGTGTAAAAATGGTGTATGAAAAATTGGATTGCAAGCGCGGAAAAGACTCACTACTACTGCCCACAAAAAAATCGAATATAAGCTCTGGGGAAGCGCACAACCATCGGCCTAACCGCTCAACGGATATGCCGATGGTTGTTTCATTTTTTATTCGGATGATCTTGACGCTTCCGAGGAACACCCTATACTGTGCGCTTGTAGGCTCATGGCACAGGGGTGTTTTTCGATGATTACAAACCGGAAGTTATCACTCTGCTTGCCTGTTTTCTTCGCCCCAAACGCAGAGCTGATCCAATACCTTCATCAGCGTTTTTCCTCGTTCCGAAAGCGTATACTCCACCTTCGGCGGGATCTGCGGATACTCGGTGCGGACGATCAGTTTGTCGGCTTCCAGTTCTTTGAGATTCGTGCTGAGGGTCTTGTCGGAAATGGTTTGCAGATACCGTTTCAGCTCATTGAACCGCACGGTTTCAAACTCCATCAGACAATAGAGAATGACCATCTTGTGCTTGCCGGAGATCAGCGACAGCGTGTAGGCAAAGCCGGTGTCCTCAAAATTGGCGTTCTCAATATAATTTTTTATCATTTCACTTTCTCCTAAGATAGTACCTATCATAATTATCAGTACTTGAATTTATAATTTGCATGGATATAATTATAAGCAGGATGAACAGTCCTGTCAATCTGATCACAAGGAGAAGTTATCATGAGAACAAAACTGAAAATCACCGAGGGCATTTTCCCAATGCCGGTTCTGATGGTTGCGACTTATAGCGAGGACGGCAGCGTGAACGTCATGAATGCTGCGTGGGGAACGATGCAGGAGAGGGACACCGTCGCCTTGAACCTCACCGAGACTCATAAAACCGTGCAGAACATCAAAGCGCGGGGCGCGTTTACCGTCAGCATTGCCGATGCCGCCCACATGGTGGAAGCGGACTATTTCGGCGTGGAGTCCGGCAATAAAGTAGGCGACAAATTTGCCCGCAGCGGTCTGACCGCAAGCAAAGCCGAAGCCGTCGATGCGCCGGTCATCAACGAGTTCCCGATTTGTCTGGAATGCAAGTTCATCGAGTATCAGAACAATGAATACGGATGCGGCGTCATCGGTAAGGTAGTCAATGTCACTGCCGATGAAAGAGTTATGGTGGACGGAAAAATTGATATGTCTAAGGTCAATGCCATCGCATTTGACCCCTACACCCACGGTTATTACAAGGTCACCGAGCGTGTGGGCGAGGCGTTCCGCGACGGCTTGAAGCTGAAAAAGTAAGGTGTGCAGAAAAGGAGCTTTCGCATAAGCGAAGGCTCCTTCTGACGATTATAGGCGCCACATTCGATGTCCTGTATGCAGGACAGGTCTTTGCACTTCACGGAATCGGACAACAACCAGCCAAACCGCAAAGGGTCACGTGAAATCGTGCATCGGCTGCACGATGCCGTGAATCGCGGAACGATGTAATCTATATACGTAAGCGGTAAATACTTTATGAATCCGGCAAGCATTGATTTTTCATGTCTGATTTCAAGCTCTTTTTCCAAAAATTGCTGCGAATCTGAAAGTGTTTACGGCTTCATTGAACTTCAATTTCTTATCTTAAATACTTTGTCGGATTTTAATATTCATCAGTTATAACTTATAAATTAAAAATTTTCCATTGAGTTTCACCTGTAAATTTGCTATACTATGGTCAACTACTGAAAGGGGACAAAGACTTATGATCAAACGCGAACTGTATATGAGCCGTATCCGTCCTTTTCTCGGAACAGAGCTGATTAAAGTCATGACCGGTATCCGCCGCTGCGGAAAGTCAGTCATGTTGGAGCTGATTCAGCAGGAGCTTGCGGAGTCCGGTGTCAGCCCGACGCAGTTTATCTCCATCAATTTTGAAGATATGGGCTATTCCCACCTGCAAACCGCTCAGGCGCTGCACGACGAGATCAGCAAACGCGCCAAGGAGATCGGCGGCAAGGTCTACCTCTTTTTCGATGAGATTCAGGAGGTCAAGGACTGGGAGAAGTGCATCAACTCTTTCCGCGTCTCATTGAACTGTGACATCTACATCACCGGCTCCAATGCAAAGCTGCTGTCCGGTGAGCTTGCGACCTATTTGGGCGGACGGTATGTGGAGTTTGTGATCTATCCGTTCTCATTCGGGGAGTTCATGGAGCTATATCGCTCGATCACACCCAATGCGTCCATCCAGCAGTGTTTCCAAAAGTACCTGCTTGCCGGAGGGATGCCCTACCTCGCAAACCTCCGCTATGCGGATGCGCCGTCCAAGCAATATCTTCACGATCTGTTCAACTCTGTCCAGCTTAAGGACATCGTGAAACGGAATAAAATCCGGGATGTTGATCTGCTGGAGCGGATCATTGCCTATGTAATCGCCAATGTGGGAACGACCTTCTCGGCGACCTCGCTTGCGAGGTTCCTGAAAAATGAGCAGCGCACCGTCGCCCCGGAAACAATTCTGAACTATATCAAATACTGCTGCGAGGCGTACCTGTTCTACCAGGTGAAGCGGGAAGATTTGCAGGGCAAACATATCCTTGCCTCCAATGAGAAGTATTATATTGCCGATCACGGCATCCGCGAGGCGGTCTTCGGCGGCAATATGCGGGACATCAATCTCATTCTGGAAAACATCGTCTATCTGGAGCTGCTGCGTCGGGGCTATGAAGTGACTGTTGGCAGAACTGGCGATAAGGAAATTGACTTTGTATGCGACAAGCGCGGCGAAAAGCTGTACGTTCAGGTGTGTTATCTGCTCGCCTCTGATGAAACGGTCAACCGCGAGTTCGGCGCGTATGACTCTATCCGCGACAACTTTCCGAAATACGTTGTTTCCCTCGATGAGTTCGACATGAGCCGAAATGGGATCAAGCACCGGAATATCCGCGACTTCCTCTTAGCTGAGGAATGGAACTGAACATGAAGCCCGGCATCACGTCAAATGGCGCGATGCCGGGCTTCTTTTTGTTATACTTGTTTCTTTAGCAGTTCTGAGATTGCCATAATTGTATCTTGATTTTTAACGTAGTCACTTTCGTTAAGTAATTTCCTCTTTTCAGTCAAAACAATAATGTTTGCTGGTGTTTCTATTTCCGAGTCATATTCGGAGTAGTCGATGGTCGCTAATATAATCTGTGGTAGCATCTCCATCTGCGAAATCATTTTTAGAATATCTTTACTACTTGAAATACTGGCTTCTTTTGCGCGTGGAGAGTCAACGACAAACGAGAATCTTGTTGCGCTGGTTTTGAAGTATTCCATTGTTTGGAAAATAGCTACAAATTGAGCCAAAATGATCTTGTTTTCCAGTGTTCCTTGCGCTTTGATGGGCTTTACCAAATGAATCGCTCCATCATAGGCAGGATCCCATGCGTCCAGAGTCATGATATTCAACCGGGCATATTCAATATATTTTTCCTCAACCTCCTTTTTGTTTGGCAGTTTGCGGAGTTCTTTACTAATCTCTTTAATATTTTTCTCGTCTTCCTGTATATCCGATATTGTTTTGCTTAATTGTTGTTGGAAACGTCGGATAGAATCTGCTAACCCACGTTGCCTGACATAAATGTCAAATTCATTTTTCTCTGAGTGGAAAGCAGTTTCCTCTTCCGTCATTTGTTGCCGAAGAGTTACATACTGTTTTTTCTCTAAATCAAGTTTATCAGAAGTAGCGCTGATTAGCAAACGAATCTGCTGACATATGTAATCCTCGTTTAGCGTGCCATAATTTGATCGAACAAGGTTAAAAATTTCCTCATTGAAAATATACCCACAATTAGGGCAAACATGAAACTTGTGCTCATCGCTTTCGGTAGCATGATCTTTTGCTGATATATAATCCTGAATCACATGCAGATTATATTGATGCTGCTGTAGAACGGTCTCTAAACCTTGAATTTTGTTCCGTATCTCCCCAATTTGTGTTACCAACTGTTCAATTCTTTTTTTGGAGCTTCAAGATGGGTGTCCAATTCACTGATCGTATCTGCCGGAGGGAGATTGGCAGTTTCTTCTCGTAAAGCTGATAAAATTGTATTTAGCCGGTCACGTTCATTCTCTAAAATTTCCATGTGATCCTTGAGACGATCTTTCTCAGCCATAAGTTCGACTGTCCCTTTGGTATAAATATTGAGATGATAATATAGCGATTTAATTCGATCCGCACTCTTGTATTGAGTAATTGAAGCAAAGCTGTCATATAGTCCACTCCAACCCTTATCTTGATCGATATAATATGGCATAAAAGTAAAAGCCGGCGGTGCCATTTCAACTTTTCCAGTATCTTTATTTGGCAAATAAACAGAGAAATCGAAAATATCACCTAACAGCGGGGCTAATTCCTGAGTAACACTAGCAGCATCGTTTGCAACGGAAGTTTTCTCTTTCTTGAAAAATCTTTTCCCGGGACCTTTACGCATGCGTCTAAATTTGCGGCGGTTTTCTTTATTGCATGGAACAATGCGGACCGAACACGTTCTGGATATGATTTTCTGTTCACTTGGAAGGCCTCCTTAAAAAATGTCATCATTTTCAAGGCGAAGCCTTCGATTTTTATTGATTTGTCAAGTGTTTTTTTGAGAAATATTGTTTTTATATGTCCCCCTGCGCTGAAATAAAAACGCTCAATCACCATCATAAGTGATTGAGCGTTTTGTGCGCAAACTTAATGACATTGTCTTGACGGGTAGCAGTTCAAACTGAACCGCTGCGCTTATTTTGGTATTCAGAAATTGCGCTGCATGAAGCGCCGCAGCATCGCCGCGACCTGCGCGCGGGTAGCGCTGCCGGTGGGCTCCAGCTTATCGCCGGTTCCCTGCATCAGCCCCTCGCCGACGGCCCAGTTGAGCGCCGAGACAGCGTAGGCGCTGATGGCGGCCTGATCCTGGAAGCTGGAGAGGTTTTCGCGCAGTGTCACGGCATCCATGCCGCGATAGGCCGCGAATCGGAACAAGATGGCCGCCAGCTGCTCACGCGTAATCGCCCGGTCAGGTGCGAAGGTGGACGCGTCGAAGCCAGTGACAATACCGTTTTCGGAGGCCCATGCAATCGCCTGCTCATAGTAACTGCCGCGGCGCACATCAGCAAACGGGCAGCCATGCTTGGCCGCGGGCTCGTTTTCCATGCGCCAGAGGATGGTGACGATCATGCCGCGTGTGGTGGACAGATTCGGGCCAAACGCCGTGGCCGTCAGGCCAGTCATCAGCCCCGTGTCATAGACATACGCAACATCGTCATAGTACCAGCTGCCGGACGGGACATCTGCAAACGGCAGGCCGCTGCCGCTGAAGCGGACATAAACATTTGCCGTACCGCTTGGCATGGTGAAGGAATACGTGCCGTCGCGGTTTTCGGTGAGCTTGAGGCGCTCGCCGTCCTTGTCCGTGACCGTGATGCGCTGCACAGTGGCGTTCCGGCCGGGCGTGACAGTGATCGTGACCTTGTCGCCCGCGCTGGCATAGGACTTGTCGACCTTGGCGACGCCATCGCCGCTGCTCGAAATCTTCACAGGGAAGCTGGGCTTGGCGGGCTCGCCGCCGCCGGACGAGCGCTGCTGCACCTTCACGGTTGTGAAATCCGTCTTCGGCGCAATGGTCTGGCAGCCGTCATAGACAGCTGTGAAGGTATAGGTCTGCGTCTTGTTGGGAAGCGTGGCAGAGTACGTTCCGTCGCCGTTGTCCGTCAATGTGACGGCGTTGCCGGCCTCGTCCGTGCCGGAGACCGTCACAACCGCGCCATCCGGCAGATTGCCGCGCTCAAGCGTCAGCGTGACCTTGCCGCCGCCCGAGAGTGTGTCGTGGTCGGCAGTCAAAATGAACGTCGGTGCGGTCCGGTTCTTTGCCACAAGGTTGATGGCCAGTGTAACCGGCTCATAGTTCTGCGAGGTATACTGGACGGTAATGGTGCCGGCCTGTCCCTCTTCTGTCGTCTCGTTTTTGAGAATCGGAATCGAGACGCCCTGCTTGCCGTTTACCGTCTTCAGCTCCGCGCCGGAGCTATAGTACTCGTCGGCCGAGACGTCCGGCGTGCCATAGGCCGCGTTATCGCCGAAGCGCAGCCCTTTCGCCAGCGTTGGAAGCTCTGGGAGCGCAGCCTCGTAGGTAGCGGACCAGCCGTTGTAGATCGTGAGCGTCACGGGCGCGGGGTCTGTCAGCTTGGCCTGCTTAACGGTGATTTCGGCCGTTCCGGAAGCTTCCGCGTAGGTGTAATTGTCCGGGGTAAACTTCCAGCCAAGCTCTGTGTAGGTACCGGCGTCCAGAATTGCGTCCGGCGTCTGCCAGGCGAAGGTGCCTTGAATCGTCGGATCTGTCGTGCCCGAAAGTGCGATGGTGTCCAGCCGCTCGCCGTAGGTAAGCACGGATTGGCTCGGTGTGGCGGACGCTGTCACCTGCAAGCGGTCCTTTGTTACCACACGAACGCGAATGGTAACATTCGAGTAATTCTTACAAGTTACAGTGATGGTAAATTGGGCAGCCTCTGTATCCGGAGCCGTAACCACAGCTTTCACAGGAATCTTCAGACTGTGGCCTTCCAAGACAACCTGGTTTGCGTCAATCAACTTAGCTACTACGATGTTCTTTTCCGTAATCTCATAGCTTTCAAAGCCCAGGTTCTGAAGGTTACTCAGGCACGCATCCAGATCAATCGTATACGTGTGCGCAATGCCGGAGTAAACTTCGATCTTTTCCGATTTTTCAATAGGAGTCATATTCTGCGTAATCGTGCCGGTTGTCTCGAACGTTTTCTCCAGAATCGGCGTTCCGTCAGCGTCATAGTCGAAGCAGTAGTTGGTGTTCGTCAGCTTAACCGTGACGGTTACGTTTTTGTTCTCTCCGGCGTTCTTGTCTGCAAACACAGCCGAGAGCCTGTACGCGCTTGCGGGAACAGTCAGATCGCCAAGGGTAAGGCTGCTGCCGTCCTCAATCTTTGCGCTTGTCGTACCGTCGTAAGCGCGTCCGGTAATGGTGGCCGAAAGGGCCGCGCTGGACAGATCAATCCGCTGAACGGTCAGCCGCACGGTGTTCGACGAAAGCGTATAGCCGTCTCGGTTGACATCGCAACGGTACGTGTAGTCACCTACAGGTTCGTTAGCGACCAATGTATTCGTTGTGGCGTTTTGAATTGCAACACCGTTGCGATACCACTGATAGGTTATGCCGCTGCTGCTATTCGACTCAACTGTTGCCGTGAATTTTACAGACGTGCCGTAAGGAACTGTCGTTTCTCCATCGGCCGAAATCGTCACGGAGCGAAGCGGCAGGATTTTTACCTCCTTGGCCGTAGCCGATTCAAAGCTCGCCGCCGTAATGTCGTCCTTTGCCTCCCAGGTTGTCGAAGTCTTAAAGGCATAATAGTCAGGAAGCAGCTTTCCGTAGTTCGTATAGACCGACGAGTTCGTTACGTCGATGGCGTAGTATTTGCCGCCGTTGAGTGTGAGCTTGCCGTCGCCTGTAACCTTCAAACGGTCGAACGTGCCGTCACCGATTGAAACCGTACCGCCGCTGAATACGAGCGCAGACGAGCCGGAGCAAGTCACCTTGAAGCTTCCGCCCGCAATACTGAAATTTCCTTTGGTTACTGGTGTATCTCTGATTATGGTCACATCTTTTAGCAAGTACACGCAAGAACCATCTTTTTCCTCCGCCAGGGCCAACATATCATCGAAATAGCCATACTGCTGCGGGCCGTTCACCCACAAATACGCTTCGGCTTTCTCTCCGCACACGCATGTTCCGCTGTTGCTAAAATCGTGCTTATGCTTTCTAATCGTAATATATGTGCCTTCGTCCGCTTTGAGTTCTGACTGATTTTTCGCGTTTGGCTGATAATCTTCGCCAATATAAAACACATCTAAGGTATTATTGCTAAGTTTTCCAAGCGTTGCCTCTTTTGTAATAATATGCTTATAATATCCATTGCTTAGCCTTCCCATGCCTTCACTTTCGAATGTGAGCTTTCCGTCAAAATACGCCAGATTACTTCCGACAGCCAGCAATGCATGATTATCTACGGTAACATCTCCTTGAAATTTACCGTTGCTCACCTCCAACGATCCACCACAGATAACCTTTGCATGATCATAGGTTCCTCCGTTGACGGTCACATTTCCACCGTTTATAAACAAACTTCCAAAATTAGACTTCTCGTCACCGGCAATGTATGCATATCCTCTCCCTGAGTTCGAGGAGGATCCATGCACCATAATACTTGGCGCATTTACGCCATTGGTTTCTGCACCCTTATTTTTGATTGTAGTTGTTCCGTGAACGTTAAGATAACCGCCAGCCGCCACTTCAATAACGCCATTAACAGGTTTATATCCGGATGTGTCTCCGATCACCGTTCCGTTTGTAATATCCAGCTTCCATTTGTCCCCTTGAACACGGAACGCCACACCGCTGCTCGTAAGCGTTTTTTCATTCAAATCCATATAGAGTGTTTTCCCGTTGAGATCATCCAGGTACTGATATTCAATCGTTCCAACCTGTGCATTCTGGAACATGGTAAACCAGCAATCTTTGGATTTTAGCATATCCAAGGCTGCTTTCATCGCAAGGTCAAATGTTTCATAATAGGTTCGCTGATTGACAAACGGACTGGGAGACACACTGGCCGCCATCCAAGAATCGCATCCTTTGCAGTAGCCAGTATTCTGGTTAACAAGACCATAGCCATGCTCGCAAGTATTGAATGTTTTTTTAATTGTCTTTACAACTGTAAACTCGCCGGCTGTAATCCTCGCCCGAATATAATATTGTTTTTCTCTCGGAGTAAATTCAACTGTAAACGCCCGATTGGCGTCGAGCTCAATTCCATCATAACTAGTTTGGTAGTTCGAACTATCACTCACGAAATAGCTGCAAGTAGGCGTTGTACCAGTTTCGAGATTGCTCAGCGTTACAGAAAGCGTTACCTTTCGGTTTACATAAGCATTTTCCGGACTGATAGTAATGTCAGAAGTTGTGAACGGTGCCTGCTCGACTGTCACATCGTAGATAGCTCCACTGTTAAGCTGCCCAAAATTTGCCCAAGCTCCATTAGCATTTTTGTAACCCATGTCAGGGCCTAAAAAGCACGCGACATTCATTCTGGAAACAATATTCATAAGAAGGGCATACTTACTACCTTTTGTGACCGACAATGTAGCCGTTTCACTCTGCAGAGAAAACCTACCGGTATTTTTCGCGTTCGAACTATTATTTTTTACGGTCAGGTTAGCCGTACCGCTGACCCACATAGGACTTCCGGTCTGCGTTAGTGCATGTCCATCCAAATCGAGCGTAAATGTACCCTTTTCAAGTTCATACTTACTGAGGAGGCTGCAATCAGCAAGCAGCTTCACAGTGCAGCCCGAATTTGCCTCTGTCTGCGCTGCACTCAGTGCTTCTTCCAATGTATCATAATATGTGGCGGAGCTGGACGCGCCAGCGGTAAGCTCCGCCACCAGTGCGGCGCCGCACTGGCTGCATGTATTTCCGCTTTTGATACCCGGATGCGGGCACTTTGCGAACGTTAATTCGCGTGTCTTTACAATATCTGTTCCACTAATAGAAAATGTAACGCTATGGTTTTCTTTGGTTGGCTTAAAGTCACAGTACGCATACCTTGGGCCATCTCCATCGCGACCGCCATAAACGGTATAAGACGTGTAATCGATTGAAATACTTATGGACTTGAGTAGTGTTCCAAATTTTTGCACATCATCATCCAAGCCATAAATTATAACGCATATTCTTATTTCTTGTCCAATGATACCCTTATCTCCAATTTCTACCCCATCAAGCTCTGCACGAATGTCACCAACCGTATACGCAGGCGTTTCGTCTGACAGCGGCATGAGCAGCTTCCCTGCCGTCATCAGCTCCGGCTGTACTTCCGCCTCCGGCTCTTTCCGTGACGGCTCCTTCTGCTCCTGCTCAGGCTCCTCCTGCTCCGGTTCTTCGGTTGGATTTTCTTCCGGCTGCTCCTCCGGCTTTGGGGCCGGTGTCTCTTTTTCTTCGGCCTCCGGCTCCGGCTCATTCATAGACGAAGCGGGCCCCTCCGGCTTCTGCACGTCTTCGGCCAGCGCCGCCACCGGCAGCATCGACAGGCACAGCGCCAGACAGAGCAGCCAGCTGATCACACGTTTTTTCATAGATGTCTCCTTTTATCCTTTAATCAAACGCCCTTCGGGCGATTCCTACATATCCTTCGGCACCAGCCACAGCTTCTGCGCCGCGGTTCTGGCTTCGCTGCGGCGGTGAAATGTCCCACCAGATCAGGCGGCTTTTCGCGTGCTTGCGCACCGCGTTTGTGCAGCTTGTATGCAAATAAGTGCAGAAACTCCACTTATCTTCGTGAGAATTATAACAGCTTTTTGACTATTGCGTAAATCAGCACAAAGTATGAAAATCATGGTGCTATTTTGTTGATATTTCCAAACTGGCTGATTATGTGCCGCCGGATTTTCAGCCCTTTCTGCAAAAAACCGTGCATTTTTTCGAACCCTCATTGCTGGCAGTATCTTATGCTTTAGGCTTTTTCGAGGTGCGCCGGTGCAGAAGACGTATGACCGTTTCCTCTCAAGATAACGCCATATTATAATATTTTCTTTGTGTATTGTGTAGCAACCGGCACCATTCGCAGAAGAATGCATCACAATGCCTCTCGACGAGCAAACAGTTTCCTGCTATACTGAAAAAAGAAATATCTCAGGAGAGCGAGTGCGATGAAGAAGATGCTCTTTGTGTGCTTGGGCAATATTTGCCACAGCCCGATGGCGGAATTCGTGATGAAGGACTTGGCAGGATGTGTTGGCGGGATGCCAAGGACTTCTGAGAGAATTATTGCAGGAGCGAGGTAAACAGAATGGATAACGAGCTTCAAACGAACTATACAACAGAGCAGACCTATCATTCAATCCGCCATTCCATTGTGTCTGCACAGCGCAGTTTGTGCACAGCAGTAAACTCCGCAATGGTGACGGCCTATTGGGAAATCGGCGAGCAGTTCTACAAAGCCTGCGGAGAAAATGACCGCGCAGGATATGGCAAAAAGCTGCTGCAGTACCCGTCCGCACACCTGACAACGGAATTTGGAAATGGATTTGACGAGTCAAATTTGCGAAAGATGCGCCAATTCTACTGCGCATATCCAATTTGAGACACACTGTGTCCTGAATTGAGCTGGTCGCACTACCGACTACTGATGCGCGTTCCCAATGAGAAAGAAAGAGCCTTCTATGCGGAAGAATGCGCGAAATCCGCATGGAGCGTCCGGCCGCTTGAACGGCAGATCCACACGATGTACTATCAACGCATCTTGGCAAGTCAGAATAAATCGCTTGTTGCTGCTGAGATACAAACGACGAAGCCGAAACCGGAATATGAAAAAATCATCAAAGATCCCTATGTAATGGAGTTCCTGCAAATCCAACCGGATACGCATGTGTATGAGGGAGAATTGGAGCAGGCATTGATTGACCACCTGCAGCACTTCCTGCTGGAGCTGGGACGAGGCTTCTCCTTTGTAGCACGACAGAAGAAGTTTACGCTGGATGGTCAAAACTTTTTCATCGACCTTTTACGCATCAAGATCTTGGCCAGATGCAGATGTACGTCAGCTACTATACTCGTGAGTTGATGAACGAAGGGGACACACCGCCGATTGGCATTGTCCTTTGCGCCGATAAAAGTGATGCTGTTGTGAAGTACACTTTGCCGGAGGATAATCACCAGATTTTCGCATCCAAGTATTTTACCTATCTGCCGACAGAAGAAGAACTGAAGCGAGAACTGCGGCTGGATGAGTTCCAAAAGCTGGACGAGTAATACTCGTGTTGAATTCGGACGGGGGTTCGAATTGCGTCAGCGAAAATTTGAAATAATGCATTGTCTTCAAAATAGTGTAGAAAATATTGCGGATCTTTCAGCATGTAATTCACCGCAGGAAGTTTATGTTGTTCTAAAGGCTGGATTCTTTGCAAAGAATAGTGATTTGTATAGGCAAGCGTGAAATTTCTTTTACTCTCGGACGTTTCATGCTATACTCTAAACAATAGCAGAGATATTCAGTAGAGGTATTTTAATATGGGGTTGTTTATTTCAAAAGAAACTCTGGACTTACTATCTTATCGATCGACACTTGGGCGAAGCCTGAAACAAATTTCTCTGAGCGCAACACCGATTAATACGATTCTTGATGATATAGCGAAGTACAGAGCAGGGTAACTTCCCGAAGTACGTTCTTTCTCTCGATGAGTTCGATATGAGCCGAAACGGGATCAAGCACCGGAATATCCGTGATTTCCTCTTGGCTGAGGAATGGAATTAAGTACGAAGCCCAGCATCGCGCCGTTTGGCGTGATGCTGGGCTTCTTAAAACTCAAAATGGTAAATCCAAATGATAGGCATCTTTGACTTTTTGCAATTCCTCCATAATCTTATGGGGACAATTAAAAAGGAGCTCCTGTAGAGAAGGGAATAAAGTATACTCTCGCGGATTTCCATAGCTTGTCCAACTGCTTGCATATACAAGCTCATTTTGAATAAAAAATTCAAGGCAGCTTCCATAGTTGTTTGAAAGTGTGGAATCAAGTGTGTTTTTGCTCTCCCACTGCCTTATATTTTCGATTTCTCCTTCTGCCATCCAACGGTCACCAAACTCGCACATTCTCTCTTCCACGATATAAGCAATAAACAGCCGTATATTAATATCAAGCGTGTCATCTGACCAGATTTTTTTGAATATGTTGACGGCTAATTCAATATGCTGATCCACGCATTTTTTAAGTGGTGGAAGTATCTGTGCTGCGTTTGCAGAGTATTTGCGGAAAGTGTCGATGCCAAACTCCAGAGTATCGTTATTCAAAGCCCCGTTATCAAAAGATGACAGCAAATCAAACGCGTTATCGACATTTACGCCACGGATTTCGCATTTGTTTAACCAGCTTGAAATAGTAGATTTAGAGACTTTTCGAACATTTTCATGAAGTATGTAGTATAGCACGATTCGTTCATCGTCAGTGGTTATTTCTGCAATAGTATCTGCGATGGAAATATCAGAACCACCCGGGGGCAATTCTCTCGCTTTCAAATATTCTGCATACCTTGTTCTAAGTTTATTATTCTCGTACGTGATAAGACTCGCTTTTGTGTGCGGAGCCGATACCGCTTCGCTCACAGTATCATAAATGCACGAAATATCTGTATCGGAATCCAACCGTCTTAACTTATATTCGTTATTTAGGAATCCGTACATGTTGCTCGAATTAATTTCCGGCAAGGCAACTGGAATTACAGGAACGTCCTCATACCAGAGCACCCCCGCTTCATTCAGGCAATAGGCACTCTGATAGTAATCATGCGAAAGAATCGCAATGTTAACTGCGCTGCTTTTCAGCGCAGATCTGACTTCATCAGAAATGCGTTCATTTATGTCGTTGCCCGGCAGAGAAGAGCAGAAAACCGTTTCCTTAGAAATTCCGGTTCCTGCAAAAAAGTCAACAAGCATATCCGCAATACCTTTATCAGTTGATCGGTGGCTTATGAAAATTGTATTTCTCACCTTTTTCCCTTGTGTTGCATTGATGGGGTTATGCGCGTTATACTCAGCCAATTGTTCACTATATGTTCTTGCAGAATTATTTAGAATGACAAAGTATGGCTCATTATTAGCCCATTTAACATCAATATAGCCGAGTCCTTTTAGCTCTCTTATGATACCGTCAAGTTCTTGCTCTTGTTGCGTAGAAAGCCCGTTGTATTGTTCCCGCAATACCTGCGTAGGGTTTTCTGAACAGACCAGCTTTAACAGTAACCCTTCAGAATTAGATGGAAGTTTTCTAAAATCCATAGATTCTCCTTATAATTGTGGCTTGTCCAACACATACATCAGCTGGCTTGCCAGCATGATTTGCTCCATAGCCTCACGTTTTTCATATTGAAGATTAGCATGAGCCGCAGGGTTGCGATAGGCTGCCATGATTCCTTCAAACAGAGAGTGGATTCCGCGTCGGTAGTCCTTGCCGCTGGTAGTAGTTGTGTCACAGAATTTGAAAACGCCATTTTCGCTTATGAGTGCGCCAATCACATCACCAATCTTCGCGGGAACTGCTGCGCCGGTTTTTAACTCCAAAAACTTTTCACGCAGACGAGATTCTACTTCTTTGACCGCCTTTTCTGCTGCGGTTGAGTAGTGACCATCTACATATAACTCATGGGAGACATTCACAATTCGCGGGTGAATATCGGACCAGAACTGGACAACAACGGGTTCTGCTTCGATATGGCGAACAATTACTACCAACTCGCCAAATGCCGCAGGATTCAGGAAAATAGCACCCATCTCGTTTTGCTGAAAGAGTATATTTGCAACACAGGGGAGCGTAGTCGCATAAAAAGGATAGTCCGCTTGTATTCCCATCGTAATTGCATTGATCCATTGGTGGACGCGCTGAATTTCCTGAGGTGTGTGGAGAAACTGCATCTGCAAGTTTGCGTTTGTAAAGTCTATCCACTTTCGCAGCTCATACAGTTCGTTTTCATACGGCAGTTTCAAAACACGCACCTCCCTTACAGCGCCCTAACCGTGTCGATAAACTGGCTCATGCTCACCGCACCCGGCAAGAGGTTTTCGTCATTCTCAAACACCATGTAATAGCGATAGTCCTTGCCCGCTGATGTACGCCACGCTTGACCCAGCGCGATTTTCTCCCGGCTGTCGTCGTTTTTCAGGTGTTCGCCCTTGGTTTCTGCGCAGATGAGCTTGCCGCTTTGGGTCATAATCAGAATATCGGGGTAGTGCTTGATAAAGCCGTTGATTGCAAAACCCTGACGGGCAATATT
>OHOZ01000382.1_pt1 | contig 28303 bp, 23 predicted proteins | sample 1569931 | NCBI WGS metagenome assembly OHOZ01 (sample SAMEA3879572, study PRJEB24766) | human gut metagenome | biome: human-associated habitat; feature: feces | place: USA | collected 1985/1987
AACCCAATAATCATCAGGTACTTGAATATCCTTAATGGTTATTTTTCCGGGTATTACCTTACCCGAAGAAGTAGTTAAACTACCAGAACTTACAGCTATACCTTCGGCTTTCTCGATTGGAGTCTTAGCCAACACCTCTGTATAATAAGCCTTCTTCCGAGCCATTTCATCCCTACGTTTAACATCTAATACATTTCCTTCCTTATCCATAATACCAGATTCAATGAAATAGGCAACCTCATTATAAGTCCAACTCAAATCTAATTCATTGATATTACTTAAAGCCTTCTTATCTTTACCCTTAGAAGTTATAGCATTAGCTTTAGCATCATTAGCTACAACGGTTTGAGTAGACAAACCAGTTTTAGAAGTAGTAGAACCAGCTCTACTTGAGTTCTTCACTAGCTCTAAATTAGTTACATATCCCTGACCTGCGTCCATAGAGTGGGTACATTGTTTTATATACCAAGGACCAGACCACCGTTTACCAACATTCTCCAAGATTAATACCTGAGAAGAAGCTAGTAATGGTCTTCCAACAACTTGCATCTGACAAACTAGTTTACTCTCAGTATGCTTTAAACCTCCATTAGCATTAGCATTAGCTGCCCATGCCCACTTATCTATTCCACCGTATCTACTGAATAGATTATGGTAAAGTTTGTACAGGGGTATTTCAACATTAGCCTTTTTCCAATGTTGGACTTTTACTGTAACACTGAAGACACCAAGACTTGGGTTTAATGGGTTTTTATATTTGATAACTGGAGTGTCATCAATCACCGCAGTATAGGGACCTTTCTTTAATGCGGATATACCTCGATAAACACTTTCTTCGTCTTCTAGTCCCCAAGCATTAGCTCCACCCTTAGGGGTATGCTCTGGGTCAAAGTCTCTTGGGTCCAGGTCTTCTATGACCATGTATTCCATTTGTTCTTTGCCCTCAAAAAGGTATCTTTCGTTCTTGAGGATATTGTATATATCTTCATCTAATGTCTTACCATTAACCACATTCTTAAGAGCTGCATTTAAAGCTGCCCGTCTATCAGCAGGAAATTCTTCCCTTTGAATGGTTTTGTTTATGATACTTCTTACCTGGTCTGTACTAAGTTCATTAAGGAATTTTTCCTTACCTTGTCTATATGCTTCGGCGGGATTAGAAGCAGAATATTCGGCTACATCCTGATCCCATTTATCATTCAATTGTTTCCTAGCTTCAAATGCAGCTATTAAGTTAGGGTCAGTCTTTAAGGTATGATTTATCCTCATCTGCATAATAGTTGGTATATCTTGAGGATTATTTTCAGCCCCATATTTATCTACTGAAGTATGCCAATTCTTATAATATACCCCATTATTCTCATTAGCTACTATCTCCGGTAATTTTTCGGTATCATCAATCCCAGTGCTTAATACTTCTAAGTCTTTACTCTCTGGATTAATAGTAGGAGAGAGTGTAGCCTTAACTCTCTTAGTCACTTTTTGAGTAGAGAATTGAACACTGAGTACTTCTCCATTCTCACCATGATAAGTATAAACGGTTACTGGTTCTTCGTGGAATTTCCTATTGTGTATATAAATAACATTATCTCTTGAATCTATGTACCAAGGACCATTAGTATAACCCCTCATCTTCTGTTCTAATTGAACTAAGATATTCTTGCCAACTAACCCAAAGTCACTATTAATTAGAGCCTTCAAATCTTCTGGCATAGCCACTTCTGCTACTCCACTGTACCTATTAGCATAAAGCACCTTTCCAGTAGTAGTACGAGTATTCTCTGTGGGTACCTGTAGTGACTCATATACTTTATTACTTATTATTCGTTGTTCCATTACTGAAAGATTTCTATGATTACACCTACACCATTATCACAACCACCATCTAAATACGAAGATAAGCTGTTCTCTGAAGCTTCAGAGAAATTGTATGGTGGCTGATATCTTAAATCACCAATAGAGTCTATACACTTGATAGTTACATGGGTACCAGTAGAATCAAACTTTGCCTCAAAGTCCCTAACCTTGATAGTTTTAATTGGACCCGATATGAATTGACCGTCTGGGTATATGTATCCCCACTGTAAGCATATCACACTACCTTCTTGTAAAGCCTCTATGTCTACAGTATCTGGATCTCCAGTATCAAATGTAATTGTAGCAAGATTTTCTTTTTCTTCATCATACCTATAATTCCAGGTACTAATATAAGCTCCAAGAGGTATACCAGTAATAGGATTCATTATCGGCATACCTCTAAAATCGAATAGAGCCAAATATGGTTGGCCCATTCCATTATATAATATAGGTTTTTGTTTAGCTGCCATAAACTGGGATTCTTATAAGTGTTCCACTTTCTACCTCTTTAAAAGGATTTAGTATACCATTAGCTTCTGCAATAAGATACCATTTACCAGAATCACCATAATATCTATAGGCTATATTCTGTAAAGTCTCCCCATCCTTAACGGTATGTTGAATATCGTTTGAGGATGAAGGTACAGAAACTACTGGAGCTTCTAAAGAGTAATCACCATCTCCGTAATTTAGAGCATAGGCATTATTATAAGGACTAGCTCCTATTAGATATTGGTTAACATCAATCATATTTAATACCTCCTGTCTTTTTAAGTGAATCGGAATTTATAAAATCCCCATAGGATAAGTTATATGCACTTACTCTCTTGAAAATCAATTCTTGAGTTGCTGCTGCAGGCAATAACCTACCATTACCAAAAGTAGCTGGCTTTCCCGGTACCCTTACTCTATAACCATTCTGGAAGTTCTTCAGAGTATAGGTTGCTGAAGTAAGAATGTAGTTGTGATTATCAAATATACCGGAATCCCCCCACTCAATCTTAACAATGGGCGGAGCTGTCTGATAACCATTAGCTTTAGTCCAGGCCTCTAATAATCTACATTTATTAATTACCTCCTCAGGATTTTCGGGGTCATTACAGTACCAAGACACATTGAATTGAATAATGTCTTCAGCTCCAGTAAAGTGATACATTGGTACATTACGTCCCATGGATTTAATGGTTGCCCATGTAGTTTCTCCTCTGAAGTCCAACTCTGGAGGTCTATTCTGTAGGGTAATATATTGAGTAGGATTAACAGTCATGTTATATATCCTTACCTCATTCTGATATATAATATCTGGTTTAGCCTCGAAGTTTCTGTAATTAGTAGTATTCTTATTTCCCCTTGCTGGGTCTACTCCCTCACTCTCCTCTAATCTCGGGAATTGTAATTCCATCCTCCATTTAGTCTGGAGTTGTTTGTTTAGAATAGGGTTCTTAGAGGATATCTGAGCTTCTCCCATTACCCCATTGGGAGTATAGAGTTTACCCTTTGGAGCATCATCTTTGGGAAGAATAGAAAGAGTTCGATTGAGTAATATCCGAGCTCTCCATAGTTTATTTAAGGGGCCAGTAAGAACACCGGCTGTATCTCTTGTAAGGTCATTGTACTTTTCAACAACCTTACCTGCTGCTTTATTTAATACTCTAGCCATAGTGTTTTTAATTTTATAATCCTAATGCTACACCAGTATAATCTTGCTGAGAACCCAAAGAATAATCTCCCAATATCTCACCATCTACACTGATGTTAATCTTACCATCTTTTAATCCATCTCTAATAGCTGCTCTCATTGCATTCAAGAACCTTTCTTCATTCTGAGCCCTGATTGCAGATGGGTCTTCTTTACTCTGAGCTTCTGTATTCCTATCTACTGACTTAATAAGACTGCTTCCTACCTCTATTAATAAGGGAAGACCGATAGTAATAGCTAACCCCACGGGTCCACCAAGTAATCCCATAAGTCTACCTCCTAAACCCAAAGCTGCAGAAGTAGCTAACTTCTTACCAGCTTGCTTACCTCCTTCACGTACAGTTGTGGATATTAAATTAGTACCACCAAGAGCAGTACCTTGAGATACTCTTCTACCCCTTGAATCCCGATAATAAGCTCTACCTCTCTTATCCTTAACCATAAAGAAACCTCCAGACAAGGGTATAGATTTTCCCATTCCCAAAGTTTGAGCAGCTATTGAACTCATCATGAAAGATATATTCCTTAGATGGGCTTCCATAATAACAAACTGAGCATTAGTCTTTGCAGTTGCCGTAGACATACCTTCAGTAGAAGCAGTAGCAATAGTCTGTAAATATCCTACAGACCTAATAATACCTCTTACAGTATTAAATCCTGCAACAATAGTACCTACTACTACTCCAGTAGCAGCAACTCTAAGACCAAAACTTCCAACCCAAGTTTCTGAGATAGAATTAATTACTTTGATTATAGAGTTACCCACATTTAGTACTGGGGTAAAGATTCTACCCAAAGCTGCACCTGCGGTAACTGTTAAGTTCTCTATACTTGATTCGAATTGGTCAATTACACCTGCATCAGTTTTAAGACGTTCTTCATTGAGTCGATTTACTGCCCCAATGTTTTGGTCATAAGTAGCAAGTATCTTACCCATCTTATCTCTACCAGAAGCAATATCCCGAAGTACGGGGAGCATACCCCGATTACCACGAACTCCAAAGATATTGAAGAAAGTTGGTGTTTCAATTCGTGAAGGTAAATCTACTGCAGCCTTAGCAAACTTCTGATAGATAGTATAAAGGTCTATAAGGTTACCTTGAGCATCGAAGAATTCATCTGGACTTAAGCCCAGGTCTGCTAAAGCGTTATAGCCTTTCTTTTTTTGGTTAACAAGAGAGAGTTGTAAGTAACGAATCATATTGGCCAGTGAGGTACCTGCCATAGAACCCTGTATACCCATATCACCCAATACACCAATAGCAGCAGCGGTTTGCCGAAGGTCTACTCCAGCAGTTGCCATATCTGCTCCTGCATAAGATATGGACTGGGCTAAGTCTGTCAAAGATATATTTGCATTAGTAACTGCAGTATATAAATCATCGGTTACTCTAGCGGCTTCCCCCATTGGGATTTGGTACATTGACATGATATTAGTCATCAAGTCAGCTACACCACCTTTCTGTCCCACTGGCATTGTAAAGATTGAAGCCAGCTTAGATGCTGGCCCAATCATCTCTTTAATAGCATCGAATTTATTACCCGCCATAGCCAGGTATCTTTGTCCTGATGCAACATCCGAAGCCGTAAGAGGAGTTATCTCATTGACATCCTTTGCCAATTGTAACATCTCCCTTTGTTCTGCAATGGTAGCACCAGCAATTTTCGAAGCAGTCCAAACTTCATTCTGAACACCCGCAGAGTATTTATAGGCCCTTGCCATTCCCCCTACGAGCTGCATTCCGAAGTCCATTGTATTAGAAGCTGACATCTGTATACCTCTATTCCAGGTATTCATATCATTCATCATTGTTCTGAATGACCCAGATATCTTGCCAGCTTCTTGAGAGAATCGGTCTTTTAAAACCATGGCAACACCGACCTCTACTATACTCCTACTGGTATTCATAATTTATTTTCTTTTCTTTAATTGTTTATAATATTGCTCGGCCATTTCCTTGAATATTTTCCTTATTCGATACGGAAGACGTAAAAAGCCGAAATAGTCTAAGGCTATCTCGGCTCTGGTGATATAAACAAAATCACTCTCTAACATTACTCTTCCGTCAGGTAGAAAAAATTCGGTGCCCAAACTATAGGATAAGTTCTTTCCTCTCCAGTGGTTGGATTAGTGATGTGAGACTCACCTTTGAAAATGGGGTCCATAGATAAGATATGCTTTCTCATCTCAGCCATATCCTTTGCAGTAAACGGAGTAAAGTTTTCTACCTTCTCCCAACTACCATCAACCTCTAAGTGAAGATTACGGCAAAGAAGAGGAGCATTCTTAGTTTGCTTATCCAATGGCAACTTCATGAAATCTTGTTCCCCCTTACCCGTCATACAATCGAATTTAATCTTCTTGCCAGAGGAGAGAACATATTCATGGTTTATCAATCTAACCCCTTCTGGATAGTAAGGGATAGCATCGGGCTTTTGATTCAAATCATCCTCAGTTGGAGCAGTACCGTAATCGAAAAGGAACTCATGAAGGTCTTGGCCATAAGTAACTTTACCTCCATTCTCTTTGCCCCAATCATATTCAAATTCTACCTCATCCCCCAAAGAGAAGATACGAGAATTAAAGATAATAGCATAACGGTCATTGACTGGTAAGTTAAGGGCATCATCTACGGTTAATTTCCCATTAGGGGTAGCCGTAGTTCTAATTACAATTGCTGCAATGAACTTGGTAAGGTTCATCAAAGTCTTCATGTCTGAAAGGTTACTGAGGATATCTTCATCAGCACCATTCTGTTCTCTGATTTCATATTCGAAACCAGAAGGTCCGGTAAATCTAAATGTTCTAAATTCCATAATTTGATATATTTAATGTTTACAAATGTTCATAGTACTCAGTATAACAACAAGAAAGGGGTGAGCTCCTATCACAGGAATCCCACCCCTCCACCGAATCTTAGTGAAATAGACTAAGGAATTAGTATTTATCTGCAGTACCAACTGAGAACTCTATGGACTCAATGGTATTCTCTGAAGCCATTCTGTCCAAGTCTAAGCCGGTAATCTTACATGGCCATACCTCTTCGAAGACGTGGGTATTAAGAACCGAGACTCCATCTTCGGCAAGTTCATTTACAATAGCCGTTTCCCAATATTGGCTTGGTACCAAACCTCCACCAACTATGTGGTCTTGGCAAGCATAAAGCCAATCATGAAGCCATGTGTCTGAACCTGCAGTAGTCATAAGTTTCTCTACAATAAGATTACCTATAGTAACCCTACCTGCAGTTTTAACGTCTCTATTGACGTCCCCATGAGCAACCTGGTCAATTTCAATATCTGGCAAAGTACAACTTTGGAATAGATAAGTATTGATAGGGTGTTTGGGGAACATGATGCTCCACAAGAATTTCTTCCGTGGGTTTTTTACTTTTGCTCCCATTGTGTTATGAGTTTATAAGTTATTACTTGTTTCTACGATTGATACTGCCTTAGAAGCTGCATCGATTACAATCTCCATAGTTACCTCTTGCATAGGAACTACATCCTTATACTTAAGGATAGCACGGTACTTACCCTGACGAGCATCTGCTTCGTTATTAACCGAAAGGTCATCCCAAGAAGTTGCATCTTGGTCACCCATCCAGGTATACTCGGTCATGGCATCTTCATCTACCAATGAATCCAGTGTAGGTTTAACCTCCAACCAGATTCTCTTCCAAGTACTCCAAACGTTTGGTTCTTCGATATATTTGTTGAGTACCGGGCGAAGGAACTTCTTCAGGTAAAGGTTCAGTCTTACGATTGAAAGGAATCTTTCAGAATCCTGTTTCACTTGAGAAGAGAAGCAATGCCATAGCATGGTTTGCTTACCTGAATCTGGAGTATCTTTGATTACCATCTCATTGATATAATTCTGAGCAAGAGTGTTCAGTTCGTTATATCGAGAAGGAGAACCATAGTTGGGGCATACTGGACCAACTGCATCTCCAATAACCCCTCGGTTCATACCAGCAAAGGATTTCCAAGGACCATATTGAGTAGCAGAGGCATCTCCCAAACCAACAATAGTACCCACTACATCGGAATCCTGAAGATTACCGTTTTCGTTGTAGTACTTAAGTCCACCACCAAAGTAGGCAATGTACTTAGAGTTACCTACAGTACCAAGGCAAGTCTGTACCCAAGTTACCTGAGCTTTGTAATCTCTTGCCTGAGTACCTTGAGTATAATGGGTTAAATGTTTGGGAACTTCGATATACAGTACCCATTCCATCAATTCCTTTGCCATATCTGCAGCAGCCCTATATACCTTGAGTACATCTAAATCGGTAGTAAGGTGTTGAGAGATATGTGAAATAAATAATTGGTAGAAGTCGGTGTAATCTTTTACCAAATCCAAGGAAGTAATCCATTCTGCGGCAGTTGGAGTGGAACCTGCACTACCGATAGTACCCTTAAACAGTTTCTCTGTTTCGGAGGGTGCAGCATCTCCCACGGTAATAGTGATATCATTCTTAGTACCATCAATATCATCGGTAAGCCACTTAATTAGGTTTTCAAAAGAGGAACCTGCAGTAATTACCGGCTTAATATATTCCGAGTTCTTAGCAAATGCACTAAGAGCAAGGTAATCTACCGAAGTGTTATTGTTACCATCGGCAGTTTTGTAGGTTATTACTGGTCCCTGTTCAAGTACTTGCCCATTATCTGAATATATTTTATAATACAAGGTATTAGCTTGCTTATAAAAACCAACCTGGAAAGTATTTGCACTACCAATTGGATCTCCATATCCCTTGGTTACTAATCCAAAACTATAAGTAGTACTACCAGATTTTAAAGTAATCAAAGCAGAGGGTTTAGCTGGGTCAGTTACAGCAGAAGCAACTGAGATTCCATCTTCTGAATCTTTAGCTTTTCTTGCCGCAGCCGGAGAAGCAGTTACTGTACCTTGAGTAGCTCCTTTGCCAAGTACTCGAATAACACGAAGCTTAGAACCACCTTGCAAAGCCTTTTCGATATTTGATACAGAACCATCGGGTACAATTTCAGAACCATAGATTCTTTGGAACTGAGAGAATGTAGAGATGATTTCTGAAGGATCATCGTATGGACCTTTAGTAGTTCTAGCCAATACACAAGAAACTCCTAACATGGGAGTAGTTTGAAGAACCTTGTTGTTCTTAAACTTAAAATCAACATGAGGTGAAGTTGGCATAATTCTATTGTGATTAAAGTTAATTACTCGTTTAATTTATACCCTAGAGTATTGTACCTATACCTTAGGTACTTTTAACTCTAGCATCTCATTTTCGTTTTGTTCTAACAATCCAATAAGAACCGATATATCCTTGATAGGTGTAAGTGTACCTTCTTCCAAAAGCTTTTCTGGGAGAATACCATCTTTACATACATAGGTATATACCTTTTCGAGTATACCATGTTCTACATCGGGATGGTCATAATAATTACCAATTTCAATGAATAGGTTTCCGGTGGAAGCAAGCCTGCCCTTTTCCCATTCCTCTAAGTCATTGAAGTATGGTCTCACGTATCCTCTAGCAGGTAAGCCAGTATATAAGATTGTATGTAGCAACCTCATATCGGCTTGTGTTTGAGAAACTAGATGTACATCTATGGTAATATCTTTAGTTTCATAAGGAAACTCTGAAGCTTGGTAATTACCATCCTCAAGTTTATCACCAATGATGTATTTATTCACACCAATATCTCCAGCATAATAACCCTGTAGTTCTATGGTTATTCTTGGGAGAGTCTTTGGGCCTTTTACTTGATTATTCCCTATACCAAAAAGTGGTATAAACTTCTTCATACCTTTGATTGCCTCTTGAAATCTTTTTTCGTTTTCTTGAGACAAAGGTAAGAAGTCTTCTGGGTTTAAGGTAAGACCCATTTCCAACATTGTACTAAGTAGAGAGATATAAAAAGTTCTTTCTACTATTTCTTCTGAGTTTACCATTAAAGTCCTAATCTAATATTTAATTGAACACTTTGATTGCCATTGTCATTAATATACCCATTATAAGTTACCTGCATACCTCCAAAACCACTCACTATGGTTTGTAAATGACCAACACAATTTAATTCACTAACCCATTGAGTAGCAATATTTGAAGGATAATCGGTAAGCCATACTTTAAAGGTTATTGGTTCTGGGAATTGACCCCCTATTGTGAATTGACCCTCTATTGTCTTACTTATATCGGTTATCTTAAATTGTTTTATAAATTTAGCAACTTGAATACCGTTGATAAGGTAGTACTGATAACCCTTTACATTACTAATCTGAGCAGTACTAGTATTTTGACCAAGATTTGGGAATGGTATATTCGGGGTTGGTTCAAAGCCATACTTAGTAGTTCTAGTACCTGGAGATTGAGTTATATTTAAAACTATCTCAGTGTTAGGTTCTTGCTGTGAGATAATCTTAACTATAGCAGTTCTTTCCAAGGGGTCATAGTTACTGGGGTTATGTTCTTGATTAGTAGATTTAGTTTTGATAGTAAGCTTACCTGCGGCATTAGCTTCTCCAATTTCTTGGGTTACCTCTAACCAATCTGAGGAGCTTTTAACTTTCCAATCTACAGCACGATATTCATCTTGAGGCTTATTATCGATAAACTTCTGTTGGTAACTGTATACACCTATTTCTAGGGTCTCACCCCTTTTAGTACCATCGAAAGTATGGGAAGTAGTTTCTGGAGTGATACTAAAATAAGTTCCCCAGGTCTCTACTATTTTAGGAGCGGCTTGTACCAGAGTTACTTCCCTTTCTACACCCTGAACTACTACCTTGAGAACCTGCTCTTTTATATTATTCATGTCTTCGTTTACTGCCTTAGGCTTTACCCTAATAGTTGCAGTACCAGTTCCGGATAATGAAGATATTTCAAAGTCTGCTGCCATTTTTAACTTTCATTATTTCTTTTCTAACTTCATTTCGTATTTCCTTTTGTAAGGCAGCTTTTCCACCAGCAGCCTTAAATGCAGGATTCCAAAGAGGACGAGGTGGTAAATTACCATCTCTGCTACCATACTCTAACATGATAGCTATCTGATTCAAAGTCTTTCTTGAAGTCTTACCAGTATAGGTAATCTTCTTGATTCCAATTGGTAAACCAACGAAAGTTCTATTCTTGGTCTTTACTACAGTAACGGATTTAGCATATTGACCCGTGAGTCGTAATAGAGTATGCTCCCCATATTTCTTTACAGTACCTGGAGCATGTTTTGGCCAAGAAGTATGGGTACCGGGTGGTGGAACACCCGTATTCAAACTTCGTCTTACTATACGAAGAAGTTGATTACCAAACTTTTTTGTACCTTTCGCATAGCCTTCGGTTAAGATACTTGGAGTTTTGGCAATCAACCTTTCTGCACGAGCTTGTTCTCGTTTATCTGCGTATATTTCTAGAGGGCCAACTGGAGTCGATAGTGTAATATTAACCGACTTACTTGGCATAATTCTTACTGTTGTTTAGGTTTATCCAATCCCAGCTCCTGAGCAATTCTCTGTAACAGAGTCTCTTGAGTGGAGATTCGTTGGTCCATGTATTGACGGAACTCCTCAAACCCTGGAGCAGGTTTACTTGGAGCAGAAGGTGATTGGTTAATTGAATTGAGAATGTTATCGCATTCAGAAACAATTGCCTCAAACTTTGGTCGATTGTTAAGTATATTCAAGGCATTCTGTTTCTGCATAGTAACCTCATTAATTATATTCAATTAAACCTATGCAATTTCGAATACATACTCATAGGTTATAGTTGCAGCACTCTGGTTAATATTAAGTGTTATCTCCTTACCGGATTCTGATTGAGTTACCGTTACTGTAGCAGACCTTGAGGATTCAGTAGTGTTCTCATCAGTTTTAACTGAGAGCCCATTATCTACTATATGAACAGTAGGCCAACTCGGTACCTTTAGACTTACTTCTACCGGATATATATCAGAGGTTTCTGTACCATTTATCACTTTCTTTTTATAAGAGGTGAATGGAACCTCTTCAGTTTTTCCCAAAGCTGGATGAGTAATAGACTTAGAAGTCTGACTTCCAGGAGCACTCCCCCAATTAAAATAATAATTATAAAATACACTTGCACCGCCCTGAGTGATATCCACATAATCGGAAGCATCTTCATAAGAAGCCGTAACTCTAATAGACCTACTACTTGTACTGATATTCTCAGAAGCACTAAGTGTAGTACCAGATAGACTAAATCCTGAGGTACCATTGGTACTTAAACTTGGAGTAGCACTATCATAGCCATCACTTGTAGTTGAACCCGAAGTATAATTAGCATACCTTGTTCTACTTGCACTTGGGTACAAAGTTACACTACCTCCAGTATTACCGATAGTATAAGAACTAGCAGTTAGAGTTACAGACCATGAACCATAAATATACCCAGTAAATTCGTTTGCTGCCTGGTATACTGGTACACTTACAGATTTGGTTTTACCATTTAGTGATAAGGTACCAGTAAGGGTTCCTACTTGGGTTCTAGATTTTCTGGTATCTTTCAGATTACTTGCACTAACTGCAGTACCATAACTAATACTAGCACCACTTGTAATCGTACCTCCTCCCGTTGTAGAACCATTCCATCCCCAGGTCTGGGAATAAGTTGGCAAAGTAGTAAATGAACTTCTTGTACCTCCACTTGCAGGTATATCTGTTACAGCTCCACCACTTGCAGTAATTTCACTATAAGTCTTATAACCTGCAGATTGAGAACAAGATATGGTTACTTTCTTATTGGTTTCTGCTTGGGTTAAAGTTACGGTACCACTACGAGTACTGGTAGAAGTATTATTACCCATAGTTACTGAAGTACCGGTACCGGATATACTTCCTCCATTAGCTCTAGTATAAGTTAAAGAAATTTGGTTACCATAGTTATGGTCATTCCTTAATTCTTGCTTGTATGAAGTTACCGTGAAAGTTTTAGTACCTCCAGTTGCCCCAAAAGACATAGAAGTGGGGTTTACACTAAACCCATAACTCCAAGATTGAGATGCAGCAGCTTGAGTAAAGGTTACTTTAAAAGTTTTACCAGATTCGTTCTGTGTAACAAGAGTATTGGAATCTGACCGAGAGGTTAATCCCAGATTCTCTGAAGCAGTCCAAGGAGGTACTTGATTACCGTGATTAGTTACCCATGTAGGTGTATTACTAATAATATAATTTACAGTAACTTCAGCTCCATTAGCTACTCCATCCCAATATTTCTGTTTCGTAGAAATAAAACCAAAATCCTGATTAGAAGAGCTGGGGTTACCCAAAGCATCAAAACTTATACTACTGTATCTAGAAGTAAATGTATACTTATAGGTTACCTTGTGTATATCTTCCAACTTTACACATTCGTTGTTTCCATAGGAACTGGCATTGGATAGTTCCAACCCCACATAATTCTCCCCTGTTCCTGTCGAGGAGAGTGCTAACAATTCAGCCTTGGTAGGGCAGTCATTTCCTGTCTTACCAAGGCCTACTTTAGTTTTGACAGCACTCCAGGTTGCTATCTCTCCCATGATTATTTATTTTTAAGTTCTTGAATCTCAGCCTTCAAAGCCTTAATCTCATCGTAAAGAAGTTTAACACCCTCGATTGCCAAGGTTGACATCTTGTGGTATTTAACTTGTTTTACGAGTACGTATTCTTCTCCGTTGATTTCCAAGGTTTCGAATTCCTCTGGATTAGGTACAGTAGATTTCTCTACTGGAGTCTCATCCACATATTTACCAAATCCCAATCCCTCAAGATTCTGAGCAATAGTTCCCTCGTCCTCTTTACCAAGCATTTCGAATGACTTAGTTGGTATCTGGCAAATCTGTTCCAGAGTATGATTCAAATCCTTAATATTAGATTTGAGTCGAACATCTGAAGACTCTTTGAAGAAACCGGAAGGAGCCGTGGTCTTAGCAAATACTACCTGGTCGGTAGTTGCCAAACTCAATTGAGCTCTAGTTACTACGTGAGGATTATCTCTTCTACCAGCATGGCTATTGATAGAAGTCTGAGCAGTAGTACCTGCAGCCTTAGCATCAGCAATAGCAGTAGCTTGAGCAGTAGATACTGGCTTATCAGCATCGGAAGTATTATTAACATTACCCAATCCAACCTGAGTTTTAGTAACTGCATGAGGATTAGATTTATTGGCAATGTGATTATTTACCTTAGTTTCTAATGCAGTTACATCTGAACCAGTATCGGCAATCAAATCGTCAACGTAAGTTTTCAATTCTGTACGAAGAGCATTGATAGCATTAGTTCTATTGGTAATCTCATTTGCCAACCCCTGTACCGTATTATCCAAGTTAGTCTTATCAGCTGCAGACATGACTCCTGCAGTAGTCTTAGTTGCTGCTGGTATGATGACATTCACATCTGTACCCCTACTATATGAGCCATCTTCGGTATTCTTTACCCATCTAAAATACTTTAATCCGAGATTATTCGTATTTTGGGTAACACCGTTTATTACCGCCATTATCTCCTGAGGTAAACTATTAATCAGCTTATCATGAGCATTATCTTTTGCAATACGGGCCTCTTGTTCAGCTTCAATAGCATCTGGTAAGGTTTGATTAAGCTTTATTACACTATCAGCATCCATCAGACCAGCTTCTTGAGTAGTGGCTGGGGTTAGAGGGATTACCATCCCATCTGGTTTATCAATGTAATGCCCTTGACCATCCGTAGCAGAATAGTTACATAAGATAATAATATTACGCTTATTTCTGTTAGCTATTGAAACCTTACTAATTAAATTTTTAGGCATGCTAGATACCACATCCTCAAGATGCTTACCTCTACTACCTTCGAAAGCAGTACCTGCGATTTCCCCAATGATAAGAGACGAAGTATTACTGTCTACGAATTTAGTACCTGACCAACGGAATTGGTATGGAGGTTCACCATCGGCAACATTTATATAAATCTTACCAGATTCTCCAACTACGGGAGTTTGGTGACCTGCATCCGTATACAATTGAACATTAGTAAGACCTCCAGTGGGGCTTACTTTATAGGTAGCATATACCTCGATTACATCGTCTACATATGAAGGCAAATGGTTAGCAGGTACTAAGCCACTTTCATCCAATGGAGCAAATCCACCAGCTTGACCCTTGGTTGCTACGAAAGCATCATGCTTAGCTTCTAAAGTGTTAATGTTATTCTGCAGTTTAGTATCAAGGGCAGTGTCTGCCGCAGTTCTATCAGCAATCTCTTTATCAATCCTTGCACCCAATGCCGTATCAGCAGAAGTACGAGCAGTTGCTTCATCGTTTACAGCTTTAGTAAACTTGGTATCTAAAGCAGTATCTGCAGCTTTTCTATCAGCTACTTCTTGAGCAAGAGCGGCTTCTGATTTACCTTCCAAAGCTTCGATAGCATCTTTACGGTCCTGAACCTCTTGAGCAATATCATTGGGTAATGTCTCATCCAGATTAACTTTATCTTGGGCGGTCATTACACCAGCTTTCTCTGTAGTAGCTGCTGGGATATAAGTAGTCTTATAATCTTCAGGCTCATGAGTATAAATACCCTCTTCTTTTTTAGAAGAGAAATTATGAGTTAAAGTAACATGACTGCTTTGTTGATCTACCTCAACTGGTTTATCATCAGATAAGATAATAATATTATCTGGTATAGAATCAAACAGCTTCTTATCTGCTGCAGTTTGTACACCGGCTTTCTCTGCAGTAGAGGCAGGCAATGTAATAGGATTCTGTTCTACTGTACCATCTTCAACTACGGTCTTAATAGCAGCTATGCCAACAGTAGTTTCATTGGGAGTTACTGCACCAAGAGCAAAGTTAGCCGTAGAGATTCTATCTAACTCAACCTTATCCTTAGCAGTCATCGTACCAGCCTTAGTAGCCGATACCTGAGGCAAATCGAAAGTTTCGGTAGTATCGGCATTCAAACCGTTATCCTTAGTTACGGTTACTGTTACCTTATTAGCATCAGAAGCTGCAGAGAGATCAGTTAAAGAATTTGGGTCTAACCCATCTAACTTAACCTTGTCTGCAGCAGACATAACTCCTGCAAGAGTTTGAGTTACCGGGAGTAAGTTCTTGGTAGCTTCTACTTCTTCACCATATTGGTTATTTGCATTATCCTTGGTTGAAGTCTTTACCTTGAAAGAAAGTTGGGTACCGGTTCTTGTTACAGCACTAACATCGGTAACCATGGTATCAGGCAAAGCATCAGAAGTACCTTCTTCAGCTACCAGTCTTTCTTCATGGTCATCGGTAATGTTAGTGAATTTATTATCTAAGGCAGTATCAGCATCGGTTCTGTCCTGAATTTCTTTATCGATACGTTTACCCAAAGCTGTATCGGCAGCAATACGGGCAGCTTCTTCTGCATCGATGTTATCCTGGAGAACTTTATCTGCGGCCTTTCTTTCCTCTCTCTCTGTATTTAAGTCAGAAGTATTCTGGTCAATCTTTGCTTCTAATCGAATATCCTCAGCCTTACGAGCAGCGATTTCATTATTCAGCAAATCAGTAATTGCAGTATAGTTACCATTACTGTTATCCTGAATACCCTGAATCAATTCCAGGTTACGTTGGATATTGGCAGTATTCTGTGTTACCAGGGCATTAGTAGCATTCAGTGAAGTTAACAGTTCAGTCCGTGTTTCACTTACAAAAGTTCTCAACTCATTTACCGTAGTAGTAAGTGTAGTACTTAAGTTAGTGAAAGACTGTTGTAGGGTATTATCCCCTTGTTCACGCAGATTCTTTTCGGCAGTAAGCTTATTCTCCAACTCGGTAAGCTTAGCAGTCATTGTAGTTGCAAAGTTGGGGTCATCCCCAAGAGCCTTAGCAATCTCTGCCAAAGTGTCAAGTACTTCTGGAGCAGAGCCAATAATTTTTTGAATTGCTGACTCTACTTGTTCAGCACTCTGGAAACCTGAATCGTTTAACAACTCAGATACCTTTGTGATATAGTTAGCATGTTCCTCAATGCCATCCAACTTAGCAAAGAGTAAATCAGTAAAGTCATTTGAAGAAAGTACCTTACCGTCTACCTTATCTACCTTCTTAGAATCTAAGGCTTGGTCAGCAGCAATTCTGTCTGCCTTCTCTTGAGCCAAAGCATTATTGATAAGGGTATCTTGGTTAGCTCTTTCTGTAGCTTCCTTATCGATGTTATTCTGTAATTCAGTATCACCAGCTAATCGGTCATTCTTTTCGGTAAGGATATCTTTGTTGATACCAGCCATATCATCTTTATGATTCTGAAGGTTGGTATCAATCTTGGCCTCAAGAGAAGTCTCTTTGGCAATTGCTCGGTCTTTCTCTGCATTAATAGCAGTAGTATTAGCATTTACCTTTGCTTTTAATTCATTCATAGCATCGGTATTACCTGCCTCTAGAGAATCAATACGAACTCCCAAAGCATTATCACCGGCAATACGATTTTCCTTTTCTTGTTCAAGCTTAGTGTTAAGATTAGCCACCTCGGATTCCAAAGCCTGCTTAGTATTATCCAACTTAGCAGTGAACTCAGTACTCAAGGCTTTATCAGCTGCAGTACGGTCTGCTACTTCTTTATCCAAATTTACCTGAAGAACTTGGTCTGCAGCTTTTCTTTCTACACTCTCAGTGTTAAGGTCGATATTAAGGGTATCGATACGAGAACTCAAGGCACTATCTGCATTGGTACGGTCAACGATTTCCTCGTTAATCATATCCTTAACTTCCTTGTAGTTATCCCCTACAGTCTTAGTTAAATTTGTGATTGCCTCTGAATTTCTTTCGATATTATGTTGGTTAGTAGCGATTGCCGTAGTATTGGCATTTACCTGCTCGGTAAGCTCATTACGCAAGGTATTGATAGACTCTTGCATACTCAAAGCCAAGTCTGAGATACGCTGGTTAACATTAGCCAAACTTTGAGTATATGCTTCATCAGCAGTCTTTCTTTCGGCAATCTCTTTATCCAAGTTAGCCTGAATTGTGGCATCGGCATCTTTACGGTCTTGGATTTCCTTGTTAAGGTTATCTCTTACAACTCCAATAGCAGCATTACCAGTAGCAGAATTATTGTCTACATATTCTTTCAGTTTAGTTTCGAGAGCAGTGTCAGCATCCTTACGGGCTTGAACTTCAGCAGCTACCTCAGCACTGTTTGCCTCATCTCCTGCAATACGGTCTTCGATTTCTTGGTTAACCTGTTCTGTGATTGCAGCCAACTTCCTAGTGATGGTAGTTGCAAAGTTGGGGTCATTTCCAAGGGCATCAGCAATTTCCTTAAGAGTATCAAGTACTTCAGGTGCTGAACCAATAATCTTTTGGATAGCCGCATTTACTTCCTCTTCAGTTTGGAAACCGGCATCATTTATAAGCTGAGAGAGATGGGTAATATAGTTTGCCTTCTCTTCAATTCCATCAAGCTTAGATTTGAGGATATCAGTAAAGTCATTCTTGGTCAAAGAATAACCTTCACGTTTATCTACCTTCTTAGTATCAAGGTCTTTATCTCCTTTTTCTCTAGCAGCAGCCTCTACAGCAATAGCATTGAGCAATTGTTCTTTGTCTTCTACACCCTGCTCTTTTACATCGTCAATTTTGTGTTCAAGAGTTAAATCCTGAGCAGCACGAGTGGTAGCCTCTGAATCTATATTGTTCTGTAATACCTGGTCTGCAGCAGTACGTGCTTGAGCTTCTTGGTCAATTTTACCTTGAAGAGCATTGTCTGCATTAGTACGGTCTGTTACCTCTTTAGAGATTTCATTATGAAGAGCTTGGTCCTCAGAATGACGGTCTACCTTCTCTTGGTCAATTTTACCTTGAAGAGCTAAAGTATCAGCCTGACGATTAGTGATTTCCTCGTTAATCTTAGAATCCAGTACAGTATCTGCATTTGTACGATTTGCAGTTTCTTCGGCAATCTTTGCCTCTAGTGCGGCCTTATCATTGATATGTAGAGTCTTAAGTTCATTTACACTTTCCTTAATCTCATTATCGGCAGCGATACGTTCATCTTTTTCCTTTTGAATAAGGTTCTTGAGTTCTTTCTCAAGTTCACCATTACCTTGATTTACCTTATCTTCAAGGTCTTTGATATCTTCAGCATTCTTATCTACCTTCTTCTCAACTCGGTCGATTTCAGCTTTTAAGTCTGCCTTAACGGTATCAATCTTCTTATTGATTTGGTCTAACCCATATTCGAGGTTATCCTGAACTGCTGCTACTGCAGCACCCAGAGCAGCTTCGGCTTCCTTAGCACGATTAACCTCTTCGGTTAAAGCAGTACGAAGGTCGGTTAATTTATTAGTGATAGTAGTTGCAAAGTTGGGGTCATTACCCAATGCTTCTGCCAACTCTTTAAGAGTATCAAGGGCATCATCAGCACCATCAACCAAATCACTAATCATCTGTTTAACTTCTTCCTCGGTTTGATATTTCAAATCATTCTCAAGCTGAGAAACTTTAGTGATATAATTTGCATGTTCTTCGATGCCATCAAGTTTAGCCTTCAACTCATCGGTAAAATCATTTTTCGATAAGTCGTATCCTTCTTTCTTATCTACCTTATTCTTGATAGAAAGTACGAAGGCCCAGAACTCATTTATAGTTCCTCCAAAGCCAGCTTTAACAAAGTCATCATAGTAACCCCGTAATAACCGCTGGTCTATTTCTTCGCAGGTATAATACTTACTTACATACATATTTTATAAAATTTAAGGATTAATTACTGCACGTTTACGACCCAGTAAGAATTCAGAATCGATATCCCTGAATGGTTCTCCCTCTGAACCACAGAAGGCATTCATTGGTACATCTGGATTTTCGGGGTCTACATCTCCACCGTCCTCAATATCTCCCCGTATGCAAGCATAATCAGGAAGCCTATTTACACGGAATTTCATTACCTGGCCTATACCAGGATGAGGTATTATTTTATCCCAGATATCCCCGAAGTAATCTTGAAAGCAGGTGACAAATTTGTTTCCGGTCATCGATTGAAATGCCGTTACATCATTGCCATTACCTTTCATTTCAATATGAACTCCAGAGGTACCATTGAGGATAACCAGATTACTATCAAACCAAATTCCACTGGAAGTAGTAATTGGGGTCCACCTCAGTACTAACATCTTTGCCATATACTTTATTTTTATTCTACAAATTCAACTTTGGTATCTCGGTCTCTCTTTAGGATAATCATGAAAACTAAAGCCTCATCCTTTGCCTGAGCAGTCTGAGTATCTCCAGAAGGCTTATACGTTATACCATTAATTACAAACCTATCTTGTTCCCAATTAAAATCCCAATAACCCTCCGGTGTAAGATAACCGATTTGTTCTATATAAGATTTAGAAATTAGTATTGATAAGTTTTCGTCATCCAATTCTCCTGAGACGGTTGCCTTGTTGATAGGCCAGTTTCTGAAAGCATTGTAGTAACATAATGCCTCGATTTGGATGTTATAATATTTAGGTATACTGTCTTCGGCATGACTGAGAAGCTGATTAACATGTTTGGCCCAGGTTATGGATTGCCTACCAGCATCCCAATCTAAGAAGTCAGTGATAATTTTCTTGTATCTATCCCAAGAGCGGTTCTTTACCATTCTCCAGGGTTCTTTTGTCATAACTTAGTTAGAATTGATTTCTTACCACCTTTCACTGGAGCACTTGGATTTGGCCCATCTAATACTCCAGGTTGCCTTCTGTTAACTACTTTGGGAACTACGGTTCTGAATACTTCATCACAGAACGGTAAGTAGATTTCCAATCGTGAAGCTAACATACAAAGGTTCTTTCTTAATTCATCTATTAATCCACCTGGTTGCATTGCTTGAGAAAGTGTTTTCCATAGGGAACTTGTAGCATCTGCCAAGGTATCATAATATTGCACTTCAGTGGGCCCAGTAGTGATTTGTTTTATCCTATCACCTCGGGCAAGTTCGGGTTTAGAAGTACCATCACCAGTTTGTTCTTTGGTAGAGGTTAATTGACTTAAGTATTCGGAAGTACTCGTTAATAGATTAAGTATCTTCACATTGAGAAAATCCCATGCTGCCAATTCCATTATTAATTGGTTTTCTAGTGCTTCATACCATAATTCATCCGTATACTTATCGGGTGCAATTGTATGGTTTACTAGAGGTCCAATGTAATATTGCCACTTAGTGATGTAAATAGATTTCTCTTCCCTGGTCATCCCATCAGATATTTCTGAAGGGATATAATGGTCGATTAAGTTATATATTGTATCGGCTAATGCCGTATGCCCATAATCACAAACTACCAGAGTCTTATCTACGGTGATATCTAAACCGCTAGAGTTAGTTACATGTAATGTTACGGTATAGAAACCGGGAGTTTCATAAGAATAGGAAACATGTCTTCCACCATTGAAAACCTCTCCCTTATCATCGCCAAAGTCCCAGTCAAAAATAGATTTGGCCGGGACTTTGGATATGACTCTGAATGAAACTTCCAGACCTGACGTAACGTACAAAAAGTCCAGATTGTTATTCATATTAGTCTGTCTTATGTAATTTTCATAGATTACCCTTTAGAAGAGGATTCGAATTCTTCCAGCAAAGCCTGAATAAGTGTTTCTACTGTATCATCTTTCTCGGCAACGATTTCATGAAGACCTGCTACCAGTTTCAGTTCTTCCAGGGAATAGCCCTTTGCAAGTTTTTCAAGAGTCATGCCTTTCTTGAACTGAGCATTCAGTCTCTTATCCAACTTTTCGATGTCGGCCTCTGAATACTTTTCGATTTCTGATTTATCAGCAATGATAATCAGATGGCCAGAGGCAATTGCCTTCTGAATCTTTGGTGCACGGAATTGACGACGAGAGAGTTCCTTGTCTTCTCCTCTACAAACGGTAATACCAGTTGATGGGTCATGAAAACTGTAAGCTCTTGGTCCCACAGTTACTGTATATTTATCTTTAGCCATATTTCCTAAAATTTAAAAAGTGATAAAGAGAGGATGAGTCTTTTTAATTACCCACCCTCTCAGGGAATTTATATAGATGAAACCGGACTGCCCTTATTATTCGAGGTTAACCATCAAATATGGGTCTACGTTCATGAACTCGGGGAATCCGGAATCTGAGAACTTCTTGTCAGCAGCCAGCAATAGAGTTGCATCCTGGTACATCTTAGAGAAGCCAGTAGTCAAGCTTGCATAGATTGCCTGAGTCTGGTTAGAAACGATTCTTTCCGATTCAAGCATCAACTGACGAGCAGTAAGCTTAATCAAGGCAGCAGAGGTATCAATCAACAACAGCTGTTGGTCAGGTGTTCCCGGATGGATATAGAAGTCAGCATTCTTGGGAACCGGAGACTTCACATTCAGTGTAGCTTCGGTAGTACCAGAGTGACGATCCTTGAATTCCGGCAAGTTCAGCATTTCGATTGCCTGGTCTTCACCACCAATCATAGTTTGGAAGTTACGTCCCATACGAGCAGCACGTACCCAAATATGCAGAAGGTCTTTGTAAGTGATACCGTTAGTTGTTTCGTATACACCGATTACCGGGGCAGACTCAGAGCCATCAGGGTTGTTACCATTGATAGCAACGTCCATAGCCAGAGTATCCAGAGCATAACCCAACTGAACACCAAAATCACGAAGGTAGATTCCCAAGACATCGAGCGAAACATAGTTACGAACTTCATCAGTAAGTTTGAAACCTTTTCCGATTTTGAAGAGGCTAACTGATTTCTGTCCGAAGCTAACATCACCCAATGGGATAGTTTCTGCCTCGTTAACCTTTGCAGGGGCAGCATCCGACATGTTAACCATCGGCATGATTGCTTGCAAACCATTGATTGGTTGGTCAGATGCGATGATGTTCGGATAGAACGGAGCCTGGCGCATACCCAATGTGATAGCAGCACGGATAATTTCCGGAACAATCCAACGAATATTCTGTTGGGGCATTGTAAAGATGTTCTGCATCGTGTCCACTTTTGGATTGATGCCCATCTTTTCAAAAAGTTCATCTTCTGAAATACCCCATTTACCGGTAACCAATTCTCCAAAAGTTACCTCTACAGGCTTCTTGTCCTGTGAACCGGAACGAACAGCTTCCAAGCTTCTTACCATTTCCGGCAGCTCATTCATAAAATCCTGAGCCTTCAACTTTGTAATATCTATTTTATTTTCCATAATTTCTTTTCTCTTATTTGATGAGTACTTGAATTACCTCATTTACCTCTTCTGCTGGATTAAGGGCAATGAACTGGGTTGAAGTTGCTTGTTTAGCTTTTACGAATCTATCGTTAAGCAATTCTCCATTGGGAGTTACATAGCCAGCTTCGGTATTTCCGTTTGATACCCAGTTACAAATCATGTAACCTTCCATAGCTACTGTTACCTCTACCGGGAAATTTCTTTGAGGTTGATAAGCAGGGTTAACGTTATCCGTTACTGCTACACCCAAATAAACTTGAGTAGCTGTATCAGTGCAAGGGTAAATCAAACCTTCTTTATTCAAAGCCACTGGCATACCCTGTACGATTTTCTCTCCAGCTTTAACATTGAAAGCCTGGTGCAATTTGTGTGACTCACTTTTGTAAATCACAGCTCTCGGGGTTCTTTTCCCAAAGAGAGTAAGTTGCTGAGGGTCGTTTACGATTTTAGTTTTTTCCATAACGCGGATTATTTATATTAGTTATTTGATTTTGTTTCGATACAAGTTATCGATTACATTCTTAGTACTCGGAGATTCTGAATTCCGTTGGGTATCAGTACCCTGGGTTCCAGTTTTACCCTCGGTATCATCCTCAGCAATTGAGGAAGCACGGTTGACGTCCTTAGAACCACATTTTGAGCAAGTGAGAGGGAACTTCTCTTCCAAGCGAGCTTGGTAATCCTTGGTCAAGGAAATAAGAGTAGTAATACCAGTAGTCTCGGCATTGAGCATCGTAACGATTGTCTCATCTACCTTATCACCCATCAACTTCTTGTAGGTTTCTACGGCATTTTCACGTAGAGAAGCAATGTGATTCTTTCCTACGGTTGCCATTTCCTTCAAGTTAGCTACTTCGGCATTCAAGTTGGTAATCTGTTCCGTAAGAGAAGTTTTCTCTGTAGTAAGATTATCTACCGAAGTTTGCAATTCGTTTCTGGATGATACCAAAGTCTGAATGCAGGCAATTACATTTTCCTGATTCATCTCTTTACCTTCTTCCAGGGTAAGCATGTTATCCCCAAAAAGGATTTCAAGAAATTTTTGTAATTCGTTCATGTTATCTTTATTTGAATGATTATCATTGGCATCATTATCATTAAAAGAACCCTGAGTATCGTTCTTTTCTTGATATGATGTTAAATCTGATTTATAATCAGTAAAGAAGTATTGCTTCGATTTATCATCTCGGTATTCTTCATAAGATGCCCAAGTTCTTTTGGCAAAGGTTGGGTTAATGATTTTACCATCCGAGCCAATTTTCTGGGCAAATGAATCAGCACCATGTGAAACCAAAGAAGTTTCCAGGTAACGAACAATTTCAGTAACCATTCTACGTACCATAACTCCCTTAGAGTCATAAGTACCCAGTTTCTGATAAAATTCGTTATCTCCCATTTGGGGATGGGATTTATCCCACTTAAATTGTACAGTAACTGAATTACTATGAATTGAAGGAGGTTCCATAAGGATGCCTCTAGCAATTCTTGGGTTTGCCTTACCATCGATTTTCAGAATACCGTTGATACCAGCGGGTATAGTAAAGCTACCGTCTTTATAGGATTCCTGCCACATTACTTGTGATACAGCACCAATAGCATTACCGATGTTGGTTTCATGGTCACAGTTTACTGTTTGACCAAGCAACATCTTCATAGAAGCCTTTAGTACTCCATTCTGACCAAAGTCTGTCGGGTTCCAATTCTTAGATACAATCGTTTCTGAAAGTAATCTGAACATTGGTTCGATAAACTCTTCGTCCTTAGGAGTTAGTTCCGATTTGTCTAGGTTGGGATAGTAAGTATTATAATCTATATCCCCTCCCCAAAACCCAAATTGAGCAATGGAATCCGGTGTAGGATTTTTCCATTTGTAATAATTCTCTGAGAAAGCCTTGGCTCCCACTGCTTCTGGGATATACCCAGCCATAATGGTATGGCCTTGACCTATCACCATAGAATCAAGATGCTCTTTGTTTTTCTTTGTGAATTTACTCATCTTGCTTTAGTATTTTGGTCTCCTCGAGAAGGAGCCGGGTTTGTCTTATCTCTTGACCTACGAGCAGATTGGTTTTTATCATCCTGCCTTTGTTTCTTCTTGGTACCCTCTTGTGGGTCTGTATTACCCCCCTTAGCAAATTGGTCCTCAAGTGAAACTCTTGGTTCCTTTTCATCTGGTGAATCATAACCCATTGCCCAAGCATATTGCTCTTGGCCAATGATACCTGCCTTATACAATAAGTCAAGGTTCTGTATCTTATACTGAAGACCTTGTTGGATTTTAACTTCATCAGAAACTGTAGAAGTTCCCCAATCAATCTTCATCCCCTTATTATTAAAGCCTGCCAGACGCAGTTCTAGAGAATAAAGTCGGTCCAATACATAAGCTACAAGCATTTGGATATTTTTTAACTGGCTAATCATCTTAGACAGCATTATACCAGTTGCACCTTCACCAGTAGTAGATGATACCCCAATGATAGAGCCATTAACTCCCAACCCATTTGCTACAGATTGTTGGTTCATATTCCAAGGCTTCTCGATATTACCGAGCTCCTTAGTAGTAGAATTTAGTTTGAATTCATGGTCATCTATGTAACCAGCAACTACTCCATCCTTCATACCCTCTTTAACATTACGTTTAAGGATATTAAGTTCATGGTATAATCGGGATTCATAAGCTTTTATACTCTCATTTGGTCTTTGTGGAGATTTCTGCATCTTAGCTTCTAAGAAACCAACCATACCACAAATCTCCATGATATGTTTGAAGTTAACCTTCATATCATTCTGACCCTTGAGAGAATCTAATGCTGGCATAAATGGAGGAACTCCATAAGGTTCATCGGTATCATTGAACATACCAACATAGAAATAAGTTTCTGGGTTAAGCTTAATATAATCTTGTTGCTTAACAAAGAAATTCATATTCTTTTGGTAAGGAGAATACACCCCATTTAATTCACGTTTAAACTTGATGTGTTCTGGCTTAAGGAATAATACAGTAGCCAAACCATCAAGCTTATCATTTGGTACTCCTTCTACGGATATTGCCCCACTTACAAGAAGTTGAACAATCATTTTGTTAACTAAACCATCTATACCAGCAGTATATCTGGTCCATCCCTTGGTGGCTTTCTTAAGATGTTCCCTCATCTTTGAAGCCTCTTCATCGGTGTTATTAGGGAAAGTTACTGTATGACTGGTGTTAGCTAACTTAAACATATCTTGTAATGCAATGCCCATATCGGGATTTACCTTATATAAATCCCGAATTAAAGGTATCACATCAACACGAAAAGAGGGTTCAACTAATTTAGTCAACCCTTGTAATGATGTAATTAAGTTATCACTATCATCGTCAACTGAAACCCTACCAGGTGAAATTGATGTGGCAGGCTTTTCCTCTTTATTAGAGGATGTACCATTCTTGGGAGGGTCCTTCTTACGTCCCCAACCCCAACTAAAATTGAAGTACTTTTTCATCTTGGTTGTACGATTACGTTAGTTTTTCCTTTCCTTATGTGATTACATATTGCTTTTCCGAAGATATCATCATCTGCATATACATCTCCTTCAAGGTCTACATCTACCACTGAATTATTAGCCCTATGTTTACCCATTGCAACAGGTCTGCCCAAACCATCGTATATAAAGGTATAAGCTTCTTGTACAAAGAATGGGTCCTTAATGATTACATGATCTAATCGAATATCTTCTTCCAAGTTCTCTATTATCACTGAACGATTCTTTTGGGTGGTTAACCAACCAGGGGATTTATCCATTTCAGGTCTACTTTTACCTTTTTTCTTTAGCATCTTCTGGTAGTAGTAAAGGTTAGGGTAGCCTTCGTCTTGAAGTTTAGAAGTTACTGATAAACCAACGTCATTGGATTCTGGAGCTATTACTGCCCAGTTAAACAACTTCCCAGTATCACCAAGTAACTTAGCATAAGCTCCCACTGCCATTCTTCCCTTATATACTACTTGTTCTTCTCCTAGCTTATCCATACAAGTAAATGAAGAGTAGTCAGAAGCTCTACCAGTTGAAACGTCTGCACCAATGAAATATTCTTTATCTGATTCGGGCTCACAGAATTGTCGGTATTGACCATTAAATCTCTTCTTAATAACTGGGTAATCACTAAGGCAGTCTTCGATAGCTTTAATATCGGCTAAGTCGAAGACTGTATTACCAGATGATAAGAAGTCACCATCAATTTCTTGTGCAGTTCGTTTTGCTCCCAAAGCAGAAGACATTTGGTTATACCAATTGATATCTCGTTCTGGGTGCATTTGCCAGTATAATCGAATTGGGTTAAAAGGATTACCTCCTGCAATGGCATCTACCCAAGTTGAGTGATAGAAATTACCAACTCCATAGGGAGTGGAATTGACGATGGCAGCTCCACCAGTGGAAAGAGTAGGAAATGCAGCAGCCCAAATTTGAGCAGCCCATCTTACTACTGCTGCCTCGTCAATTACCAGAAGAGAAAGGGATTCCGAACGACCGGCTTCGGATGATGTTGGAATTGATTCAATAAATGACCCATTATCAAATTCTATCATGGAAGCAGAACCATATTCTCCAGCTCTACCATTGATTATGGGAGTTTGAAGATACCATGGAAGATTTTTGTACATAAACTTAATCTTCTTAAGCACCTTCTTAGCGGTGGTGTCTTTGATAGAGATGATGTTTATCTTTTTGTTGGGATGGTACATCGCCAACCAAAGACAGTACATAGAAATAAGTTCTGTAATCCCTGCCTGACGAAACTTAAGGATAATATTGAATCGTTGGGCAATGAAGTTGTAGAGAACCGATTTTTGAAATGGGTATAAATCGAATCTTACCTTTCCTCTTACTGGATGTATCACATAGCAAAAAAGGCTAAAAAAGAAAACATCACTAGAAACTCGGGATAGGTTTGATAGTTCTTCCCGAGTTAATGTAGTTCTAGTTTCTGAGATAGTCTTTGCCATTACTTAAAAGTTATACGTTATTTGAAATTCGATGTCAGTACCTATCCCAGATTTTATCTTCGGATAGTAAAAGGTATTGACTCCGAATTTGTAATTAAATCTCTTAGTCTTGATTGAAAGACCAGCTCCCATATCGAAGAGATTATTGAAAGGTCTATATTTGCCGTAAACATAAGGCTTAAGTGATAACCTTGCAACTTTCTTTCGAGTTAATTGACCTTCATACCAGTTGTAGTTGTACTTATCTAAATCGATTGGGAATAGTCTAGTTGAATAAGTGTTAGTCTCCTTATTGAACAGACTTAAGTTCAACTTATCTTTCTTCAAAACAATTTGAACCAGGGAATCTTGGTTACTGATAACTGGCTGCCTTAGTATGGAATCAGGAAAGAGAGTTGGCTGCTTATTATCATGAACTAAGATTTTACCTGGTTCAACTTTTTCTGAGTACTTCTTCTCTGGTTTGAAAGGTTTCTCTGTGTATACTGTATCTGGGATTTCATTGACCGCTAGTTCCAGGAAATCAACTTCTCGAGAAAGTTTATAATTCCTGAAGCAAAGGTAAATAGTAAATCCTAGAAGTACAATAAACAAGG
>OHOZ01000388.1_pt1 | contig 27994 bp, 30 predicted proteins | sample 1569931 | NCBI WGS metagenome assembly OHOZ01 (sample SAMEA3879572, study PRJEB24766) | human gut metagenome | biome: human-associated habitat; feature: feces | place: USA | collected 1985/1987
GCCAGAAGGGAAAAGGCGCAAGCAGATGGCGCAGGTGAATCTGGAAATAGTATCAATGCTCAAAACGAGGGGATATAAGAATGCTGAATATTATCATTTTGGAGGATCAGACGGAACAGGCGGAACGCCTGTCCCAGATGCTGAAAAAATATGCGGAGGCCCATGAAGGTTTTTCCTATCAATTAAAGCTGTATGACCGCTCCATTCCCTTCCTCACTGAATACAAGTGCGACGCGGACATTCTGTTCATGGACATTCAAGTGCCGGATATGCTGGGCATCGACGCGGCCAAGCGCGTCCGGCAGATGGACAACCGGGTGATGATCATTTTTATCACCATGCTCACCCAGTACGCCATCGAGGGATATTCTGTATGTGCGTTCGACTATGTGCTCAAGCCCGTGCGCTACGAGGAATTTTCCACCAAGATGGACCGGGCGTGCCGGATGCTGGCCCACCAGAACACCTCCATGACCCTGGAGGTGCGTACCAAGGAAGAGATCCGCCGCGTCAACGCGGACGAAATCACGTTTATCGAAGTATCCAACCATGACGTGCTCATCCATACGGACAGCGAAATCATCCGGCAGTGGGGCAACCTAAAAAGCTATGAGGACAAGCTGGCCCCGGTCCATTTTATCCGCTGCAGCGTGTCCTTCCTGGTGAACCTGAAATATGTGCGGGCGGTGAATGGAAGCACTGTGATGGTGCACGGTCACGAGCTGCCCATCAGCAGCAGCAAACGCAAGGAATTTCTTACGGCCCTGGCCCAATATAAAGGGGGGAGCCGGTAATGACCTATATGCCTGTGTGGTATCAGCAGGGGCGCAGCGCGCTGCTGCTGCTGCAATCGGTGATCGGGCTGCTGCTGGTATCCTATCCCCTGAAGCGGCGGAGCCACTTTTATCCGCGGCTGATCCTGTCCGTGCTGGCGGGCTGCGCGGTGCAGTATTTCGCCCGGGGCATCTACATCGTGGGCAGCACGCCCCTGGCCATAGTCACCCATGCTGCCGCCGCGCTGCTGGTGTATCTCACGCTAAATGTTATCACCTGGTTCTGCTACGATGAAAGCATCTGGACGGTGCTGTTCATGGCGGCCACCGGGTATATCGTCCAGGACATTGCGGGCACCGTGAAAACCCTGGTCCGGCAAATCGCATGGATGAACAGCTTTTCCAGCCGTTCGGAGGGCGTGCTGATTGTCGATCTGATCTGTTACGGCGCGGTGTATACGCTGATGTTCTTCGCCCTGCGGCCCTTCGTCAAAAACCGGGAGGACAATTTTGACAACAAACTGAAAGCCATTTTTTCCGTGTTCGTGCTGCTGCTGTGCATCGGTATGGCGCGGCTCACTCAGGATAACCCGGACCGGAACCAGCAGGCCGTGATCGCCGAAGCGCTGTTTCAGATCGTGATCGACGTGCTGGTGATCGCCCTGCAGTTCGGCGTGATGGAGCAGGCGCGGCTCGCCAGCAACATGGAAACCATGCGGGAGCTGGTGCACACCCAGCGGGTGCAGTACGAGGCCAGCAAGGAAAGCGCCCAGCTGATCAACGAAAAGTACCACGACTTAAAGCACCTGATCAAATCCTTCCGGGGCACGGTGCCCCAGGAGCAATTGGATAAGCTCAAGCAATCCATCGCCGCTTACGAGCGGCCCGCCAATTCGGGCAATGAAGTATTGGACGTGCTGCTGGCCGAAAAAATCGGCATCTGCCAGCAGCGTGGCATCGTGCTGACTTGCTCCCTGGGCATGACGGGCTTTTCCTTCGTGGAGGAATTGGACTTGTACTCCCTGTTCCAGAACGCCCTGACCAATGCCATCAACGCAGTGTCTGCCCTGCCGGAGGGGGTGGAGCGCTTCATTTCCCTGTCCTCCGTCCGGGACGGGAACATGCTCACTATCCACATGGAAAACCCCTGTGAGGACGATATTGCCTTTGTGGACGGCCTGCCCCAAACCAAGAACGATCCGGACTGGCACGGCTTCGGCATGAAGAGCATGAACCGCATCGCGGAAAAGTACAACGGCATGCTCACTGCCGAGCAGCGGGGGAAAATGTTCTTCCTGGATATTCTTTTGCTGGATCCGGAACAATAATTACGATGTAAAACCTATCAATTGCGCGGTTCGCCTTGCGGCGGGCCGCGTTTTTCTGTACGATCATTATTAAAGATGCGCTGTTGAAAGCGTGAAAAGGAGGGACTTCCCTTGAAGAAAATGTTTGCTTTGCTGCTAATGATACTTTTCCTGGGCGGCTGTTTCGCCCAGGCCGAAAGCGCCGAATCCGTGTATGATGTTCTGACGCATCTCATGAACGGCCGGACCTTTACCCTCACCGTCACCGCCGAATCCGAAGCGGAGGAACTGGCGAACGTGATTGCCCAATACGGCGCCGTCACCTGCACCCTGCGGCAGGAGAGCGATGAGATCCTGTTGACCGCCGCTTGCGGCGGGGACGCTTACCTGAACGCCACCGCCACGAAAGACGGCGTGCGCTTTGACACCAACCTGATCGAGAATGGAACCTTCTCCAGCGATTGGGCCGCCCTGGCCCCGGTGATCACCCGGGAGGCAGGCATGTTCAGCGTTACCATGACCGGTCCTGATCATGAATTGATCCGGTTCACCTGCAAGGCGTCCGGCGAATCTCCCGATGACTGCCAGGTGGAAATCGACATCGGTTACATTACCGGCCCCGGCAACGTGCACAGCCTGTGGGACGGCATCACCAACGAGGACGGCAAAAGCAGCCGGGAATTCTATTTCACCTTCAGCGAGGAAGAATATGGCATGGAATGTGAAGGTGCATCCTCTACGGAAACCGCAGAGGACGGCAGCCTGATCATCACCCGCGAGGAAACCGGCGTGCTCACCTATCAGGAAGATGAATTGGGCGAAATCATCTTCCGGTCCACTCTGACCATCCAGTAAACAATTACGATGTAAAAAAGCGCAGTTACGCGGTTCACCTTGATTGACTCCCTATCGCCTTTGTATAATAGCATTACAAAATCTCCCAAGAAGAAGGAGGAACCCATGATGAAAAAGCTCGTTTGCCTGGTTCTGGCCCTGATGCTGGCCCTGTGCGCCATGATCCCCGCCCTGGCGGAAGGCCGGAAAGCCCCCGAAGACCGGAAGGAAACCGTCACCGAATTGGACGGCGGAAACGAATCCCACTTCCGCAACTATGCCCCCAAGTTCTGGGAAGCGCCCTGCGACCACGCCGGCACCATTGAAAAGCTGGAATATACTACCTCTGTGTACGGCGACACCCTGAACCAGTGGGCCAACGTGTATGTGCCTTATGGCTACGACGCCTCCAAGCAGTACAACATCATCTACTTCTTCCACGGCACCAATGAAACCCAGGACAGCTTCATCGGCGACGAGCTGGTGAAGAACGCTATCGACAACATGATTGATATGGGTATTTGCGAGCCCTTCATCATGGTGTGCCCCACCTACTATTACAACTACGCCGACCGCGCCACCAACCACGCCGTGTTCGTGGACGAGGTGCGGAACGACCTGATGCCCGCCGTTGAAACCAAGTACTCCACCTATGCCGAAACCGCTGACGAAGCGGGCTTCATTGCCTCCCGCGCCCATCGCGCCTACTCCGGCTACAGCCAGGGCAGCTCCGTCTGCTGGCAGGTGACCTACCGCTGCATGGATTACGCCAAGTACTTCGTGCCCATGTCCGCTTCCAGCATGAACAACTTCGAGCCTCTCAAGGAAGCTATGAAGGATAACGAGTATGCCAGCGACGTGTTCTTCTACATCTGCTCCGGCGGCAAGCGCGACATCGCCTATGACGGCGTAGTGGAGCTGATCAACGCCATGATCGCGGATGACGCTTTCTCCTTCGGCACCGATCCCGCCGCGAACAACTGCTACGCGGCCATCTCCAAGGAAATCCACCAAACCCTCAAGGGCCGCTTTAACCTGTACAACGCTTTCCAGGACGTGCTGTTCAAATAATATCAACCCATGGGCAGGGGGCGCTTTGCCCCTGCCTTTTTATGAATTCAGGAGGGAAATCGTGACGAAGAAAATTTTGTCTTTCGCTTTGCTGCTGGCGCTTCTGTGCGGCGCGTGGGGGGCATATGCTGAGGAGACGGGCTTTCAAACCCCCACCGTGCTGGACGCAAGCAACCTGGCGGGCGTGCCCACCCACTACCTGCTCTATGACCGGGAATTTTACGAAGCGCCCTGCGATCAGCCCGGCACCGTGGTCAAGATGAAGTACAACACCAATATGTACGGCGAAAAAACCTACAAAAAAACGATGTACGTGTATCTACCCTATGGCTATGATGAAAATGGGACGGACCGCTATCCGGTCATCTATTTCTTCCATGGCCGGGGCTGCGACCCCACCACCCTTCTTTGCAACCCGGAAACCAAGAACGCCTTTGACCATATGATTTCCACCGGCGTTGCCAAGCCCTTCATTCTGGTCGCGCCTACCTATTACTACGACGCCCGTCATTTACTCTACGATTGGGAGCAGTTTCCCCGGGAAATGCGGGAGGAAATCATGCCCCTGGTGGAAAGCACCTACCGTACCTATGCCGAAACCGCCGATGAAGCGGGCTTCCGGGCATCCCGGGATCATCGCGCCATCTGCGGCTTCTCTATGGGCAGCATGACCACTTGGGCGCTGTTTCCCCACATGCTGGACGTAAGCGCTTCTTTCCTTCCCTTCTCGGGCCCCATGCAGGACACGGAAGCCATGATTGCCGCCGTTGAAAAAAACGAAGAACCTTTCTACATCTACATGGCCTGCGGCGGCGCGGAGGACCTGGCCTTTGAAAACTGCAACGCCCTGGCCCAAACCCTGGCGGCTGATCCCCATTTCAGCTATGGGCCGAGCCGCGAAGAAAACAATTTCTTCTATTGCCTGTCCGACAACATCCACCAGGACCTGACCAGCCGCTATTATCTCTATAACGCGTTCCTGGACGGATTGTTTCAATAACACAATTACGATGTAAAATCCATCAGTTACGATGTACGCCTTGTAATGAAATCGCCCATTTGTTACAGTATAACCACAAAGACGACCTGCCAAAGCAGGTTGATATAATGAAGGAGGATTCCCCATGAAAAAGATCGTTGCCCTGCTGGCTGCCCTGATCCTGACCCTGTCCATGATGAGCATCGCTTCCGCTGAACCCATCAAGAGCACCTATAACCTGAGCGAAGTTAGCTTCATTGATCAGGTTGGCTGGTACTGGACCCGCGACCTGAGCCTGGTACTCCGTGACGATACCCACTATGAACTGTTCTACCGCGAATATGTGTTTGGTACCACTGATCCCGGCCTGAAGGGCAACAAGCTGATCGTGTACTCCGGCACCTATTCCTCCGCTGAATCCGCTGACGACGAAGCCTGCCACTTCGACATCACCCTGAATACCCTGGATGGCATCTACTTTGAACAGCATGGCAAATCCTTCGGCCGCAACGTGCTGGGCTATGCCATGGTGCTGGACACCTTCAACTGGACCGACGAAATGAGCGACATCGCTTTCCCCGATGGCACTGACGACGGCGCTGCCGACTTCATCACCAACCACAACATCGCCGGCACCGTGATCACCGTAGAAGACCTGCGCGAAGACCTGGACGACGTGACCCTGGCAAACAAGATCGTTGCCTGCTCCAACGTGGAAGACACCATCGATGTATTCAACATCACCGAATAATCCCGCTTGCCTGACCTGATTCCTTGGGCCGCCGTGCGAAAAGTGCGGCGGCCTTTTTTTGGGGGCTCCGCGCCCCCAAACCTGCGCCAAAGGGCTTCGCCCTCTGGACTCCAATAAGCGATACTTCTTGATTTCTTTCTCAAGATAGATTCCGCTTGCTGCACTTTAACAACAAAGGAGAATTACAATGGCCAAGAACAACAAGCCCAAGGGCAAGCTAATATGGAAAATCCTGTGCGGCGTATTCGCGTTTCTGTTCGCGTTCCTTATGATCGCCGGCCCCATCGCCAATAACTACGCCACCATCATCAACATGGTGCTGGGCATCGAGGGGAGCACCATCGTGGGCGACGCGGCGGAGGATCTACCGCCCCGCTTCGTATCCGACTTTGAGGACAGCGCGGCCCAGGCTGCCGCCGCCGACCTGGTGTGCGAAAGCGTGGTCGCCAACGGTGCTGTGCTGCTGCTGAACCGGAACAATGCCCTGCCCCTGTCCGGCAATGAAAAGGTAAGCCTGCTGGGTACCTCCTCCGCCCGGTTCGTCTACGGCGGCACCGGCTCCGGCGGCATGGACACCTCCAAGGCCATGACGTTAAAGGACGCCCTGGAGCAGGACGGCTTTACCGTGAACCCCACCCTGTGGGCCTTCTATCTGGAAGGCGCGGGCAAGGATTACGGCCAGAAGAGCGCCGCCGGTTCCCTGAATAACTACATCTTCAAGAACGAAGAATTCGCCGTCAACGAAGCCCCCCTGAGCGCCTTCTCCGCCGCGGAATGGGATTCCGTTTCCCAGTACAACGACGCCGCCATCATGGTCATCGGCCGTGTGTGCGGCGAGGGCAAGGACCTGCCCGTGGTGGGCGCGTCCGACGCGGGCGGCAACATGCTCTCCATCAGTGCCGAGGAAAAGGACATCCTGCGCAAGCTGGCTGAGCTGAAAGCCGCCGGTTCCCTGAAAAAGATCGTGCTGCTGTTGAACACCGCCAACGCCGTGGAGCTGGACGTGATCGAGCCCGCCGTATGCGGCGAGGACTTCGGCATCGACGCCTGCCTGTGGGTGGGCGAAGTGGGTCAGAGCGGCATCCGCGCCATCGGCGATCTGCTCAGCGGCAAGATCAATCCCTCCGGCCGTCTGGTAGACACCTACTGCTACGACAACACCACCTCTCCCGCTGTGCAGAACGCCTATGTGACCTCCTACACCAACGCGGCGGAAAAGGGCCTGGCCTTCGCCAAGACCAATAACGAATACTATGTGGTCTATCAGGAAGGCATCTACATCGGCTACCGCTACTATGAAACCCGCTACGAAGACGCCGTGCTGGGCAATGCCAACGTGGGCGATTACGATTATGCCAAGACCGTGGCCTTCCCCTTCGGCTATGGCCTGAATTACAGCAATCTTTCTTACGGCAAGCTGAACATGAAGGAAAACGGCGATACCTTCGACTTCACCGTGGATGTCACCAACCCTTCTGACCGGGATGCCCGGGAAGCGGTGCTGATCTACATGCAGAGCCCCTATACCGATTACGACAAGCAGAACGGCATCGAAAAGGCTGCCGTGGAGCTGGTGGGCTACACCAAGATCGACGTGCCCGCGGGCAAGACCGTGACCGCAAACGTGTCCGTGGCCAAGAGCGAAATGCGCGCCTATGACGCCAACGGCGCCAAGACCTATATCGTGGACGAGGGCAATTATTACTTCGCCACCGGCAACGGCGCTCACGAAGCCCTGAACAACATCCTGATGCAGAAGGCCGCCCAGAGCGATACCCTGAACGGCGCTGTGGACTCCGCCAAGATGGTGGGCGAAGGACGGGCTGACCTGGCTGTGGTTTACAAGTAGGCTAAGCAGGACACCACCACCTACGCCACCTCCCGCACCGGCTTTGCCATCACCAACCAGCTGGATCACGGTGACCTGAACAAGTTTGACGCCGATGCCAGCAACGATATCAAGTACCTGACCCGCGCCGACTGGGCGGGCACCATGCCCAAAGCCGATCTTTCCAGCAACACCTACAAGGCCGCCGTGCAGATGGCCGCCAACGACGAGCTGGTGAAAGCCCTGAACACCATCATCGATTCCGAAAAGAAGGGCACCATGCCCACCCTGGGCAAGGAAGGCGAACTGACCCTGGCCCACTTCATCGGCGTGCCGCTGGACGGCTCCATCACCCTGCAGAATGGTCAGACCTACACCTGGGACGACCTGATGGATCAGGTGAAGTTCAACGAAATGACCAAGCTGATCGGCCAGACCTACCATGCCACTGCCGCGGTCAAGTCCGTTGGCAAGCCCGCCACCAAGGATGAAAACGGCCCCCAGGGCATCACTGCCACCCTGACCGGCGGCTCCTCCTCCACCAGCTACACCAGCGAAGACGTAATGGCCGCGTCCTTTGACACCGCCATCGCCGAAGCCGTGGGCCGTTCCATGGGCAACGACTGCCTGATGGCCAACCGCAAGGCCTACTCCGGCATCTACGGCCCCGGGGCCAACATCCACCGCACCCCCTATTCCGGCCGCAACTTTGAATACTATTCGGAAGACCCCTTCATTTCCGGCAAGACCTGCGCCGCCGAAACCGCCGGGATCCAGAGCAAGGGCGTGTACGTATATAACAAGCACTTCGCCTTCAACGATCAGGAAACGGGCCGCGACGGTATCTGCGTATGGACCAACGAACAGGCCGCCCGCGAAATCTACCTGCAGGCCTTTGAATATCCCATTGCCGATGCCAACGCCTACTGCGTGATGACCTCCTTCAACCGTCTGGGCGCTACCTGGGCCGGCGGTGACTACAACCTCATCACCAACATCCTGCGCGGCGAGTTCGGCATGCCCGGCTTCGTGCTCACTGACTTCTCCAACAACAACGCTTTCATGGACGTGATCCAGGGCCTGCTGGCGGGCGGCGACGGCTGGGACTGCAACGACGCCTCCAAGTGGACCGCTAAGCTCAAGACCTATTCCGACGATCCCCAGGTAGTGTCCGCCATGCGGGAAGCCACCAAGCACATTCTCTACACCGTGGCCAACTCCAACGCCATGAACGGCATGGGCTTCAACACCATTGTGGAAGAAGTGCACGGCTGGTGGCAGGACGCCATCACTTACGGCCAGATCGGCACCGGCGTGCTGGCCGCCCTGTTCCTGGTCATCGCTATCCTGGACAGCAGGAAGGCCAAGAAGCAGGCCGCGTAACGAAGTTTCCCATGCCCCTTCCGAAAAAACCAAATAAAATGCGTATTCTGAATGACAGGAGGATTTCCCCCCATGAAAAAGTTCATTGCTCTGCTGTGTGCGCTGGCACTGATTCTGAGTGCCCTCCCCGCCTTGGCGGAAAGCCGGGAAAAGCCCGAAGACAAGAAGGTCATCACCACCGACGACGTGATCGGCGCGGAGACTGTGTTCAAGAAATACGACAACAAATTCTACGACGCGCCATCCACCCAGCCCGGCACCGTGGTGCGCCTGGATTACACCACCACCGCCTACGGCGCGGAGCAGCCCGGTTGGGTCAATGTGTACCTGCCCTACGGCTATGATGAAAACGGCACCGAACGCTACAACGTGATCTACTTCCTCCACGGCACCAACGAAACCCAGGACAGCTTCATCGGAGATGAAAAGGCCAAGAACGCCTTGGATAACATGATCGAAGTGGGCGTCACTGCGCCCTTCATCATGGTGTTCCCCACCTACTACTACGACTACGAAACCCGTTCCATCGACATGGAAGCCTTCTCTACCAAGGAAATGCGCAACGATATCATGCCCGCTGTGGAAAGCGCCTACCGCACCTATGCCGAAACCGCGGATGAAGCGGGCTTCATCGCCTCCCGGGATCATCGCGCCTTCTCCGGCTTCTCCCGTGGCTGTTACGCCTGCTGGCATCAGCTGTTCCATAGCCTGGACTATGCCAAGTGGTACATGCCCTTCTCAGGCAACATCAGCAGTGCCACGGAAATGGGCCTGGATATGCCTGTGGAAGAACAGATGCAGCTGCTCAAGGACGCCCTCAACGCTCAGGCGGACTTTAAGGACAGCTTCTTCATCTACGCAGCTTGCGGCGGCAAACGCGACATGATGTACGACGTGAACGCCGCCCTGATCTCCGCCATGGTGGCCGATACCGACGATTTCAGCTATGGCACAAATCCCGCTGAGAATAACCTGTATTACAGCATTTCCGGCGAACTCCACCAGACCCTGATGAGCCGCTTCTATTTCTACAACGCTTTTGATGTCGTCCTGAAGTAAAATAAAGCGTTATTTGCCGCTGTCAATCCTGCTTAGATAAGCCGGGTTGACAGCTTTTTTGACCCTTTGATTTGGATAACTTCATTATGTCTGATCATTTTACCATTCCGACCTGCAACACGCTCAATGAACTGCTGAAAGAGTATGTTTCGCTCTACGGCAAGACGAAGTGGGCGATTAACGGTTACAGCTCATACTATTTCCAAATGAGAATGCGCCAAGATGCGAAGCGAATTTTTCGCGCTGGCTAACGCGAATGGAACGCAGCGTAGCAGCGCTACGCTAAGCGGAATGAGCGGACGCAAGCGCGGAAAAGGCGCAAGCAGATGGCGCAGGTGAATTTGGAAATAGTATCAAACACCGGGCTGATTCGGCACTACATTGCCCCCAAACTCGGCGAACTGCGGTTGAAGGAAATTACGCCGCGGGTGCTGGAAATGTTCTATCAGGGACTGCTGAAAACGCCCGCGGTGCCCTTGATGACGGACAAGAAGTATCGCCAAACTGGGAAGTTTGTGCAGCCGCCGACGATTCGCAAAATCCACAATCTTCTGCACAGCGCTTTCAAACAGGCGCAAAAATGGGAACTCATCGAAAAGAACCCTGCCGAGTTTGCAACCCTCCCGAAATACGAAATGAAGGAGCGCAACATCTGGGATTCTCAGACGCTGTTTCACGCGATTGACTGCTGTGAAGATGAGCGACTGAAACTGTGCCTGAATCTGGCGTTTTCCTGCTCTTTGCGCATTGGTGAACTGCTCGGACTGACGTGGGACTGCGTGGACATTTCGGAAGAGAGCATTGCGGCGGGAAAAGCCCACATTGTCCCACATTGTCGTCAACAAGCAGCTCCAGCGCGTCAGCAAGCGCAGCATGGAAGCTACCGACAGCAAGGACGTGCTGACCGCATTCCCCGAAATCGGCTTGCAGAACAAAACCGTGCTGATTCTGAAAAAGCCGAAAACGCGGGCCAGCATCCGAAAAATTTTTCTGCCCAAGACGGTTGCTGAAAACCTGACGAAGTGGAAAATGGAGCAGGATTTGCTGATTGAGCAGCTGGGCGCAGAGTACCACGACTACAACCTCGTCATCGCGGGAAGCCGTGGTCAGCCGTTGGAATCGAACATCATCCGCAAGAGTATGCGGCAGCTGATTGAGGCAAACGAGCTTCCGCAAGTCTGCTTCCATAGTCTGCGGCACTCCAGCATCACCTACAAACTCAAGCTGAATGGCGGCGATATTAAGGCGGTGCAGGGGGATTCCGGTCATGCACAGGCGACAATGGTAACGGATCAGTATTCGCACATTCTGGACGAGAGCCGCAGAAACAATGTGCAGCTGTTTGAGCAGGCGTTTTATGGCGGAAAGGGCGTGAAAATCGTGCCGGAAGCGCAGGATAAAGCCGTGGAAGAGCAAGCGCAGCAGGCGGGGCTTAATTCAGAAGTGCTGCTCAAAATTTTCAGCAATCCGGATATGGTCGCTATGCTGAAAATGCTCGCCAAGACGCTGGGATAATCACGAACACCACAATATCCTCAAAAGCTCTGCGGAAATCTCCCGCAGAGTTTTTTGCTGCCATCAAAAGCGGCAGGCAGTTTGCATTCCAGCACACGGCTGCTTCTTTGTCTAACCGCACCCAACATAGCGAAACAGGGCATGTGAAGAGTTGATAATTCGATGCACAGGAAATCAAGGTATTACTAAAAAGTATTGTTATTTTATCTATTGAAAATCCACAAAGTCATACAGATAATGCCAGAAAATACGGAGCGCAGAAAATTGCTGACACGCTGCGCACGCGAATGTTAGGCAAATCGCCCGTTTGCCAGAACAGCGGTGTTGGCAAAAAAGGCGAAATGTTAGAAAGTTGCCAACATCACCAGCAGCGGGGCAAAAAGCAGATTTCCAATAGTAGGCAAAAAATTCTTTCCAGCTGATGTCCTTCGCGCGTTTGCCAACACGCACACACGAGCATCAACCAGAAAGAATTGTTTGTTTGGGGATTGAGTCCAGTGGGAGTCGAACCCACGACCGACTGCTTAGGAGAGCGAAAAAATGTTCGCCTTTGAGTGCCTCCGAGTGCCTTCAAATGCCCAAATATCAACGTTTTCCACCATTTTCGGATGTTCGCATTTCCTCCAAAAACCGCCTGTTTTACCCTGTTCGTGTTAGCAGAGTGTTAGCAGCTTCTAATTTTGGCGGTAGGCCATTTTCCCACGACGTCCGCTTTTGTTAGCAGGTTTGTGCAGTATTTAATGACATATTGTTTATCATTAGTAAACTCATGCTACGAAACCCTTGCACTGAATGCATTTTTGAAGATAACAATTATTACGGATTTTCAGTGCCATTTTTGAGCTTGAAAGGTTTCTCCAGAAAACACCCGAAAATACCAGATTGTACATGCGAAATGAGTCTTGTGTTATTATCTTATGGAAAAAATAAACCGTGCTCCCTAGTAGGAAGAGCACGGTATTTGAAGGCTTATATGCACGTCATTTCTGTCAGAAGAAATGTAGCTCCCGATGATAAAATCGCTGCATGTTGCCACATTGACATTGTATCCAGGCTTGAGCTGCCCGTTTCTCATGTAGTCCTCTTTCATGTGCATAAAGGTTGCGTCATGGTCCGTTTTGCTGAAGCTATTCCGATTTCCGCAGATGTGAATATCATTTGTGTATTGCTTGAGTTTGGCAAGACATTGATCTCCCCATTCGCTCAGTCTCTGCAGCCGCGTTTTTCTTTTGCCTTTTCCTGAAACAAGCTCGATTCCATCCGCTTTGATTCGCGCATGGATTCTTTTCCAAAGCTTCTTCAATTGTCGGACAGCAATCTTTTCCGGAACATGAAAGCGGATACCTACCTCTTTCAGCTTTGCAGGCAGCTCATCATGAATTTTCTTCAGCAGCTTTTCTGTCTTTTGGGCCGTTGCTTTCTTCCGGACAAAGCTGTACTTGTTCGCATTTGCTTCAATCTTTGTGCCATCTATGAAAGCCGCTTCAAGGCTGAGCAGTCCTCTTTCGTGCAGCAAAACAACAAGCTAACACAGAATATCCTGCCCGGCTTCCTGTGTTAGAATATTCTTTCTGAATCGGTTGATGGTGTTGTGATCCGGCGCACGCTGCCCCTCAAGCAAATAGATGAAGTGCAGGTTTTCTCGGCAGCATGCTTCAAGCGCACGGCTGGATATCTGCTTGCGCATATACCCATACACCATGATTTTCAGCAGAATCTTCGGTGAATACTCGATTCTCCCAAGTCGGGAGTACGCCGCATACAGTTTGCTGTAATCCATCCTTTCCATGACGGCGTTGAGCAGTCTCACCGGTGCATTCTTCTCAATGTTTACTTCGCAGTCCAGCGGCATGACCAGTTGAAATCCATTCGTCATTGCTGTATAATCTGTCTGCGGCATGTTTCTTTTCATGGTAGTTACATTCTACCGCAGGCATTCGGATTCTCATAGTCCGAATGCTTTTTTTGTACCAAAAAGGAGTTTCCTCTTTTTAGTGAGACAACCCCTTTTTTCTTTGGCACTTCACGGAAAGCTGAGGAAGCTGCAAAACAAGAGCGCTGCAAGCAAACAAGAGCTTGCAGCGCTCGTCGCGTTTGCGGATGCGATGAACCCTCTTCCTTGGCGAAGTGATGCGCGTCCCATGCTCTCCTGCGCCATCTGCTTGCGTCTTTTCGTCGGGAAACCGTATGCTCCGACGTGAAAAAAATGCGCCCCCTGATGGGAAACTGGCTTGCTTTTTCCAGTGTCCGCTTCAGGAGGCGCAGGGGAGGGGGTGAAGGCAGGGGATTCGGCGTTAGTGCCGGGAAGCAATGAAGATAACAGCAAAGATGAAAATCAACAGACCGAGCGCAATGTAATTGAGCGTATCGACCGATAGGTTCACCTTGTCGTACATATCAGTGATCCAATTGCGGCCACGGCGCGGCGCTTTGGGGTCTGACGATTCCGTCTGCTGCTCGCTTGTCGATTGCGGCTGTTTCTTGTTTTCCTCCATTGTTTTCGCTCCTCCTTCCATAACGATAGAGCAAGAGGCTCCGTGCATGAAGTACAGAGCCTCTGCGAAGCATGTTTGAAAGCTGATGGCACAAGGGACTCTGCCCCATTGCACCGTGAAACCGTTACTTTCTGGTCATGTACTTGCGCATATCCAGAATAACAGCGAACAGGATAACCGCGCCCTTTACGATGTAGGTAACGTTGCCGGAGATGCCCAGGAAGGTCATGCCGGCGATAATCAGCTGCATCATGAACACGCCAAGGACAACGCCGGAGATTCTGCCGGTGCCGCCGACGAACGATACGCCGCCGATAACGGCTGCGGAAATGGCGTCGGCTTCGTAGTTCAGACCCAGCGTCGCAGTGGAGGAACCCATACGGGCAGCTTCGATGAAGCCAGTATAGCCGTACAGAGCGCCAGCGACCATGAAAACGCCGATGATGGTCATCATAACGTTCACGCCGGAAACGCGGGCTGCTTCCTCGTTAGAACCGACGGCAAACATGTTTTTGCCGAAAGCGGTCTTGTTCCAGACGACCCACATCAGCGCGGTCACGATCAGCGCCAGCAGCACATACATGGGAACCACGGTGAAGATGGCAGTGCCGTTGGGGCGAACGCCGGTTTGAATTTGGAACAGGGGCTTGGTGACGAAGCTGGTGGTGTAGCTGGAGTCGAAGGAACCGACCTGCACCGAGTTGGAAACCGTCAGGTAGATACCGTAGACGATCATCTGCATGGCCAACGTGATGATGTAGGGGTGAACCTTGAATTTCGCCATGACGAAGCCGTTGATCAGACCAACACATGCGCCGATGAGCATAACGAGCAGCAGCACCAGCACGATGTTGGCAGGGGCTCCGCCTGCCAGCACGCGATTGGCAACGTCCGCACGCTGGAGCAGGATGGCCGCCACGAAAGCGGTCAAGCCAGCCACGCGGCCGCCGGTCAAGTCCGTACCGGCCAGAATGATACAGCCGGCAACGCCCAGCGCCATCGGCAGACGGGCGGCGGTCAGGGAGATGATGTTGATGAGGGAAGCGGGCTTGAGGAAGGCGTCACGCTGCGTCTGGACATACAGCGCCAGCAGCACGATGACAATAATCATGGCGTGATCGAGAATCCAGTTCAGGACGCTCTTCACGGAGAGATTCGGCTTTTTTGCCTTTGTTGCAACATTCGACATGTTCAGGCAACCTCCTTACAAGTTCTTTGCAGCCAGTTCGAGTATCTTTTCCTGATCGACCTTACCGTCGCCTGTCGGGACGTATTCGCCGGCAATCTGACCGGCGCTCATCACGAGAATACGGTTGCAAGTGCCCAGGAGTTCAGGCATTTCGGAAGAGACCATGATGATGCTCTTGCCCTGCTTGGCGAGGGACTGAATCAGCTCATAGATCTCGTACTTGGCGCCCACGTCGATACCGCGGGTCGGGTCATCCAGCAGCAGAACGTCAGGATTGGTCAGCATCCAGCGACCGAAAATGACCTTCTGCTGATTGCCGCCGGACAGATTCTTAATCTGCTGACGCTGACTGGGCGTTTTGATGTGCATCGCTTCAATCATGCGATCCGTATCCCGAGCCATTTTTGCGTCGCTGAGCAGCGGGAATTTCCCCAGCTTGTAGTTCTTCAGGTTGGCGATGACGGTGTTTGCGCGGATGTCAAGGATGCCGAAAATGCCAGTTGCGCGGCGTTCCTCGGTGACCAGCGCAAAGCCCTGCTTGATGGCGCTGTTGGGTGACAAGTTGGAAATTTCCTCGCCCACCTGCGTGCCATTGATGTCGTGTACTTCCATGCTGTAGTCTTCAGGCGTACCGCCCTGCGCGGCGCGGAAGCCGAAGTTGAACTTCTTGATGGTGCCGCTTTGACGGGTGCGATAGCCGAAAAGGGTTTCCAGCAGCTCGGTACGGCCGGAGCCATCCAAACCCGCTACGCCCAGGATCTCGCCCTTGTGGAGCGTGAAGCTGGCGTCGCGCAGCTGATTGTATTTGGCGGTCAAGCCCTCCACCACGATCATCGGATCGTCGTGGACGATGTTATCCTTGGGCGGATAGGCTGCGCTCAGCTCGCGACCGCACATGTTCCGAATGACCTCTGCGCGGAAGGAATCGTCGTCCGTGCCGTATTCGGTCTTGTGGCGGGTGGTAATCCAGCGTCCGTCGCGCATAACGGTCACGTCGTCGGCAATGCGCCAGATTTCCTTCATCTTGTGGGAGATATAAACGATGCCTACGCCGCGTGCCTTGAGCATATTGATGATGGAGAAGAGCACCTCAACCTCCGCCTCGGTCAGGGAAGAGGTCGGCTCGTCCAGCACAATAATCTTGGAGTTGAAGGAAACAGCTTTTGCAATTTCCACCATCTGACGGCGCGAAACGGGCATGGTGGACATGATGGTACGCGGGTTGATGTTGATGCCGAATTTCTCAAAATTCAGATCCTTAAAGACCTCCATGGTCATGTCGTATTCGGCCTTGTCGGAAACGAAGGGCATCTTAGCGCCGCCGAGCTTGATTCGCGGATAGCGCCCGAGCCAAATGTTGTCCATCACGCTACGCTTCAGCGCCTGATTCAGCTCCTGATGCACCATGGCGACGCCGTTGTCCAGCGCATCGCGGGAAGACTTGAAGTTAACCTCTTTGCCGTCGAACCAGATTGTGCCCGCATCCTTGCTGTAAATGCCGAAAAGGCACTTCATCAGCGTGGATTTACCGGCGCCGTTTTCGCCCATGAGTGCATGGACGGTACCGGGACGGACGGTCAGCTGTGCATCGTCAAGCGCTTTGACGCCGGGGAAGGACTTGCAGATGCCTTCCATGCGCAGCAAAACATCGTCTTTTTGCATGTTTGTCTTTTCCTTTCCTGGAATTCAACGAGAACAAACGATTGTAAAGCGGCGGATGATACCGTGGGTACCGACCTGCCGGAGAGCAAGTCGAATGCTGCTTGCCATATGTTGGTCAGCAGTGAAAGACGGAGAGAACCATTCGGTTCTCTCCGCCCGAAGTGCTCAGGGAAGAATTACTCGCCAGTGTACACAGCGTAGGGAATCTGCACGAACCAGTTGTCAACGATAACGTAGTTCTCGTTCAGACCCTCGAACTTGTTTTCCTTGCCGGCAATCAGGTTCGCGGTGATGGTCGCAACAGCGTCCGCCATACCAACGTTGTCCTGCTTGATGGTGCCGACCATGTAGCCGTTGTTGATCAGATCCTTCGCAACGTCGGTCGCGTCCACGCCGAACACGGGGATCGCGGTGGTGCCTTCGCCGTGGTTGTAGCCAGCGTTCTGCAGAGCCATCACAGCGCCATACGCCATGTCGTCGTTGTTGCAGATAACCAGCTCGACCATGTTGCCGTTGCCTTCGTTGTACATGGACAGGACGGTCTGCATCTGCTCAGAGGAGAAAACGTTGGACCAGCTGCCGTTGGGGTCAACGAGGTACTTGTTGGCGTTGGAGGCGTCGTAGAACTCAATCTCCGGCTTGCCCGCGGCAACCAGCGCCTTGTTGGCGTATTCCACAGCCAGCGCGGTACGAGCGATAGCTTCCTGGTTAGCTTCGTCGCCCTTGAACATGATGTAGGAAATCTTGCCGTCGCCGTTGAGGTCGATGTCGTTGTAATGCTCAACCAGATACTGACCAATCAGCTCGCCCTGCATAACGCCGGCGTCTTCAAAGTTGGTGCCGACGAACGCGGAAGCGGGGTTGTTCAGAAACAGGTTGGCGGCTTCTTCGTTGTTGGTAGAGACAGGACGGTTGAACCAAACGGTGGGGATGCCCGCAGCCTGAATCTGGTTCATGATGGTCTGCGCCGTGCTGATGGCGCCGGATTCAACGAGGTTCACCACAATAGCTTCGCAGTCGTTGTTCATCAGAGCCGTGCTGATGAAGTCGGACTGTACCTGCTGGTTGCCGTTGGCGTCGGAGCCGTTGATCGTCAGGTTCAGCTTGGCGAAATCAGCTTCCATTTCGGAACGCACGGAGGAAAGGTACACGTCGCCGTAGGTGTACCAGGACACATACGTATCGGCCAGCGCACTGACGCACGCAAAGCACATCATGACAGACAGCAGCAGAGCAACGAGTTTCTTCATTACAGAAGCACCTCTTTCTTTGTTTTTGCGATTTCTCGCATGTCTCTTTTTTTGCTCGGTATCGACAGAATCGAACAAACATGCAAAATCCGGTCGAATACTGACCAATTGAGCTAACTGCATTATATCATCGTTTCTGTCCGTTGTCAACACAATTTGTCGTAATTTTACGTGACTTTCACACAAAAATATTCACGTAAACAAATACGACGTGAACGCCCTATATTGACAAATTCTTGTCCATATGGTATAGTTGAATCAGAAACAAAATACTTACTGATTAGTAGTGTCGTTTGTTTTGCCTGCTGTTGGAGGCGCTTGCATGGCGCTCCCTTTGTTTGTGTTGCCTGTAATGAATGGAAGGCACTACCGCACAATTCGGCGGCGCGTTGGCGATGTCTTTTCCCCCATCTGCGGCATGCAAATTCCTCGATTTACATCCAGTAAACCTTCGAAATTTGCATTTGCATCTGACGAAAAATCCATTCGCCAGCCGACTGCCTCATTGTGCGGTGTTACCCTAAATCTACCCTTGACAAATCACATTCCAAAAGAGGCTTTGTCAAGCCCTCTCCCTGGCAAGGGCGCACTTACTCACCACCTGCAAGCAGACGGTGGTATCCCTCCCGTTGGTCGGGCTCGTGCACTCTCCGATGGGGAGTTTCGCTCTCTGCGGAGAGCGACAGGAAATTCGGCAAACCTCATTCCCTGCACGAAAAACGCCGCTGCTGGCAGAAGTACAGCAGCGGCATTTTTCGTGATGACGCAGCATTGCCGATAGCGCTGGGGCGGATTCTCTATGCAGTTTTTTATAGGCTGACAGCTCCGTAAGCCTTCGTCGTCAGCTTCAGGTACTCAACGCCTGCCAGCATGACAATACCAATGCCATGCGTATCGTTGAAGTTCCACATCAGCGTGCGATAATAGGCGCGGGAGAAGGAGAAACCTGATCCGCGGCACACGCCGTACAGGTTGCCGTCCCGGTCAATCGCCTGCTCGCACAAGCCCTTCCAGGCACGCTCGACGGCGCTGCGTACCTCATCCAGCACCGCCACATCATACCAGCCGTTACGCAGGCCGCGGGAGAAGGCGCAGATGAACATGGCCGTCGCCGAGGACTCCAGATAGGTACCGGGTTCATCAAGAATCTGATGCCACAATCCGGAGGCATCCTGCAGCTTCATGTACCCTGCGCTGAGCTCGCGGAAGAACAATAGCAATGCAGGCCGCTTCTCATGGTCGACCGGCAGCTTTTGCAGCAGCTCGCTGAGGGTGAACAGCACCCAGCCGTTGCCTCGGCTCCAGGGGATACGGTTGCTCTTTCCGTTTCGCAAACAGCGCATGTGGGACATGATCTGTTTGTCGGGCATAAAGAGGAGGTCCTTGTATTGAAGCAGCTGATTAGCGCAGGCGTTCATACCTTCCATAGTACCGGTCAGCTCCGAATAGCGGCACAGAAAGGGGCCAGACATATACATATCGTCCGCCCAGATGGTATCGTCGCGGCGGCAATAAGCTCCTTCGGAGGTGCGGGGCTGTTCATGGAGCATATATTCCCCAATGGCATCAGCCAGCTTGCGGACAGCCGCGTCGCCGGGCTTGGCGCATTCCAGCATCATGGAGCCAAAGGAGCCGCAGTCGTCCAGCGCGTCAAGCCAGCAGATTTGCTGATTGACCCCCGGAAAGCCATACCTTGCCTGATCATAAAGCGCATACTCATGGATGGAGACGACCTGATCCGCATGGCTTGTCACATAGTCGTTCATGACCTCGCGGCTCAGGAAATGCCCCGCCTGCCACATGCCGTAGAGCGTAACGCCCAGCGGATAAGTCCAGCGGCCAAAGAGCTTGCTTTCCACATAGGGACGCAGAGCAACGCCGTCAAAGCCAGTGCGCCAGGTGATTGTCCCCTCCGCGCCCTCAACCAGCTGTCCCATGGTGCATGCGGTGAAGGCTGAAGTATCCGCGGTTTTCAGCGGGCCCATGATGAGATAAGGTGTCGTCCTTCCATGAATATGCACAGGAGGCTTCCTCCAAGCCCAGTCGCTGTCGCTCACCAGCGCGGCCACCGCCTGATAGGGGCCGACGGCCACAACATCATGCTGTGCTCCGGGGATAACCCGTCCGGGCTTACCGTCCACGATCAGGGTTACAGCGTCATGGGCGGCAAGGGGGACACGGACGCTTCCCTTGAGCCACGCCGCATATACGCCTGCCCCGACAAGAGACTTTTTCTCCGCGCGGGGAAGCCAGGTCAGCTCCGGCGGCATAAAGTCGCCAAAGAAGCTGCCCACGTCAATCTGCATCCGTTCATCCACCGGCTCCGTGTAGAGGATTCCTGCCTCCCCGTCATATTCCTTGTAGGGCAGTACATAATTACAGGGCTCCCACTGCGGCATGGCATTGGCGAAAGCGCAGCCAAAGCCGATCTCCGTCCGCTCGCAGCGCCATACGAAACGATTGTAGCCTGCCCTCAACGACACATCAATCCTGCATTTTTCATGGGTGCGTTCCTGATTGCCGTTGGACTGGAACACCCTTTCCTCATTCAACCACACCTGAACAGGACCGTCGCACTCCACCACGAAGCCAGAGCTCTTGGCCTGCGGACAGTATAGATCGGCGGCGGCATAGACAATTTCGCCATTCTCTCCGCCGGGAAAACGCCGCGCAAAATCCAGCAGATATCGCGCCTTTCGATCCGCCTGAATGCCTGACTCATCAAAGGTGCGCCAGATAAAGGGCGTAACAGGATTTTCCCCCATAAATCGGGTTCCAAGCAGATCAATGATTCTCCCGGCATCGTCGCCATAGCTCCAGGCAGCGCTGTTGCGATCGTCAAAATAGTATCCCATGGTCAATTTCCTTTCTTTTCTGCAATGCTTTCGCGATAGGCGGAACGCTTGGCTTCAATGGCGCGGCTGCCGCCCGCGGAGAGATAGGCGGCCACGCAGCGATCCCATTCCTCATCGAAATTCTCAGCCGGGCACATGATGGTTCGTATGCGGAGCTCCCTTTCCTTCGCGGTCAGGATGTTAACCGTTTCCAGCGACGCGGGGATATAGCCAGTTCGCGAAGCACCCGGCTTTGAATATAGCGTACCCAGGCGTTGTCCTCGCAGGAGCCATATTCCTCGGGCATGTTCTCCCGATCATAGACCATGACGCGAAGCGTTTCCGTCTGTGCCGACGCGCTCCCATGCACAAGGAACGGCAGCGTCAGCAGGAGAAGGAGAAACGAGAGCAGGCACATCTTTCTCACAGGAAATACCTCAATCATTTTCTGTGACCGGGAATTATACCCGGTCGCTCAAACAGCGGAGCGCATATTAAGGTAACACCGCACAAATGAGGTGGTCGGCTGGCGGAAAAGACATCGCCCGACGCGCCGCCGAATTGTGCGGCGTTGCCTTAAGGCAATACCGCACAAATGAGTTGGTGCGATGGCGAATGCATTTTTTGTCAGATGCGATTGCAGAAATCGAAGGTTTACTGGAGGTAAATCGAGATTTCTGCAAGAAGCAGATGGCAGAAAAGGCATCGCCAGCGCTGCAGACGAATTGTGCGGTAGTGCCTTAAATATCCGTGCGCTCGGCCTTTTCAAAGTCAAGAATCGTCTGATGACCGCCGGCATTGATCTCGATTGCGCCCGCGTCAAATTCCGTCTGAGCAAACTCGTTATCATAGCGCTTGTAGCCATGGATGCAGATGGTTTCTCCCCCGACGGTCAGGGGCCTGTTCCAGCCGAAGGTGATCTCACCCTGAGAGGGAGACTGGTAGATCAGGTTGTGCGTGTCGCCGCACACCTTTTTCCCGGCAAAGCCGTCCATGAACGCCTCAAAGCTGCCGTTTTCAGCCTTGGAGCCCATTTCAATGACCCACACGTTTGCGTGACCCTGCGCGATGTACTCATAATCGTCGGCACGGTCATATTTCTCCTGCCAGCTTTCGGCGTACAGCTCTTTGAACATGGCGGGATCCTTCTTTTCCCAGTAGCCGGGCAGCAGCGAATACACCGCCGCATACCCATCGCCTTTGCGGCCAAAGATCCAGCCCTCCTTCTCCACCACCTCGTCCATCTCATGCCTGGGGAAGTAGAGGTGGGAATAGAGGTAATCCACAAAGTCGGGTTCAACGCGGTACAGGCACAGCAGCACGTTTTCATGCTGCACGGCGCGGGGCAGGGTCAGGTTGCCGGCCCAGCAGTTGGGACGGTTGGAATACTCGGTGGAAGCGGGATTGGTTGTAAAGATGACTGCCTTGCCGCCCAGGGAGGCCGTCCAGGGATGCTGCTGATAGCCCATGCGGCCCTTGCGGAAATCCTGCGCGCAGCTGAGGATATAGTCCGGCGTACGGCGTGTGTAGATGTCCACCTGTGTCATGGCTGTGAAGTCGGGCGCATCCACGCAGGGCGCACCAGCCTCATCATGCAGCTTGTAGCGCTCATAGTAGGCGCGGACACGGTTAGTCATCCAGTTCCATGTGGGGAACACCTTCAGCGAGTTCTCAATGGTCAGGCGGTCGGAGTATGTCTGCTGGCCCCAGAAGAACATGATGTTGTCAAAGTCGGCGGGATCCACGCCATAATACTTGGCGTCCGCCACGTCGATGCTCATGCGCTCGCGGTTGGTTTGGATTCCCGTGGGAGCCGCTGCTGCCGCCAGGATAGCCTTGGGACAAACATAGCCGTTGGCAGCCAACATCACGGCGCAGTTGCTCATGGTGCCGGCGTATCCCTTATCAAACAGCAGCGCCATCACGGCGGAGCAATCCTCATAGTCGGGCTCGATGATAAAGCGGGTATAGACGCGGCCATGGGTGGTGGGCAAGTGCCCTTCAAAATGATTGACCGCCAGGTCAAACACCAGCATGTCAATCAGCATGCGGCAGCGGGTGCGGATATCCGCCTCGTCGGCATAGATCATCAGGTTGACCAGACCCAGCATGTCCTCCATGTAGTATCCCTGAGTCAGCCATTCGCTGAAGCCGAAGCGCTCACGCCAGTTCAGCCAGCGGCGCAGGAAGGCGGTGGCATGGGCGTGATGCTCAGCGCCGGTCATGCCATTGTTGGGGAACACCACGTCAGGATACATCTGCCCCACCAGATATTCGGCGCTGTGATACAGGATTTGATGATTCTCGGTGAAGAAGCAGGCGTGCACATCGCCGGGCTCGTCCAGCCAATACTTGAAATGAATCAGACTCTGTTCAATCTTCTGTGCCTGCTCCTCATTCAGGCGCGTTCCGCGATGCTCGCGCAGCATACGGATCAGCGCGGGGATGGTGAAATCAGCGCAGTCCAGGCGGGCGTCGATGCGCTCAAGCGCCTTGTCAATGGCGAAGTTTCGAATAGGCGGCGTGTCGATCCCGGCCTTTTGCAGCTCCATCTTCGCCAGATCGTAATACAGGCCCAGGAAGCCGTTGAACGCGCCAAACGCGCCGGACATTTCCTCGGGCGTGGTTGCAGCCTGGACCTTTCCAAGCTCCACGACATGTTCCAGATACTTCAGGTTGTCCATGTGATTATTCCTCGCTTTCATGATATTCATCCGCCGTCTCGGCGGCTATGGTACTGTCTGCGGAGGGATGCTTCCGATACTCGCCGGGGGAGCATCCCATATACTGTTTGAACAGACGATACATGGTCTGCTCGCTGCCAATGCCGACCTGCTCGGCAATATCCCGCTGGGAGATGGTCGTATTCACCAGCAATTCCTTCATCTTTTCAAGGCGGATGCCGAGCAGATAGGCTGAAAAGGTTGTTCCCATCTCCGTCGATATGATCTTTCTGAGATATTATATCCCTGCCCGCCGCATCAATGTGGCCAAGCTCGGTTTGTTCATCCGCAAGGACTGGCTGGACAAGCTGAACATGGCGGAGCCTACCACCACCGAGGAGTGGGTTGCCTATCTGCGCGCGGCCAAGGAAGCCAAGCTGGGCGGCGAGCAGACGGTTCCCTACGCCATGAAGCTGTATGAGAACAGCCCGCTGTTCTCCACCTCCGTGATCGTGGATTCCTTCCTGGACTTCTCCAAGATCACCAAGGAGGACTGGTACTCCCTGTATCACGAGCAGATGCCCGGCGCGAAGGAGGCCTATCGTCTGCTGAATACCCTGTACAATGAGGGCCTGATCTCCGAGAATTTCGCCATTGATAACGGCGACATCCGCGACCGCGATCTGAACCAGGGCTACGCGGGCTTCTACATCGAGGGTCCCACGCAGGTTTGGCCCGATTACAGCGATGAGATGAAGAAGAACGTAGGCGAGGACGCCGAGTGGATCCCTGTTAACCCCTTCGTGAATCCTGACGGCTACACCCTTCACGAGAACTATGCCGCCAACGGCATCTGCATCTTCATTCCCAGCTGGGTGAATAAGGAGACCGCTGTTGCCGCGATGAAGTACATGGACTGGATGGCTCAGCCTGAAAACATGTTCTACCTGCAGAATGGCATTGAAGGCGTTCACTATGATCATCTGAACGAGGACGGCCTGCCCGTTGGCCGTGTAACTAATGACAACCTGCCCGACGACCAGAAGTGGCTGTCCGCTGTCGACCTGGTGTTCCTGTCCAATGGCAGCAGCTTCGGCAATGATGAGCTGAACAACAAGTACAGCGCCTTGACCTTCACCGGCTATGAGGATGTCGTCGCACGTTCCTATGAGTACATGGCCAAGGATTCCTATGCACCCATCGGCTTCACCGTGGCGATTAAGGCCGAGGCCGACTACGACCAGATGGTGCTGGCAAAGCAGGCTGAGCTGCTCACCAACGCCCTGACCTGCGATCCGGCCGAATTTGACGCGGTGTATGATCGCTGCGTGCAGGCCATCCTGGACGTTGGCGGCCAGCAAATCGTCGATGAGCGCAAAGCTGCCTATGAGGCTGGCTTGATCCGCGGCGACTTCCCCATGGAGGTGCTTTCCAAGTAAACATGGACTGGATGATAGCCATCAGCGCTGCTGATATGGCTACGGCATAAGGAAACATTCTCAGGGAGCGATGCAGCAAAAAAGCGCATCGCTCCTTTTGCTGCGGGCGGCTCCCATCGGGTCAGGTGCCCACCACCGGTTCCTTGCCGGGAAGAATTGCTACGAAGATTTCGCTCGAACATCCTCCGTCTTGGTAAATACAGGCTGAGCTGTGACGGACGCGGCGAGCAGCATTCATCCAAGTAAAGGTACGTTCGACAATCCAGCGCCACGGAAGTTTTTCCCACTCATGAGGCTTGATTTTCTCGGAAATGTCCACTCGGCGCTGGAGCTGCTGCTGTACTTCGGCGATAAACGTGCCGCGATAGCCTGCATCGGCACAAAAGGCTTGAATTGACGGATACTTTTCGCAGGCTTTCTGCGCCGCCAGAATGCCCGATTTCGTGTCGTGGATATTGGCAGCATGAACCACGATGCTCAGCAAGTTACCCATTGTGTCTACGACGGCATGCCGTTTGCGCCCTTTTGTTTTTTTCCTCCGTCGATGCCGCGCGCTTCGTTGTCCGCAACCGTTTTTACGCTTTGCGAATCAATTAGCGCATAGTGCGGTTCGGCACTTTTCCCCGCATCTTTACGAGTTTTTTCAACCAGATGAGCGAGGATTTTCTCCCACAATCCCGACTTTGCTCCACGGCTGAAAAAGCTGTACACCGTTTGATACGGCGGAAAGTCATGCGGAAGCTGACGCCACTGACAGCCGGTCTTAACAATGTACAGCACGGCGTTTGTCAGTTCGCGCTTGCTCCACTTCCGATTCCGCATTCCCGAATACAGTGGCTCTATTTCTTCCCACTGGCTGTCTGTCAAGTCCGTCGGGTACGGCTTGCGCCCTGCTCTTACTTCTTTCATGCTGCTATTATACCATGTTTTAATTATGAAGACAAGCTCTAACAAAAAATATGACGATAAGGCTTACCAACGGGTGGCATTCCGCGTTAAGGTTGATTCCCCTGTGGATATAGCCCTGTCAAAGGCAGAGAGGTCATTCAACATAGGCAGAACAACATATATTAGAAATTCGCTTGTTTCTAAATTAAAGTCCGACGGATTTTTGTTGGAGGAGCAACATGGCGATTGATGAAGCAAAAAAGAAAGAGACCCTCCAACGTCTAAATAAGTCGAATCCTAATTCGCCGATAAAAATCCGCAAGGACTCCGGTATCTTAGAAGCACTTGATGAGGCTTGCGAAAAAACGAGCTTATCAAAAAGCGAGTATATTCGTTGTGCTGTTGAGGAGCAACTCACCAAGGACGGCTTCCTGCCGCCAAAAGAAGAATAACAGAACACAGGCATGGAAAGGCTATCTTTTGCGGATAGCCTTTTTCTTATGCGGAAATTTTCAAAATGAATGCTGTGCTATCGGCAAAACAGGCAGGAAGGAAGGACTATGTTTGACAATTACTACCAACAACTGTTGTCCAGAATGGCGGTATGCAAATCCGCCAAGGAGTTGAACAAGCTCGCCTGCGTGTGGCCTTATTTGTTGACGGAGGAAGAGATTAGCAACCTCGAAGAGGCAAAGCGCCTCCTCCTCAATATCATCGTCCGGAGAGAGGAGGAATGAACCCATGAAGGTTGAATTTACGGAGGAAATGAAGAGGCACGTTTGCATTGCGGATCCTGATTGACGCAGTACAGGTTGCGATGAAGCTGCACTCTCTGAAAATCGACGATGGGGAGGAAAAAAAACTCTGTCGTGTCGGCATCCGCAGATTTGGCGTTGACTGCACCGCCATGATTCAGGGGCGCGGGTATAATCCTGAAGTATATATCGGCGGAATTTACAAGCAGACAGTAACCAGAGATGGTCATGCGTATGACTTCCAGTGGTATAAGTATGAAAGCGGGGTGAACAAATAATGGAATTCATCATTCCCGGAGTGCTTGCGCTCCTGCGCCTGTTTGCACTGGCTTCCAATGGGGACTTGTGATTCCGAACTCTTGACACTCCCCCCGCTGATATGGTAAAATATTAGCAGGAAATTGTCAAGGCGGAAGAAATCATGGCTAATAAGTGGGATACAACCGACAGTGGCAAGACTTATCACACAGATTATAACAAAGAGTATGATAAAAAGAACTTGTGTATCAGAGTGAACATTCGCAAGGATTCCGGAATTTTGGAAGCCCTTGATGAGGCTTGCCTTGTGAACAACGTTTCCCGTGTCGAATATCTCCGTCTTGCAGTCGCAGAGCGTCTGGAAGAAGAGGGGGATGAGACGGGATATACGACATCTTCCACTAACAACGCCTGAATGAGTTGTTAAATTCAAAAGAGCCACTTCACCCCAAAAATATGCAGATTCCTATATGGCAAAGAACTCATTCTGTCTGTGTTCGTGTACGCATATTCCACAAAAGCGCCGTCCGCGCCATACGCCGTTTTCAGCAAATGATACCCGATTTCTTCATTATATACATATTCGCTCGCGCTGGTATCTTCATGGAGGATTTTCACCAGCGCACCGTTCTTGTACTCAAAACGGACACAATTCTTTTCATCCTGCCACGGTGTCTGAATCCGGTCGCACCGACCATCCGTGTAATGAAGCGTCGTAACTCGACCAGCGCCATCCGTCACAGACGCGATTTTCAGTGGCGAATCCGCCAATGCCGTCACCGTGACTTCATTGCCGACCGCATCCTGAATCTTCTGAATCAGCACCTTCGCGGTTTCCGGCGCATCCTCCGTCGGGGTCTCGCTCACCAGCGGGAACGTCATGACGTTGTCGCCCTTGTCGGTAATCATGATGTTCTCGTCCCCGACTTCCAGCGTCAGAGACAAACCCGACTGGTCGGAATACTTCTTTTGGTCATTCTCATTCTTCTTAAAGAAGTGTTCCGTGCCGTCGCCATCCGTATACACGAACTCCACTTCGCCGTTGTACAGCACCTTGTGCA
>OHOZ01000394.1_pt1 | contig 27694 bp, 30 predicted proteins | sample 1569931 | NCBI WGS metagenome assembly OHOZ01 (sample SAMEA3879572, study PRJEB24766) | human gut metagenome | biome: human-associated habitat; feature: feces | place: USA | collected 1985/1987
TGTGGCACAGCCAAAGGCAATACGACGAATACTACTGCAAATAAGAAAAGCGAAACGGCTATGCTGACAGCTGTGAATCCAAAAACAAAAGACGAGGCCGCCGACCTGCATCAAAAACTGATGGCACAGGAAAATGCTATTCTTTCCGAAAACAGCGAACTTTGGGAAAAGGTATTTATTTCAGCCGATAAGGGTATGGCGATGATTGAGGACGGCGGAAACTACGGTGATTTTCTTCTGAAAACGATTGACGGTATCAAGGATCAGTTCAGTGCAGATGAGTTGAAGCTGCTTAATGAAAGCGCCGAAGAGATTAAGGAAATTGAAGGAAAACTGACGATTTTGGAACAAAAATTTCCCGGATGCGGACAAAAACCGTCTGATGGAGATATGAGCGTTCCGGCGGAAAACGGTAAGCCCATCGAAAAGGATAATCTGAAGAAATTCCCGACATTTGACGGCAAGGATCTTGACGGAAACGAAGTTAAGAGCAGTACGCTTTTTGCAAAAAATACCGTTACTGTAGTAAACTTCTGGTTTACCACCTGCAATCCCTGCGTAGAAGAACTTGCCGACCTGGAATCTCTGAATAAACAGCTTGCAAAAAAAGGCGGAGCAGTAGTCGGAATCAATTCATTTACACTTGACGGTGACAAAACGGCTATCTCTGACGCAAAGAATATTCTGGCAAAAAAGGGTGTGACCTACAAAAACATTTGGTTTGATTCAAAAAGTAAAGCCGGAGAATTCACATCCGGATTGTACTCCTACCCCACAACTTATGTTGTTGATAAAAACGGTAATATTGTAGGAGAGCCGATTGTCGGTGCAATAACCTCCGAAAAGCAGTCTGAAAAGCTGCAAAAGTTGATTGATCAGGCAATTGCAAACAGCAAGAACTGATGTGTGCCTGTCCCGACAAAGTATCAATAATGCATATTTTCAGGTTCTGTAAATTTTACATATAGATTCCAACAAATATGCCAATAATTAAGCCCATATAATTTTTCGTACAACAAAACCTCCTGCGACGGATTTTACTCTGTGCAGGAGGTTTATTTCGATATTTTTTATTTCATCATTATATCTGTATAAAAATTTTACATAGCTGTAAAGTGGTTTGTCATCACAATAAATTTGTATTCTGTTCAAGCATTAAAATTCCCGTTGTACAGCCGCACGCTGCCGCCAAAGCCTTGATGCCCGTACCCGTCAGCCCGTTTTCGGCATAGCATTCAAAGCATTTTTCCATCATTTCGCGCTTGCGTGCGTTGTGCTGTTCCTCTGTCGCTCTCATATACGCCACTTCCTTCTTGTTAACTAACTAATCAGTTAAATATAGTATAACATAGATTTGTGTCGAATTCAAGAACTGTTCGAGAAAAATCGAAGAAAATCAAATTGCAATATGATCTCATAAAAAAGTCCTTACAGCAGAAAGAAAATAGCGGATGGCCTCAACGATCAAAACCATACTAATAAAAATGTCTTTGTTATCTCTGGCTTTTTCAAAAAGAAACCTCTGTGTCTTTTTCTTTCTGCTGTAATCTATCTTCAGTTGGGTAGTTCACTTTCTCCTATCACCATGACAGGTGGCACCTGTCACCAATTAGGCGCAGTTGCCCCTTGGCGGAGCGTTTTGCTTTTTTAGTCCGATTTCAGCCGAAACAGCAGACTGCTCTTGCCGCCTTTTTTTCTGTACCGCTGCTCGGTTTCGAGGAGCCCTGCTTTTTTGAGATCTCGGATCCCGCGGCGGACGGTGGAGTGCGAATACTTGAGGCCTGAGGCTATGGTCGGGATGGCAGGCCAACACTCGTTGTTCTCATTTGTCCTGTCGGCGAGATAGATATATACCGCAACAGCCCTGTGCGGCAGCTCGGTGCGGTAAAGAAAATCAAGACGGCGCATTGCTTTGCACCTCCGTTTCGGTTAAGTCTTTTATGATTTCTGTTTCCGTCATGTCGGGAGCAGTTTCTTTTTTCGGCGGTGAGGTACGGATGGGGTTGCCGCCTCGCTTTTCGCTCTTGGGCTGCGTTCTCTGCGGCTCGTTCTTTGGGCTGTCCTGCTGTGCCTGACCGCCGCCGTCAGCGTCGCTCGGTGCAGGCGTTTCCTCTTTCCACTCCGGCGGATATTTTTCGAGGATGCCGTTCTGTATTTCCTTTTTGTCCGCGTATTTGACCTCACGGTTGCCTTGGTCTGGTACGGCGTATGGGTGTTCATCGTCGAATTCAATGCCCCATTTGAAGAACAACTTTAGGTGTACCCGCATCGGATGCACACCTGTTTTCATTACGATAAAATCGCCCTTTGGAAGAGATTTGAGTTCGTCCGGCGTGAGCAGTGGGCGCTCTATCATTTGCAGGGATTGTGACGGATCGTTTTTACTTCGGCTGACAGATCCGCTCATGACCGTGCGGCTACCGAGTGCCTTGGAAAGCGTTTCGGCCGAGCTGCTGTTGGGAGCAAAGCCGCCGAAGATGGTGTCCTGCGTATTGTCCACGATGATCTCCGCACCTTCCTTGCCGTAGTTCTTTTCGAGCTGGGCGAAGGATTGTATTATGGGAACGATCTGCAAACGCCTCGAACGGGAGGCACTGAACATCATCTCTGCTGACTCTATCTTTGGCAAGGTTCCAAACTCATCGCAGAAAAACACACAGCGGTTTTTGAGCTTGCCACCGCTTTCATCGGCAACGGCAAGTATCTCACGGTAGAGCTGTTGGATAATCAGTGAGATCATAAAGAAGGTGTTGGGATTTTCCTCCGGCATAATTACGAAGATAGCCGACTTCTGATTACAGAAGGTTTCGGCGTCTATCTCGGTATCGAAGCATAGGAGCTGCTCTAACTCGGTGTCGAGGAATGCATTGAGTCGGGAGAGTGCGGTTGACATGACCGATGCCATACTCTGCTCGGCGGTGTTTAGTGCCGCACCTGCAAACCATTTCGCTTTATGCTCATTCGGCAGTAACTCCATAAGCTGCTGAAACTGATTCTTGCCCTTCTTTTTGGACGGGGCGAGTAGTTCCTGAATGACCTTGAATACCGACACGATGTGCCGTTTCTCCGGCGCACAGAACTCCGCTACCAACAGAATTGTTGCGGTCAGCAAGCCCTCGGCGGCGTCATAGAAATATGCGTTCTGTCCGAAGGAGGCGGCGTCCATGCCGGAGAGGATAATGGTTTTGGATATGATTTTTGCATACTTCTCGGCTTTCGCCTTGTAGACGATTTGGTCGGGGTGCTTTGCGTATAGGTCGGTGTATTTGTTTACGAGGTATAGGATATTGTTGCCGTTACTGCGAGTAGGATTTCGCAAGTCAATGACGGATACCTTGTAGCCGTAGTCCTTGGCTATATTGCCGTAGTTACGCATAACATCGCCCTTGGTATCTGTGGAGAGGAAGGACATTCCCGAAGCACAGGCATACTCGATGCACGGGTACAGCCAAAAGGCAGTCTTGCCGACGCCCGCCGCACCGATCATCAGCACATGGACATCTCCCGTGTCTATCATGGCGGTGGTACTGTGCTTGCCGCCTTTGCACCCGACCACAATGCCCTGCGGCAGAGCTTCCTCGGTCGGCTCGGTCTTTTTCCCAAGCAGTTTTCTCGGTGCTGTCGCCGTCATGGTGGGCGTTTGGTTTTGCTTTGCCTGCCTACGCCATTTCTTTGGCGTGAACGGGATGTGGCGGTAGGTCTTTCGTATCTCCGCTTTGTTTGCCCACCGAGCCGTTCCGTGCTGACCGTCGCCGACCGTTTTGCTCTTGATGTTATTGAGATTGTAGATATGAGCGATCAGCGTAATCGCACCGAGGACGGCAAACATAACTGCGGCAACGGTGATTAAAGCTGCAATGTTTGGCATTCGGTTTCCTCCTGTTCGTCACATAATAAGTCCTCGTTCCAATCTTTGAATTCGGGAACGAGGATTTCGTGTTTTATGCCCTGTATAAAGAGCTTGTCGGATATTCTCTTGTTCGCTGCCTGACCTGCGGTGTCGTTGTCCATACAGAGACAGACGGTGTCGATATTGGGATTCGCTTTCAGCATTTGAAACAGCACCTGATCCCCGACACAGCAAGCGGCAGCGTAGCTGTGGCTGCGCCAATTTTCCTTGTGCAGAGAAATAAAGGACAGCATATCTATGGGAGCCTCAAAGAGATAGAGCGTGTTGCCTTTTCCGGTCCAGTGGAAGCTGTAACGGGGATCGCAGCTTTCCGCATTGCCTTTGTAGGTGCTCTCACTTCCTGTTCCTCTTTTGTGCGCGTGTCGGGCAATGCCATGTTCATCGTAGCCGACAAATACGGCGTTGTGGTAATCGGCGGATTCATAGATCATTCCTTTATGCACAAAGGCGGAAAGCACCTCTCGGTCTATCCCACGGCGATTAAGCAGATAGGCATACACTCGCCGCATATTATCATTCTGCAGCGGCAATTCAAACGGCTTCTTCGGTTCCTGTTTTACAGGCTCTGCTTTCGGAAGTGAAACGCCGTTATTGCCAAGCAGGAAATTGACGGCCTGCGGAAAGTCCATGTTATAAAATCTGCGGACAAAGTCAACGGCGTCGCCGCCGATGCGTTCGTACTGATGAAACCACAGGTTTCCTCTGACCGTAACCTTTTCCGAGCCGTCACGCCACACATATTCCTTACCGGAGCGTTTTAAGTGTTCACCCTGGCTTTGCAGGAGTGCGACCAGGTCTGTCTGCCGAGCAGCTTCCTTTTGCTCGGCTGTAAAGTGAATGTATTCGGTTGACATGAGTTTCTCCTTTCGAAAAGGAGGTTGCGCATAAAATGTATGCGCAACCTCCCCGTGCTATTGCTTGAGTCCGTGAGCCTGTTTCTTTTCCTCGATCTTTCTCCGCAGCTTGCGGTCGATGCTGTTTTCTCTGTCTCTGCGCTCGTCCTCCAAGCGGTTTTGGATGACACGAGCCATATGTCCGAGCAGACGGAGCGAGGCAAGCGCTGCCGTCCAGTTTCCGTTGACACGAATGCTGTGGATGAGCTGTGCTGCGTATTGATTGCCATGCTCGGCGGCAAGATGAAGATAGTACATCGCCTTATCGGTATCTCTTGGTATGTCTTTACCGTAGAGATAGATTTTTCCGAGTTGGTATTCGGCATAGTCATTTCCGTTCTCGGCGGCTATCATAAAACTGCGGATGGCTTTTTGAATGTCCTTGACTTCGCCCTCGGTCAGATATATCTTGCCTGCAAGGTACGCCGCATAGGGATTTTTCTGCGCGGCGGCACGGTCAAGCCATTCTACAGCTTTCTTTATATCTTTCGGTATGACTTCGCCTTTGTATAACAGCCTGCCGAGGATAAACTGTGCCGGAGCAAAGTTCTTTGATGCCGACAGATTCAGTAGCCGCACGGCTTCGTCAATATTTTGAGTAAGGATATCTCCGTCAAGATATGCCTTGCCGAGGGTGTACGCCGCATATTTATTTCCTTGCTCTGCGGAGCGGCTCAGCAGGCTCTCGGCTCGTTCGGTATCTCTTTCTACATCCTCGCCCTTGAGAAAGGTTTTGCCGAGCAGATATTCGGCGTATTGGTTATCGTCTTTGACGGCGCTTTCAAGCCAATGCAAAGCGTGGAGCATTTGTTTTGGTACATCCTCGCCTTTAAGGTACAGCTTGCCGAGCATATATTTTGCAACGGTGTAGCCCTGCTTGGCGGATCTGGAGAGATACTCGACAGCCTTTTTCGGATCATAGTGGTCGCCGTAACGGTCGAGCATAAATTTTGCCGCACGGTACTGAGACCATTTGTTGCCTTTGTCAGCGTCTGCAACCGTTCTTTCATATTCGTCCATAGGCGGAGGAGGCGGATCGGGGCTTTCGGCTTCCTCGACGGTCGGTTCACGGTCCGACTCTGTCGGCTCATCCGTTTCCTCGATCTCATCTGTCGGAAGATTCAGTTTCATCGCCTCGGCTATCACCATATTTTTTACGGATTTGAATTCCTTGTTTTGCGACAGCGGCAGCCGTTCCGGTCGGCTCTCGGTGTAGACCTTCAGCGCCGTTTCCTTTGACTCGTACCATAAGTCATAGAGAACTGCGGTGCGTTCGTCCTTGCCGAGTTCGTCAACGATGCTGTTGATGATCTCCTTGATGTCCTTGCGCAGATAGCCGTATTGTTTTTTGCCGTTGGTCACAGACAACCTCTTGGCGAGAGTCTGCAACAGATCCTCCACCTGTGGATTGTCATAGGTGCCGCCGTTTATCTTGGCGATGAGCTCGGCGAGTACCTCACGGCTCTGCACCTTGAGTGCGTCACGGTGTTCAGTCTGCTTTTTATATTCGCAGAGCAGATCCTGTGCGAATATGTCTTTGGCGAAGGATGAGCGCAACGCCATCAGACCTTTTTCCGAGAGATAGCCCTCGGTCGGGTCTGTCGAGTAGACGATCATGTGGACATGAGGATGGTAGCTTTCATTATGAAAAGCGGCAAACCAACGGAGGTTGCTCATCGGTATTTTCAGATTTTCCGACAGTGTCTGCGTTTGCGACCGGAGCATATCCCGCCATCGGCTGCCGTTATCATAGCCGAGTCGTTCGGCGTCCTCACGGCGCAGAGATACGATTGCCGTCCACACATTTCCCGTATGCGCATTGAGTTCATCGGATACCTTTTGCAGATCCACCGCCACACCGTCATCGGTAAAGAGTCCGTGAGAGCCGATGCGTTCCACACGGGGACGGGTAGCGATGTAGTCGGCATAGGTTGTGGTGTGCATCATTTCATCGGCATTTTCCTCAAGCGCACGGGTAATGAATTCCGAAGCTGTTCCAATCGTTTTATCCTTGAGATAGTCCTCATACTCCAAGGACGAACGGCTGTCGGGAAAGTCCGAGAGGATTTTCTTTATCAGTTGCTTTTGCTTATTTGTTGCAGGAGCGTTTCTTTTTGATTCATCTATCTTTTCCACACCCTCACGGGTGGCGATGTACTCCGCATAGCCGCCGAAGTGATTTCGCTCATCGGGCTTCAGATATTTGAATTTTGTAATAAGCCGTGCCACTCAATCACCTCCATCCTACCGGGGAAAACCGCTTGTGGTTTTCGGGTGACCGCAAACGAAACTTCGGATCATCATCATACTTCGTGCGGTCACGGTTATCCCTTTTGCCAATCGTTCGCGTCACGGAAAGTAAAATTGCCGTTGAGCCTTTTTACTTCTTTTACGCATTCGCCCTTGAGCCGTTCAAGAGAGACATCGTCAATCTCGCTGCTTGCCGCTACCACATTCATCGTGACGGCAAGCTCCACAGCCATTTTGAAAAGCAATCGGCTGATACGGTTGTCGCTCTCGGCAACAATACTTTTCATAGAGGACAGCATTGCGTTCGGCAGCATGGAGCGCTGATCCTCGGCAGTGAGGTGGTCGATATAGAACCGCACCGCCTTTTCTATGAATTCGGATTTACTGCGGCAATCGTCTGCGGTGTAGAGCTGCCCGATTTTTTCAAGCGTTTCGGGATAGAGCCACAGTGCAAATTTGCGTTTGTTTTTCGGCGTCGGCACTCAAATCATCTCCTTTTTCTGCCGTATTTTTCGCTCAAAAACCGCAACCCCTAAACTTGCGAGGTTTTTATCCGTGCAACCCCTAAATCGCAGTTTTTGTTGTCGACCCCAAAAGCCCTGCAAAGCCTTATGCGGTCGGCGTTGCCGTCCGCTGTGTCCTGCGAGGGGAGAGCAAGGCAACCCCTCGCTTTCTCCTGCTTATTTTCGTACCGCCTGCCGATTTCCGCAAAAGGGTGCGAAAACCGTCCCAAACGGCGCTTTGCCTTTGCAGGGCGTTTACCCGCTGTGGGGTTGCATCTCGCCACACGGGGCGACACAGGGGCTGACACGGCGGTCACATCTGCATCGCCGGAGCTTCGGCTTCGTCATCGGTTTCCGACAGCTCCATTTCCTTTCCGGCGAGGCTGCTGTTGAAAATCTCACGGCGGCATTCCTCGCTGCGGTAATCGGAGCGGAACGCTTTGTAGGCCGCAACGGAAAAATCGTGCAGAGAGTATGTCTGCCATTCGTTATCCGTGCCGTCGCAAACACTGACCCGACCTTCGTCCAAATCAAATTCGAGCAGCGCAGTGACTCGGTTATCCGAATGGATATCCGCACAGACCTTGCCGAAGTATTCAAGGCTGATGGGATTCGTTTCAATAAAAGCATCGGCGAAGGTTTCGGGGCTGGCGGACAGCTCACCACGGTCATACAGACGGTAGCGGTATGCTGCCTGCATCGGGGAGAGGAAGTAGTCGCTTGTGAAATGTTGATCCTCGCCGTTTTCACGAATATGGTAGACCGCAAAGCGTCGGGAGGCTTCCAGCCGCGCCTGCTCTGCGGCGTCCGCTCTTTCAATCCTTGCCTCGATGGAGGCGCGCTGCTCATCGGGAACATATTCCTGATACAGTGTGTCGAACGCCTCGGTCAATTTATCCTCGACCGTTTCGGCGGTCTGACTGCCAAGTGCATATGCCAACGCCCGCACACGGTATTCGTTAAGGTACAGGGTAATATCAATGTCGTTCATTGGCGCTTACCTCGCTGACTTCCGTATGCTCGGTTTTAGAGAGCTTCGGCTTTCTTGGTTTCGGTGCAGCCGGAGCCGGTGTGTTGCCGGAGCGCAGCTCGATATATTCCCGCACACCCGCAGGCACGGTTTTGGTGTAGAGAGCGTCCAGCGCTTTTTCGAGTTCCGCTTCGGCGGTCGTGCCTTTCTGTGAAAGATAAAGGACAAGGGCGGATGCCTTGTCCTCGTCGAATGAAATATTGAAGGTTGTCTTTTTCATGTTGTGTTCTCCTTTACATGGACAGAGCCTGCGTTTCGTCCTCATCGGAGGATTCGTTCGCAGGCTCATGGTGGTGTTCGGTTTCGTGGTCGTCATAGAAATTACAGCCGAGGACGGAGAGCAGACTCAGCGGATCGCCCTGGCACTGTGGGCAGTACCTGAGGTGGCAGGTCATTTCGATGCAGTCCTCGGTCATGATGAGTTCGTTGATTTCCTCTCTCTGCCGTAATTCTTTTTCGAGCAGTTTTCCGTTTTCGTTGCTGTCGGTAACCTCTACACCGAAGTGATGGTGCAGCTCATCGTAAGAAACCGACCAATAGCAGTTCTCAGAATTGTCGCAGCACTGCCGGACGGCATAGTCGGCAAGCTGCCTGATTTTACTTTTGTCCATATAGACCGTTCCTTTCCGTAGTTTTATGTTTGCGGTTTTGCTTTTACAATCATGTTTTTCATCGCCTCCGAAAATAAGAAAGCCGCTTGATTCTCAAATGAAAACCAAGCGGCTATGTATGTGTTATTTAATTTGACAAAGTTGAATTTATCTTTAATGTTAGTGGAAGGGCAATTGCTATTTTGTTATCAATCTGCAAATGATAGTCGTCAATAATAACGATCATCAGACAAATTTTCTACGCTTGCTATTGCTACATGCTTTTCTAATTCTTTTTCAAATTTTTTCATTCCCCTTGGGGTATATTCGTACTGAATATAGCGTAAATGTTTTATATCAAATGGAATATCATCGCTATTTTGAGTAATACATATTGTTTTTTTGCCAAGTGTATGAGCAATTCCTAACTCATAGAATACATTTGGGTTTTTTTCAGTGCAATCGCAAATAATTATCTGAGCACTATGAATCAAACTCCATATGTCATTTACAATACTTTCGGTATTTAGAATCAGGTCTGCGCGTTTGCTATCTAGTCCTATTTTATCACATACTTTCTTAATATGATCCTCATAAACTGGTGTCAGATTTTTACTAAATGGCATTATGACAAAAACATCGCATGTAGTTTTTGGATCAGGTTCATTAAAAATAGGATGTTCCCATCTCATTGCTTGTGAATTCGCTTTTTCATATAAATCTGTCACACTAAAGCCTATCACATCTTGAATTCTAAAAAAGTAATCTGTAATCTCAATAGATATGTCATTTAAAGTGTTCTTTGCCTGTCTATGTTTTAAATAATTGGCTAGATCATACCCATCTGAAAACGAATTTGTTCTTCCTTTATATCTTTTCAAGTATTCATTTGTTTCTTTATCCGAAATCTTAATAAAACGAGCTTTAAATAGGTCAATTATTATTTCAAAAAAAATGGCATCTCCTGAATTATCTTGGAATGTGTCTTTCCCAGTAGATATCTCCATTAAATCAGGTAGACTCATAATTTTGTTCTTTCTCAAATTATAGAGAATAGTACTTTTTGTTTGATTATCACGCATTTTTAATCCTCCTAAATTATGATTTGTTAAATTAATTATACCACCAAATTGTAAAAAATTCACTAAAATGTTTATATTTAGTGCGGCGGGATTGCTCCCACCGCATTGAGTTTTTCTTATTCAGTATTTTCCAAATAGGTGATATACGGTATCTTGAGCCAGTGCGTAAAGCCGCTGCCTGAAACATCGGAGATAATAACGCCGTCGTTGGTGTTGGCGGCATGGATGACCTGACCGTTCCCGATATATATCCCAATGTGACCCTCATGCCAGAGCGCAAGCCCCGGCGTTTCGGGGATCGTATCGATCGTGCCTTTCTCCGTTGCATTTTCGTACATGGTGTCCGCACCGATATCGGGCATATCGTTTGTGCCGTAAGTGATACTGCCGCTTTCACAGTCGTACCAGCCGTAGCCCTTGATAAGACCGATGCAGTCGGCAGTCCTTCCACCGAGCCAATGTGTTCGGATATATTCCTCCTTGCCGCCGACCTCGTCGGGGTACTGAGAGACCTTGCCGTTCAGCACAGCTTCGGTCAGCACATCGCCGTAGGTTCCCCATACATAGCCCCACTTCTTTGCGTGAGCCTGCTTTGCCCATTCAACAAGGTCGTGGGCGTTCTTGGTGTCGGGTTCGGTGAAGCCGGAGGTGTTGATGGCCTTAGCTCGGATGGCGGTCATGACCTTTGTAAAGTCCTCGGCATTGAGTGTAGTACCGAAGGCGGTATTGACAGCGATGATGAGCTGCTTATCGGTTTGTTCTTCTGCGAAGCACCCGAGCAGCTTGGAAACAAAATCTGTTTGTTCGGCATAGTCGGAAAGCGCCAGCACATACAGCACCTGCGCTTCCTTTGCCTTTTCTGCCGTAAATCCTGCGGCTTTCATTTCATCCTCGATGGCGTACATGGTATTCTCCACCGCCTGCAGTTTTGCCTTTTCTTCGGCGGAGAGGTTTTCTACCACCAAGGTCTGAAGGCGGTCGGTGTCGATCTCGATGTCACCGTTGAACAAAGATATAACGGCAGCCACCGGCATAATGATGATAATGATCACACCGAGGACGATGCCGAGAACGGTGCGCCGCAGCTTTTTATCGGTGAGAACGGCGACGGCAATTTTCTTGAGTGCAGCGGCTACCGTGGCGCTCATTATCTACCTCCCGATTTGCCGAACAGGGCGGCCTTGTATTCGGGAGCTATGACTTGCAGGAGATACCGTTCGTTACCGCACCGATAGAGGCAAGTACCTCTTTCGGGATATTTGATGAGCTCAAACTCGCTCGGCTCGACCTGCAGGGCATCCATATATTCCTTCGGGTTGATCTGACCTGCGTTGAACAAAAACTGGTGTGTCGGGATGGAAAACAGCGGCTTTGTGAATTCCCTGATAGACGGAATCAGAAAATCCTCGATATTCTGACTTGCCAGAATCACCGAGGAGTCTTTCTTGCGCACACGCTTCATACAGTTGCGCAGATATTCGATTGTAGTCATGTTCGAGAGGAAGAGATACAGCTCGTCCACCGATGCCGCCGTATTTCCTTTGCCCAATAGCTCGTTACTCATAAAGGAGAGAATATTGAACAACATACAATCCTTGAGTCGCCGGTTGGTATCCATAAGACCTTTTACGCCGAATACGAGAAAGTTGGAGTCGGTAATGTTGGTGTGTCCGTTGAAATATTTGCTTTCCGAGCCGACGCACATACTGTGGATTCCGAGACAGACCTCCTGCAGCGTTTCCTCGGTGTAGAGGTATTTTCGCTGCTTGTCGTAGGTCATAAATTCTTCCTCGCAGAGATTGTAAAAATCCTGCATGACGGGAAAATCCGAGGCCTTCTTTACACTGTAGTCCGTGCTGTCGGTGATACCGAATCGGGCGTACAGCTTGGAGAGCAGGATTTCAATAGTGTCGATCTGCGCATCGGTAAAACCCTTGTAGCTGCGGAAAAAGTCTTTTAGGAAAGCAATGTGCTGACTGAGCCTTGTGACCTTTTTGAAGGCTTCGGGCGTGTTGGCGTCGATATCCTCAACGCTGTCAGTCCACGCTTTCGGCTCTAACGGATTGATGGTGTATTCTCCCAACATAAAGTCGATATAACAGCCGCCGAGCGCGTCGCATAAGGTTTCGTATTCGCTTTCGGGATCGAGGCAGATGATGCGCTTGCCCGATTCACGGATGTTTGTTAAAACGAGTTTCAAAAGATAGCTTTTCCCCTGACCGCTGTTGCCCAATATGAGGGCGTTGGAATTGGTCTTGTCCTCGGCTCTGCGGTCGAAGTCTACGAGAATGTTCGTGCCGTACTTATCCCGACCGATATATGCGCCCTGCGGATCGGTCTTGCCGGAAAAGTTGAATGGGTAAAGATTTGCAACACTTGACGCAGGAAGCACACGCTCGTACTGTGCGCCGAACTGGTTGGAGCCTGTCGGCACGGCAGAGAGAAATCCCTCTTTTTGCCGTAGCGTTAATCGGTCAACGGAAATTTTGGAACGCGTCAACTCCATGGCAATGTCCGATTGCAATTCCTTGAGCTTTTCCATGCTTTTTGCTTTCAGCTCGATAAACACCGAGCAGTGAAGGAGCGGCTCTTTGTTTTTGCGGAGGTTTGCGAGAAGTTCAATTACATCCTGCAAATTGCCCTCCGCCTCAATGCTTTCGCTGACATCGTTGCCGCCGCTTTTGAGCCGATTGCGGCGTGTGGCATTTTGAATGATTTTACGCTGTTCCATAGATTCCACAAGCCTGTGATAGATGCGGAGCGTCACGCCGCTGCGGTCGGCAAGCTGCGAGAGGATCGCCTGTTCCTCAGTGGACGGCGGATATTCCCGCACCGCCCACACGCAGCGGTAGCTGTCGCCGACAATATAATGGTCGGATAAAAATTTGACCGTGCCGGGAAGGATCATATCGAAGAAGTCCTTGGTGCGGATTTCCTCTGCCTGTTCCGGCGTGAGAATTTTCGGTTTTCTTTTGAGCATAGTTTTTCCTTTCTGCCGTTATTCTTCGGCTATGATCAGCAGCCTGCCGTCCTTGCCCGATCCGTAGCAGGTGGAGAGGATGAGGTGCCTGCCGTCCTCGCAGGTTGTGCGGTCATACCATGGGTCTGCGGTATTGGTTCTCCGCACCTCGGTCACGGTAAACAGAAACACACCGTCGGCGGTTTCCAGCCTTACCGTGCGGTGTGAATTCAGAAAATTCGTATTCAGATATTTCTTCAAATCGGAGAACATCGTGCCGTTTTTCATGTTGTGACCGTAAATGATGAGGTTGCCGCCGACCGTGCTGCACCGTCCGTCAAGAAACAGCACTCCGCTTTGACTGTACTTGCCGTAGAAGCTGCGGCGGAGATATTTCTGCGGTTCACTCGGAGTATACATGACGGGATAGCTGATGCTTGTGCCGTCAATACTCAGCCACCCGATGCAGTCGGCGTTTTCCGCAATGAGAGCCTGTATATTGTGTCCTGCCACAGGTTGCTCGGTCGGCTCTGCGCTCGTTTCTGTTTCTGTGTCCGTTACGGATTCTGCCGAGGCTTCGGTCATCGGCAGTTTGGCAATTTCTGCGACGGAGGCGAAGTCCTTTTTTTCTTTCTGCCGTTCTTTCAGTTCGGAATGGATTTTCACGCCTGACAGCACGGCTGCCGCCGACAGCAGAAGACAAAAAAATATGAGGGCGGGCTTATTCCTCGTCCTCATCATCCGTACCCTCGTAAAACTGTTCGCCGTCAATGTCGGGCATGGCCTCGCCCTGCATACTCGCTTCAAAGTATAACGCCAGAATGCGCTTGATCTCCGGTTTTTTCAGCCTGTGTACCTCAAAGCCCTCGCTGGCGATCTTACTTTCGATGCGGTTGGCGGTTTCAAAAACCTGCTTTTCCTTTTGGCTTTTCAGGCGTGCCACAAAGAAAAACTGCCGCGCCGTCGCCATTTCCGTCTGAATGTTGTCGAGGAAATCGATGTCCTTTTTGATGAGCTTTTTGACCCTGCCGTTTTCCTCGGTTTTGAGGCGTTCGGTCAAATAGGCTTTGTTGTCGTCAAAGCATTCCGAGGAGTCGGTGCAGACGATCTCGATGTCGGGCAATGCCGACAGCACCATCATCAGATGGCGAATTTTGATCTCGATGTTGGTATGCGACAGCACCGAAATATTGGTGGGTGATACATGGTAAAAGAGCAGCTCGCCCTTGTTGGTAGAGAGGCCGTATTTCGTGAAGGTCTTGATACCAATAAGTTCCTGCACCGAACGGCCTTTTTTCTTTTTCTGCTGTTTCATTATCATCATCTCCATTCAAAGTATTGCTGTGTGGATATTAAATACCGCACGGCGTAACGCATGAAGTCGAGCACGGTGGTATCGTCCATGCGGATTGTTAAAAAGCCGTAGCACAACACAGCCACGGCCGGTAAGAAAATATGCAGCTGCACAAGTGCGAGAACCGACAACAGTGCGGCTACCGCAAGTATTACAAAATCCCGCAAACTCCAAAGCCACAGATTGGCTGTGGCTTTGAGGTTCTGTGGATAGATATATTGTGTCATTGCGTCATTCCTCCGATTTCTATGCCGCAGACATCCTCGCAAAACTCCTGCGGCGCCCGACCGTGTCCCTGCATGAGCTTTTCCGCGATCATGTCCTTTATGAGCTGCGATTCTGCAATCGTCGGCTCATAGTCAAAGTATGAGGAGCCGCTGTCGCGGCTGATCTCGCATTCGATGCGCAGAGTGTCGGCAAAGGGATTGTATTTGGCGTACATATTCAGCCAAGTGCCGTCATCCAAGGCGGTGTTGATCCCGAACTTTTTGTCCACATCGAACCATGTTTCGATATATGCCGTAATTTCCTGCCCGATATCGCAGTCAACCTCCATATCCGAGTCAACGGCAATATCTGTGCGTTCCAATTCATTGTTTTCTTTCATGCTATACCTCCGTTATTTGCCTGCGGCCTTTGCCACACTGCGGGTCAGGTTGACTGCCGTAGTGGTGGCGTGTACCACGCTCATCATGTTGACTCTCACCGAACTGTCAAGGCCAAACTGCTGCGCAATTCTCGGTACTTCATTGGCGGCCAGCATAATGCCAAGCCCCAACAGCATATTGTTCGGGAATGTCATCAGTCCAAGGAACAACAAGGTTGTCTGCATAAATGCCGTAAGGCAGATCGCTATAACCTGCTTGCACCATTGATTGAAGCCGTCCGCATAGCCACGGGGAACGCTGAACATATACAGCGAACCGACCGCTATTTGAATGAGCAGAATGCCGCCACGCTTGATATTGGCGAAAAACATCTTGATTACGCAGTAAGCAAAGGCGATCATGCACAGCAAATTCAAAAGACCGTAGGTTGCCGAAACCGCCGAAGAGAACATTCCGGCGAGGGCGGCAAGCCCTGCGTCGGAAAGGTTTTCGTTGATCCCGCCGGAAGCGATCCCGACCAAATCATGCGAAAAAGTGTTTTGCAGGCTGATGCAGAATTTATATAATTCTATCGGCACAATGCCGATGAGAGAGCAGGCAAAGAAGCCCTTTAGAATATTGAGCGCCGTAGTCTTGATGTTCGCCCTGCCGCATTGGTATTCTATCGCCACATCGAATATGGCTACCGCCGTTCCGGCAACGAATAAGCCCCAGCCGAACAGCGTAAACAGCTTCACGGTAGCCTGCACCCATTCGAGATCGAATACTTCCGATCCCATATTGCCCATCATCTCAAAGAAATCGGCAATCGCACCGTAGATGATCTCGTACAGCCATTTGAGCATGGCGTTCCAAATCGCATCACCCACACCTGAACCGATGAAGTCAATCGTATCTCCGATGGCGCTGCCGATGCCTGAAATGATGTCTCCTAACCAGTCAAACAAGGAGCCTCACCTCCGTTTCCTTTTGCTTGTGTTTTCACTCTCATCATATGATCGACCAGATATACAGCGGTGCGGTGAGGGTGAAAATAAGGCAGGCGAAGAGGATACAGGGCGCGGCGAACTCAAACTGCCCGTGCTTTCTGTAGTCGAAATATGCCGTGCCGACCTTCACGAAGAAAAGGATGGCGAGGATCATATCGCAGACGGGAAAGACCACATTGTTGACCACGGTCTGAATCTGTCCTTTGGCGGCATTCCATGTGTTCTCGATCGCTCCCGCCACATCGCCCGCCGCAAATGCGGTCATGGAGAACGCCGACACAAGGACGACCACGAGCAGAACACAGAAAAGGATTCTGACGGTTTTCTTTTTCATAGGATTCATAAGGGATTACCTCCTATCGCTTTTTGGATTTCTTTTTCGGTTATCTTTCGGACTCGGATATTGAGGTTTTTGCAGAATTTCAGTTCGGCACTCATGCCGTCCGTAACGGTATCTCCGAATACCCAAACCTCATCGCAAAGCCACAGCAGCGACATTCCCGCCGCCAAGCCGACTTCACGGTCTTTGGGATTATTATCGTCAAGACATTCCGCATAGAAATGCGGCACGACCGGAGCCGTGCCGCACCTCAGTGCGTATTCGGTATATGTCTTAACCTTTTTGAGGTTTTGATCAATATTCCCTCCGAGGGGAGCACAGACATACACCTTTTTCATTACTCGTCATCCTCGTCCTTTCGGGATTTCACACGGATAATGACCACGGCGATGATGCCGCCGAGTGCCACAGCGCCGAGTCCGATCCAAAAGCCGAGGTTGGAGTTGTCGCCCGTCTGCGGAACGGGAGGAGCAGGAAGCGTAAGCGTTACGGTCTGACCGCCGTCCTCAATGTCGGCATGAGCTGCGATTTCCACACCGTCACGATAGAGCATTTCAAACACTACGATGTCTGTCTGCTTGGTTACGGCGCTGCCGTCAAAGGTAAAGCAGACGGTAATCTCTCCGTCTTTTTTCTCTGCCGTAAAGGTGACCTCGGAGGTCACTTCCTTGCCGTTTACGAGGAATGGCTTGCCCGTTGCCTTGTCCATAAGGATGCCTTTAACGGTGTATTCCTTACCGACCGTAAGGTTCTTGTAGGAAACGGTGTCCTCAATGGTAATGTCGCCCTTGGAAGTAGCGGATTTTTCTCCGTTCACGGTTGCCTTTGTTCCGATTTCGGGAACGGTAACCTTGACGGTCTGATCCTCATCCTCAATGTCTGCGTGTACGGCAAGCTCTTTGCCGTCCTTATACAGAGTTTCAAATACCACAAGACTTGTGTTTTCCTTGATGAGCCTTGAATCGAAGGTAAAGGATACCGTAACCGTTCCGTTCGGGATTTCGGGTGTAAAGACGGTTTCGGCTGTTACAGCTTCGCCGTTTTCGGTAAAGGCTTTGCCCGTGTTCTTATCCATAAGCGCACCTTTGAGTACATATTCCTTGCCGGGGATGAGGTGGCTGTAGGATACGGTATCGGTCAGCGTGAACACCTCGGTTGCACAGATTTCCTTTTCACCGTCCACCGTCGCCTGCGTCCCAATTTCGGGGATGCGGTCATTGACGACCGTAATACCGATGGTCTGCCCGTTTTCGCCGATGCGGACGGGATAGATTTCATCATTTTCGAGGTATCCGTCCGCAGGCTGCAACTCCTTAATAAGCCAATTGCCGTAGGGAACATTTTCAAAGAGGAAAGTGCCGTCCTCGCCGGATACGGCGGTAAGGAGTGCGTTCTCGGCGGTAAACTCGGTTTCGTTACTGCGGAAGAGTCCGAACTTTGCGCCAACGATGGGATTCTCGGTTTCACGGTCAATTTTCAGTCCCTTGACCGAGCCGTAGAGGATATCGTTTTTAATGACTTCGCAGCCGTTTGCCTTGATCTCTACAAGGACGGTATCCTGTCCGGCGTACTCAAATGTCACGGGGTGTTTTTCATCCGAGAGGATATAGTGGCTGTCGGCTGCGATTTCCTTTACATACAGCTTTGCGCCTACGGGAATATCCGTCTTGAATGTGATGCTGCCGTTTTCTTTGCAGTTTGCAATTTCGAGCAGGCCGTCCTTCGGGATGACCGAGCCGTCTGCGGCAATCAGATCCTCGGCAGTGTATAGTCCGAACTGCACCGAGAGGATTTCGCCGTTATCCCCGATACCGAAAACTTCATCCTTACCGAGAATTTTGGAGAGTGAAAGCGCCGCTTTCTGACGGTCGTTATAGAATTCCGCCGCCGTTTCGGTGATCTCCACGGTTTCACCCGCATAGGTCAGCTCCACGGTCTTTTCCGTGCCGTTCAGCACCATACCGTAGGGCGCTTTTGTTTCTCTGACGGTATATTTTCCGAGATATAGCGCCTTGCTTTCCGAATTGCCGTTTTCGTCGGTCGTTACGGTGTCCACGACCGTTCCCTTGGCATATCGGAGCGTTCCGTCCGGCGTGATAATGTCCTCGGCGGCGGTAATTTCGTATACCGCACCCGCAAGACCGCCGTCTGTAAACACAGGCTGATATACGCCGTTTGTTTCTGCAACAGAGGAAAAAATCTCGCCAGCCTTACTTACGGCAATCGTACCTTTCTGCGGCATATTTTGCTTTTCCACTGTAACGATGGTTTTCGTTCCGTCTACCTTAAACGACACAGGCTCGGCGTTCAGCACATACCCATATGCCGTACATTGCTCGATAATCTCATAGTTACCGTAGGACAGCTTTTCGGGCATCATGAGCTTGCCCGTTACATCGGTGTAATAGGTGTCGATGTCCACAGGTGTCGGGTAGTTGATATGCTGCACGATATATTCGCCCGTGTCGGTGTTGCGCACCTTAAAGCCGATGCCCGCCGCAGGGATGATCTTGCCGGTTTCCGTGTCCTTCTTGACGATCTCAATAAGTGCTTCGTAAGGGGCATTGTTGATGAGAAAGCGATAAATCTTGCCGTCCTCGCTGATATAGACATTGAAGGGTTCAAGCAGCTCTTTGCCTTCCCAGCCCTTTGTCTGACGCACGGTGTATTCGCCGTAAGGCAGATCCTTGGTTTCGGCAAAGCCGTTCTCGTCGCAAACAAGGATCTCTCGCTCGGTTTCCTCGGCGTTTTCATAGCTGCCTGCTGCTTTCAGATATACCTCAAATTCCGCATCTTTTTCGGGTGTTTCGATTTTGGTACTGCCGTCATCGCAGTGCTTAATTACGGCGATTTTTCCCTTGATGATGTTTTCGAGAGAGTCGAGGGGCTTTGCAAGGTTGTATTCCACCGTGTAGTTCTTCGCTTCCGCACCAATGTGCAGGCTTTCGGTATTGAGGAGATACCCCTCCGAGGGAGCAATTTCTTTCATCGCCCAATCGTTGCCGCAGACATACCACTTGGTGGTGAACTGCCCCTTGGCGTCGGTGGTGTAGGTGTCAATGAGCTGATTGCCTTTATAGATGCCGTACTTTGCACCTGCGAGAAAAGCGTCGCCCTGCGGCAAGCCCTTTTCGCTGTCACTCTTGGTTACGGTGACATTGAACTTCTTGAGGACATTGTCAAAGGACTTGTTCGTAACCTTATTCCACTCGATTGCGGCAGTCTGCTTTTCGGGTACGACATAGCGAGTCGGAGTGTCGACTTCTTCGAGGGTATATCCCGTGCCGATCAGCACATCCTTGAATTTTGCAACGCCGTTTTTGTCGGTCACAGCATACTCGTTGACCTCAATGCCGGAGATCGATGTTCCGTAGAGGCGGAACTTCATGCCCTCGGTCAGTCCGTCCTCGGCAGTCTTTTTGACTGTGAGGTCGCCGCGGCGGAGCTTGTTGCTGAAGTTGACGGTAGACACCTGACCGCTGACAACGGTTACACGGCGAACTTCCTGCGGAATATATTTGTCATATTCGGTTTCGGTCACGGTGTAAACTCCGGGCTTGAGGTTGTCTACCTGAATCACGCCGCCGTTTGCGGTTTTAACGGTCTTGTCGATGCCGTTGCCCTGAATGCGGAAGGTAATACCGTCCACCTTGCCGTCCTCGCTGACCTTGATGATCTTGGCACTGCCTGCCGCCGTGCGCACCTTGAGATAGGACGGCACAGGGTCGTTATCGGCAGGAACGCCGGACACCATGTCCTGATTTACGCTTTCTTTTCCCGGCACAGACCAGATGAGAAAGCCCGTACTCATATTGGTGGAATACACGCGGCGGTTGAGCTTGACGGTGACCGCATCATTGATGGGCTTGGTCGAGCTGAGGGTCAGCGTGTTGCCGCTGACGGATGCACTGACACCGCCGCTGACCGACACATAGTAATCACCGAGCATATTGTTGCTGTCGGTGAGGGTGACGGTGTATTTGCCGTTTTTGTATTCCAGCTCAAAGGTTTTTGCGGCACCCGGCGTATAGGCAGTGAAGCTCGGACGGGTGTAGTGCCTTGCCATGTCCAAGAGTATGGCGTCATAGTAGGCTTTCAGATATTTGTTGCGCGTATACTGCTCGGTCATCGTGCCGCTGTATCCGCTCATGGGATAGGTCTTGTCGTTCAGCGCCGTAGCCGAGCTGCGAAAGCCCATGGTGATCTGCCACACGATGAGCTGAGTGGCGGCGTAGCAGGCGTTGGCGTCCTTGCTCGTCTGCAAGCCCACTCGGTTGGGGTAACCGTAGGTCAGTGCGAGCTTGAGCAAGTCCTTCTGATTCTCCGTCAGCCGCTTATACTTATCTCCGTGGCTTGCATCGGCGGAGCCGGCATATTCCGTATTGTCCGGCAGCGGGATGCCTCGCTCAATGCAGAAGCAATAGACATAGTCCTTGCCGTATACCCAATCGGATTTGTTTCCGGTGAGGCCGCTGCGCTTGGCAGTATAATCGTGCATCCTGCTGAGATAGGGGCTGAAGCCCTTATTGAAGTAGATGTCGTCTGCAGCCCTCAGCCCGTAGGCGGCGGAAAAGGCATTGCCTTCCTCGTCGGTGAGGGTGTAATCCCAACTGACATGGCAGTTGTTCAGATCCATCGTCACATCGGCGGCCGAGGCGGTCAGCGGCAGAAGTGTTGTGAGCAGCATAACGACGGCAAGCATTGCCGTCACCACTCGTTTTGTTTTGGCTTTCATAGAGATTCCTCCATTCAATTTGGTGTAAAAAAAGAATGCCGTGGATTTCACGACATTCTCATGAGGGTTATAATATTGTATCAGCCGTATATTACGGCATAGGCGATCCCGCCGTCGATTTCCAGCTGCACCACCTTATAGCGGACGCTGTTTGCGGTCACGCCGTTGGCAGGGTCGGTGCCGGTTTTGTAGATCAGATCCACATGGTGTTTTAGGGTGCTGATGACCCCGTCCACACCGTCACGGCTGATCCTCGGCGTTCCCATCCAGCCCACATCCCATCCGAATTCCAATTCCTCTGCCCATTCGAAGGTGAAGCCTTTGGAGGTATAGCTTTCCGCATAGGCTTTGACCTCGGACACGATGCGTGTATGGTCGGCCTCGGTGAAGCCCTTCGGCGGCTCCGTTGCAGGAGGTTCGGTTTCCGGCTTTGTTTCAGTCGGAGGCGTTGTTGGCGCAGTCGTTTCGGCAGGTCTGCTCTCCGGCGGCTCGGTCGGCTGCGGCTCGGTTATTTTCGGCGGTTCCGTCTGCTTTGGTGCTTGCGTCGGCGGTACAGTTTCCGCCTTGTCAGCACTTTCCGCAGGCTTTCGGGTTTCCGCCGCAGTACCGTTTTCTAAAGTCGCCGTGCTTTCCGCTTTTTCTTTTTCTGCCGTTGCTTCGGTTTTGTTTTCGGTGTCGGCAGGGAGAGCGGTATCAACGGTGGTTTCGGGTGTGAAGTCCGTCACCGTTTCGGTTATACGGCTGTCCGCTGCCGTGCCGCTGTCGGGCGTTGCTTTGTTTGCATTACATCCCGCAAGGGCGAGTATCATCAGTCCTGCAAGGAGGACTGCGGGCATTTTCCGTTTCGTCATCATGATCACCTCTACTTACACAATACCGAAAAACTCGCAAAAGTCCAGCGAAATCGAAAAGTTTCGAGAAAAAGTTACATACTTTGTGCCGGACTTTCGTCCTCATCGGGTAATTCGTCCTCGGATTCCTCCAAAGCCTCACGGTAAGCGCCGAGAACGGCGTCATTAACACTCTGTCTTGCCTCATCGGTGAGGGCGAAGGCAATGTCGGAATATTTTGTTTCGCCGCTGCCGGTTTTGTAGGAGCGAAAGGGCATCCGGGCGAACATCCCTTTCTGACCGTCCACCACGGCGATGTCCTTAATAACGAACGCGCCGCCGATATTCACGCTGGCATAGGCTTTGACCGTGGCGTTTTCACGGTCGATCATGCGGTCGATTTTGGCGTTGACAGGGATTTTGGATTTCGTTGCGTTATTGGTTTTCTTGGTTGCCATAGTTAATTCCTCCTGATTACATATTCATTGTCATGCCGCCGTCCTCCACAGGTTCGTCGGCAGGCTCATCGGGTTCGAGATATTTTTGTGTATTTCCCTTTGCCCATTCGGGAACAAATTCCTCTTTAAGTGCGCCTATAAAGTCGGTGCGGCGGTAATAACCTTTTTCTCCGTCCGACACATGAAAGCCATATACCTTTGTGCCGATGGCGTTCGGTCGACAGCCGTTGCCGCTTTCTGCATAGAAGAGCTGATCCTGCGGCGTCTTGCATTCGTCCTTTAGAATTGACGGATCTAAAACCACTATCCGGTCGGTATAGTCGACCTGACTGCCGTTTTCGCAGTGGCGGTCGTCAAACAATCCGAGTTTATCCCACAGCCGCCTTGCATCGGCAATGAATAGATTGACGAGCCCCGGATGGCTGCGGACATGGTATTGCCATGTGTGTTCCTTATCCATAACGGAAAAGCGCCTTGCCCAATTCTTGTTGTCCTCGGAGTATCTGCCGTCATGGTTTCCTTGGCGCACGGTGGCGGCGAGAACGAAGTTGACACGGTCAAATCCGTATCGGTCGATAACTTCCTGGGCGCAGGAATTAAGGCGCTGACCGTCATAGTGTTCGTCAATGGCTCTCTCGATGGCACGGGCGCAGTCGCAGTTTTCAAGGTAGCTTTCACGCCATTCGTCCTTTTCATCCCATTCCGCAGCTTCCTTGAGAGAATAGAGATATAACGGCTTATGCTCCGGCATTGTGTCCACATGCTTTCTGTTCAGCCCACTTGACGGACAAATGAACAAGGGCTACACGCTGCTGTTCAGCAGAGAGGGTGTCGAGGAAATCCTCAAGCGTCATCTCGGTTTCCTTGTCGGCTGTCTTCGTGCCGGAGCAGTTATCGCAGATCTTTTCACGCTTGACGGTGACGGTTCTGCCGTCCGGGGATTCCGTAAAAGACAGCACATCGTTATAGGTGAAGCCCACACGCTGCCGGATCTCAAACGGAATAGTGATTCGCCCTCTTTTGCCAAGGACACGGTATAACTTTGTCATATCAATTCGCCTCGCTTTCGTCACAATTATCGCTGCAAGGGCAGTCCTCGCAGTCGCCGTCACAGTCCATGTCGGCAATGGGACAGTTTTCGCAATCGCCGTCGCAGACGATGTCCTTCGGATCGTCGATGTTTTCAATGACGATCTTATGTCCGTCTGCGTACATCTGCATGGGATCACCCTCGAACATTCCGGCTTCGAGGAATAATTCAGCAGGCACGGGAAGCATAATGATTTCGGTTTTCATCTTTTTATTCTGCATACGATGTTCTCCTTTAATATTTTTTCGTAGTCGAGTGGCTTGTCGATAGAATCGAACAAGGTGAGCTGGTGCGGCTGCTGCCGTTCACGCTCAAAGAGGTCATAATTGGCTATGAGCAGTTCGGGAAATTCTTTGCCGGCCTCGTATTTCTGTGCCATGCTATGCACCCGTTTGAAGTCGAAAAAGTTGTATTCTTTATATAACTCCCTGATTTCGGGGCAATCGTTATAGGACAGCAGGAATTTGCCTTTCATACCCGCAAGGGCGTGGTAGAGCCGCAGATGATCCTCCCATGTGAAACCGCAGTCATATACATACTCACTGGTAAAGTACGGCGGATCGCAGTAGGTGAATGTCGTCGGGCGGTCGTAGTGCTTTATAAGGGTTTCGAAGTCCTGGTTTTCGATGACCACATTCTCACACCGCTTGGCAAAATCCTGCACGAGCGCAAACAGCGTCCTGAGAGAAAACGGCTGACAGGCAAAGGACTTGCATCCGCTTGAATAACTGTAGCGAATGAGCTTTAGGAACATGGCAGCCCTGCGCAGGTCGTGGTCGTTTCTTGCCGCCGAATACAGCGTCCGAACTTCCTTGGCGGTTACTTCGGGCAACATTATTTCCGTGAGGTCAAGCTGTGCCTTTAGGTAGTCCTCGGTAAATTCCTCTTTTTCGAAGAACTTTTTCAGCACGGCGAAATCGTCACGGGAATTAAGGTTCAAAAAGCCGAGTTCACGGATGAACTCCATCGGACGGTCACGCATACAGCGGAACAGATTCACGAGGTTGTGGTTGTAATCGTTGAACACCTCGAATTTGTCCGGCACGGGTTTTCCCAGCAGTACCGCACCGGAGCCGCCGAACGGCTCGACATAGCGGTCACAGCCTATGGGAAACAAGGCATACAGGATATGGAGGATAGAGGTTTTATTGCCTATCCAAGTTACAGGGGATTTTATTTTGATCACCTCACTTTGAGGCGGTCAACCGTTCCGAAAACAAAAAAGCGGTATCTTTCGTTTTCAAAACGATTGATACCGCTGTGTGCTATATGGGTTATTCTGTTTTGGTTTTTTCTTTGGTGCGTAGCCTGCGTATCTCGTCCTCATAGTCGTTGATGCGGTTGATCTGCATACATCCGAGGATACAGAAGCTGACGCACCCGCCGAGAAGGAGACCGATCATGAGCATGGCGATTTCCATTCTACATTCCTCCCATCGTTATGCTTTCGTCCTCATCGGGAAACAGCTCGGCGGTCCGGATAGCGTCCTCGCCGAGACCTCGGAGCAGATGATTGAAACCCTCAATGTCACAGCAGGAGCGAATGCCGTAATCTGCGCACAAATCTCTGTAATAATCGAGTTCCATGCCATCTCTGTCCATGAGGATATTTTCATTCAGTTCGAGCCATGCCTTTTGCTTTTCCCAACATACGCAAAGCGAAGTCGGGAAACCGCCTGTTTGGTCGCATTGAAAGTCCGGCGAAGTATACACCTCGCCGGATGCGTAAAACTCTGCGGTTTTCTTTTGCAGTTCGTTATAGGTCATAAGCGCATACCCATCCCTTCGTCCTCATCCTCGGATTCCTCGCCTCCCGTTATATTGACATATTCGCCGATAATGCAGAGAGCTTCGTCATAGCTGCCGCACTCATGAATGCGGCCGGTCATTTCCGTTGCCTGTTCCGCAAGTCCGTTATGGCGGAGTGTACGGGCGGCAAGCCCCATAAGGTTGAAGATGTTTCCATCCTCGCCGATGAGCCTGCAATCGGGCTTTATCTTATCCGGCTCATGCTCGGTTATGAAGCCGCCGAGCCGATTCGGGACATAGTCCGAAAGCCAGGTGCCGCCGAACTGTTCGTGGGAATGCAATCGCCACATGGCGAGCTTGCCCATGTCGATCTCCACACCGTCCTCAAAGGGAAAGAGGATATTTGTGAGGCTTCCGTTTTGGAATACGGAGATATTCTCAAATTTGCTGCCGTTTTTCAGAATGCCTTCATCGGTGAGCAGGCCGTTTATGCCGTTCAGCCACTCCTGCGGATCACCGCCGCAGCCCTGCAAAATAAGCCCTTCCTTGCCGTTCATACGGCGAAGGTCGTCGGTGGTTACGGTGCTGATGCTCATATTACATTCCTCCCATCTGTAAGGTTTCGTCCTGGGCTTCTTCCTCGGCAAACTCCGATACTGTCATCGTTTCGCCCAGGAAGTTCGGCTCGGTGTCCTCATCCAGCGGAATATATCCGCTTTCGCCGAAATCGAGAATATCCCGCATCAGAACAGTGCCGCCATGGTTGACTCCGACCTTCGGCTCAATGGAGCAGAAGCGGTCGCCGTCATCGCTGTGGCGTAAGTCATAGGCATATAAGCCTTCGGGGATCTGTTCGGGCATGAGCCGTCCGTTGCTGAACAGCGCTCTGCGGTCAAGCACCTCAATGACATCCAGCTTTTCCTCGGTTAGTGCCTGTGATTTCAATTTCTTTACCTCCGGCTCGTCATACGGCACAGGCTCAAAAAGATGTCCGTTTCGTGCGGAAATAACGCCGTAATCGGTAAGTGTCGCACCGAGGCGACCGAGCAAGCGTTCACCCTCATTTCGCGCAAACAAACCGCCAAGCCACCGGTTGTCAAAGCGCGTATCCGCATTCTCGGCAACATAATCTTTAAAAAAGGTGTCGGCGGTATCGGGCATAGCAGTAAATTCATAACGCCACAGGTTTTGTGCCGCATTCAGCGCGTCATGAATGCTTGCCGTGTTTTCGGCGTCGAGAACGGCTTTGAATTTAACCTGTTCGGCTTCGCTCATGATGCTGATTTCTGCGGCAAGTTTATTGAGCGTTTGGACATCGCTCATGCTGCCGAACATATCCGGGGTGATCTGCGGAATTACCGAGTCAAAGTCATAATACACGCAATCGCCGATGTCTACCTCGTTAAATGCCGCAGCATAATTTGCGAGTATGTCGCTTGCCATTGGAAGGTCAAGCCAAATAGCACTTTCTGCCGGATCGCCCTTGATATGCTCCGGCGTACCCGATGCAAGCAGACGAATGGCAAAGTCCGATATCTTAGGTTCCTCGTCCGGCAATGTCACGCCGTCATATACCTCCGGTCGGTCATAATGCACGGTGGGGATATACAGCCTGCCATCAAACACGCCGTTATCGTTTTTCTGCTGCACTCTGCCAATCTGTTCCGCATTCAAAAACGGAACGGCGCTTTCGGGGATACCTTCGAGGTCGGAAAGCAGTTCATTTTCAAAGGCAAACCGACCGAGCTCGGAAAGATTGCTTACATTATGAGCAACGGGAACGGTGTCCAAGCCGTAGGTGCAGTTGATGAGGCCTTTGATACTGACGGGGTTTTCGTCTGCGTCGCTGAAGATTTGCTCAGTCACGGCGTAAAACACGGGCAGTTCCTCGTCGGGGAGAGAAGCAAGCCGCTTGGTAAGGAAGTTCAGTTCATCCAAACTGAAGGTGTCCAATCGGATGTCCTGCAGCTCCGGCAGGATATCGCATTCGAGGATGCTGACCTCAACCGTGTTTTCTCTGCCGCCGGCACGAGTTCTCTGCATAGCGTCTTTGACCTCATAGTCCGTTGCAGGCAGCAGTAATTCGGCATAATAATATCCGCCGTGAACGGGATTTTCGGCGGACAGTTCAAGCCTCATGGTTTTTCTGTTATAGGTCATTCTCGTTTATCCTTTCGCTTTTTATCGTATTCGGCATAGCATTTTACTCCTATTACAATAAATTTGGACAGGAAAGTCGGACAGCCAGTCCGGCTTTCTTTCCATCTCATGCCTAAGCTACAATAAGGGGAGCAACTGGTTGACGATTTGACCCTTGGGCTTAA
>OHOZ01000400.1_pt1 | contig 27409 bp, 19 predicted proteins | sample 1569931 | NCBI WGS metagenome assembly OHOZ01 (sample SAMEA3879572, study PRJEB24766) | human gut metagenome | biome: human-associated habitat; feature: feces | place: USA | collected 1985/1987
TATTTTGCCTGTGCCTGATATTTACCGACAACAAATGGCGCTGCTCCTATCTTTGATGCAATCTCTTTACCTGAAATCCCCCTTGACATAAGATCTTTCACCTGTAATATTCCGTTAAACTGCCTTACTATAAGATAAAGTATTCTCATAGGAGGTTCTTTTAATTCCAACAAATCATAATATAAATCAAGTGCCTGCTGTTGTTTCTTATTTGCAATTGCACTTATCATATCAAATATATGACTTGTTGTCTGTGTTGCGCATACCTTCTCTACATCTTCTACTGTCACAACATCCCTTCCCTGACAATAACTCACAAGCTTCTCTGTCTCCTGCCTTATATAATCCATGCCTGCACCTGTCTTATCAAGTATCAAATCACATGCTTCCCTGCTTATTTTAAGATTATCCTTAGCAAGAAGCCCTGCTATCCATTTTTCAAGAGTAGCAGTTGTCTGTGGCTTCATCTCGCATATATATCCCACAGAATCAACTGCCTTATATACCTTATTACGCTTGTCCACATCTTTTTCTACCATAACAACAACAAGATAATCAGGAATATGTTTAATATAATCCGCAAGCTCATCATTAGAACTTTTCAAAAAACCGGTATTTTCCATAATAACAAGTCTCTTCTGGGCAAAGAAAGGCAGTGTTTCACACACATCAATTATATCCTTAACGCTGGCATTATCCGAATCATAATATGAATAATTCATTGTATCATCACCAGCTATAGCATTCTTTAATCTGTCTCTATACTGCTTCTTAAGATACTCTTCCTCTCCATACAGAAGATATACACTCTTAAATTCACCCTTCTTAATATCATCACTTATGACCTTCAAACCTGCTGCCTCCGTTTCTAATCTTAAACAATAGTATCAGATATGTACAAGTGGTTCAAGTTAAAAAATATTTTCTCACAACCTGTTACGTATTTTCACAGTTCTATCCTTTCAAAGCTTTAAACACCTCAATTTTATACGAACCATCCCTGACACGCACCGCAATCTCTCCACTTTCGTCTGTCCTATACACCTTTGCTCCAATCCCCGACAATCTCTGTAAAGTTTCCATATGAGGATGTCCATATGAATTACCTGCCCCACAAGATATCAATGCATTTTCAGGCTTTACATAACTTAAAAATTCTTCTGAACTCGCCCCCTTACTTCCATGATGTCCGACTTTCAATATATTAACTGACATAAACCGTGCTGATTCACCAGCATCTCCTGCCATCCTATTGGCATCCTCAACAATGCACTTTTCTGCCTTCTTTTCCGCATCACCTGTCATAAGCATAGAAAAATATCCATATTCCACAAGATATACAGCAGAATAGTCGTTAGCTGACTCGTAATCATAACCCTCGCATGGGTGCATACACTTAACCGAGAATTCTCCCGATTTAATACTGTCACCTGCATCAGCATAAACAACATTAATACCAGTAGCTTTCAATGTTCTCTCTAACTTCGACATATCATCACCAGCCTGCTTCTTTACTGCCGTAGTTTGCCTTATTCCCGGCAGTACAACAGTACCTATCTCAAATGTGTTATCACACAGTTCAATCAATTCATATATTCCATTAACATGGTCTTTATCCGGATGACTTATAAACACATAATCGAGACTTCTTACCCCACAATATTTTAGATAAGTATATATGGTATATCTCCCGACATTCTTCTTGCTTGTGCTTCCTCCGTCAAACAATACATTCATGCCCTCCTTAGTATGCATAACAATTGAATCCCCCTGCCCAACGTCAAGCATGGCAATCTTCATATCTGAATCAATATTGTAATGAAGCCCTGTCAGCACACATACTAATAAAGCAAAACATACAGCATCAATCTTCTTGTTCATTAATATAACATGTACACATATCCATATAATTAAAACTGTAAAATATAAAAACACCCTTGCAGTATCAGGGGTTCCCGTAACAATGACTGCATATTTAAAATGTGATGACAAACTGCACAGCTTATAATAAAAATCAAGAATATATCCACCTGCTCCCGCAAAAAAATATGCTGCTTCAAGAGATAGCATGCCAGCAATTCCCGTAAATATACCGCTTATCATTATCAACGACATAAGTGGAATTACTATAACATTAAGAAACAGGCTTATTACAGGAATCTGCCCAGATATAATAAGAATTACCGGAAGTGTCACAATTGTAACACACATGCCTGTAATAACCGAATCTGCGATTCTGAATAAAATTAATTGAAAAAATCCTGCATTCTTTTTATCAGGACGTCTTATATATATAAGAATAGTTTTATCATCAGACAGTATGGGTTTAATATATATAATTCCTGCCACGGCAAGAAATGACAACCAAAAAGCTGAATTTATAAGATTATATGGATTAATCCACAGAAGAATAACACTTGCTATCCCTAATGTATTAGCCATATCACTGGTTCTTCCAAGCACGTCTGCCAGCATATATACAAGAATCATTATTACAGCTCGGCTGGCAGATGCACTATAACCTGTCATGCACAAATATGAAATAATAAGAAATGTACTAAAACATGCAGATGCGATTCTGCCAATTTTCTTCTTTAACCAGTCATATATAAACATTCCAACAAGCGAAACATGAAGTGCACTTATTGCCAAAATGTGGGAAATTCCATTCTTCTGATACATTCTCTTTACATCATCATCAAGCCCTGACCTGTCACCTAACACAATCGACTGCATAATTCCTGCATTCTGCTCAGAATATACATTTTGGTAAATATTTTTTATGGAATCTGCAAATCTGTAAATGCTGGAAATATAACTACTTCCAGACTGTATATTCACAATATCTGACAAATCTGCACAATAATTAAATCCAAGTGATGTATAATATTTTCTGGCATTAAACTGCCCTTCATTAGATGGTATATTAAAATCCTTTAATGTTACTTTAATCTTAACTTCATCCCCTGGATTGGCAAATCTTTTTTCTGAGTATACTACCAAACCGCTTTTAAACTGCCTGCCCCATGAATCCGGCATAACAAAGGCATTTCTTATATACACCGCATAACCGTTTTCTGACTGTTTAATATCTGCTATGTATCCATTTACATAAGCAATATGTGTTTTATCTGACAATTGCCCCTGATAGCATAGCTTTTCCATACTTACTTCAGTTCTTAGGCACATAATTGGAAACATCATGATAAAAATCACATAAAAACCAGGAATTCCTGTTTTCTTAAGATATATAAGGAATCCGGTAAACACCATTATTCCCACTATAATAACGATATATAACTTAGCATATAATGACAAATATACTGCAGCAATGCTCATAACTGCTGCCACAAAAAATGGTCTCTTCAATAATATCCTTTCCAGAAACGACCATTAATTATCAGATAAATCTTTTTTTACAAGTTCATTATTCATATAAAATACTGTATCAAGGCTAATTGCATCTCTATACATCAGATTAGAATTTCCCTTGACAAGTATCTTAACGCCATCAATTCCCTCCAGTCCTGAAAGGGAATTAACAATTGAATATATAGTCACATTGCTCTTTGCATTAACCATATCAGTTGCAAATTCCTGACTGAGATTAACATAACATATCCTGTCGACAACAGATATACTAAGCAGCTTGGTATTCGACGGAATACTCTGGTAACACCCCGACTCTGTTGTTCCTTTAATAAGCTGTTCCATTACAACCTTCTCAACAGATACATTCTTATTATAACAGATTCTCTTGCTGTTCTTTACAAGGGCATCTCCTGACTTGTTAGCAAAATACAGATTAATCGTCTTCCACTTCACATCAGCCATAGCACCTTCCTGTGTATCTACAAAATCCTCATCACTCATATTTCCTATGATTGTTCCATCTTCATACACAGCATCCTTACCATCAACATAAAATCTAACATATAGAATATCACTTATCTGTGATAATTCTTTAACAACTGCTGCCCTGTAAAGTACTTCGGTACTTGGTTTCATTCCATAATAAGAGCTGTCATAATAGACACCTGCGTATATTCCATTAATTTCAACCGTTGGCTGCGATACAGACACCGGCTTAATTATGCTTGTATGTCTGCCTTTTGCAACATTCATTTTTTCAAGGAGTTCATTTGCAACTGAAACAGCGTCCTGACTTTCGATGTATACTCTGCCTTCAGTTAGTGATGTTCCGTCTTCATTAAGAAAATATACAGAATATGCTGTTCCCTTCTTCTGCGAAGAACATGAAACAGTTATAAATGTTACTGCAATAACAATAATAACGGATGTCAATTTCATAATAGCTTTCCTTACATGTCCCATCATAACTGCTCCTTTCCTATCCTGATATTCTTAACAGCTTATAAATATGTCCACTGGCATACTTTCATCTGCATTACTGCTGGTTTTCAACATAATTAAGAGGTATTCTCATTGTAAATGTTGTTCCTATATTTTCCTCACTATGAACCTTAATAGTTCCATGATGCATAAGAATTATGTTTCTTACAATAGCCAGTCCAAGTCCTGTTCCGCCCGTTTCACGCGACCTTGCCTTATCTACCCGGTAAAATCTTTCAAATATTTTATTAATACTTTCCTCTGGTATTCCTATGCCTGAATCTTCAACTCTTATATAAAAATATTGATAATCTGCATTCAGTGAAACATGTACCCATCCATCTTCGACATTGTATTTGATAGAATTCTCCACAAGGTTGGATATAACCTGTGTCATCTTAACTTCGTCAATCTGTGCAACAACCGGTCTGAAACTTTCAAAAAGCAGTTCAATATTCTTTTTCTGTGCTAATGGCTTAAGTCTCTTGAGTGTCATCTCTAATAAATCATTCATATTAACAGATATAATATTAAGTGTTGCAACAGATTTATCCATTCTAACAAGAGTAAGTAAATCTTCTATAATCTTACTTTCTCTGTCTATCTCACTTACAATATCCTGCATGAATTCCTGATACACTTCTATTGGCACATTTTCCTGTGTATTAAGAGACTCCGCCAATACTTTAATCGAGGTTATAGGTGTCTTTAATTCATGTGACACATTCGAAACAAATTCTGCTCTGGACTGATCTGTTTCATTAGCCCTGTCCATTATGTTATTAAAATCATCTGCAATCTCACGTATTTCGGTATAGCTCCTGACAGGGATTCTTGCATCAGTATGCCCTGCACTTACATTTGAAACAATATCAAGTACCCTTTTTACAGGCCGGTTAAGAAAATATATGCCTACGATAAGTAACGCCAGACATATTGTTATAATAACCAGTTTAATATTATTATTCTGACTGTTCACATCATGAAACATTGCATCTATCTCTGTGTAATCAAGATCAGCTACAAGAACGGCTATAAATGTACCTGAATCATTGTATACCGGAACAGCTGCCTGTATATTACCCGTTTTCTTATCATAGCCGGAACTGTTCTTATGATTACTGAATATATCGAATACCCTGGGATTAAGAATTGTCTTATTAGTATCAATAGAATATGTGTCAACACTGACAACATAATTAAGATTAACAATTCTTATTCTTATCTGATTAAGTGCCGAATAACTGCTGAGTCTGCTGTTCATATCATTATTCTCAGCTGCTTCCAGACTTTCATAATTAGAATATTCTGCTGCAATAAGAACCGCTTCATTCTGTATAACCGCAGTCTGTCTTGTAATTACAGACTGCCTGTAAATATACTCAAAACCTTCAAATGTACAGATTACCGCTGTTGCAACTATTACCGCCATAACTGCGAACTGTCTTGTTGAATATTTATTTATGAACCTGAAAAATGACTCAAACTCTCTGTCAAAAAAGATTTTCCTATGGTCATTTCTTTTTTTAATCTTATTAAACATTAAAATAGTAACCTACTCCCCACTTAGTGTGAACATACTTTGGTTCACTCGGATTATCTTCAATCTTCTCACGAAGTCTTCTCATATGGACATCAACCGTTCTGCCGTCACCTGAATAATCCTGTCCCCACACAGCTTTAAGAAGATTATCCCTGCTGTATACCTTTCCTGGATTAACTGCTAACACTTCTAGAAGATCAAATTCCTTAGCAGTAAGATTAATCGGTCTTCCTGCAATATACAGATTACGGCTGTCACAATCTATCTTCATATCACCCGCATTAATAATATTGCTCTTTACTGCTTTCTTCTCTGTCACAGCATTTCTTCTTAAAATAGCTTTCATCCTCGCCTTAACTTCAAGAATATTAAATGGTTTTGTAATATAATCATCTGCACCATACTCAAGGCCAAGAATCTTATCCATGTCATCGCCTTTAGCTGTCAGCATAATTATAGGCACATCTGAAAACTCTCTTATCTGCTGGCATACTGATAATCCATCAAGCTTGGGAAGCATAATATCAAGAAGGATTATGTCATATTCATTGTTTTTAGCATACTCGAGAGCTTCTTCACCATCATATGCACAGTCTACAACACTATAATCCTGCATAAGACTGAACTTAAGTCCCTTAACAATCATTTTCTCATCATCAACAACTAAAACTCTGCCTGCCATAATCTACTCCTTTTACTCTCTTTGCATATGCATCTTATCATACGCAAATATAATTCTTTATCTTATTAAATGCTGCTTCCTTAATTCCAGACACTTTCATTATATCTTCTATTGTCTGGAATCTGCCATTATCTGTCCTGTATCTTACTATATCTGCCGCCCTTGAACTTCCAATTCCCGGCAGTGTCATAAGCTCACTTTCTGTAGCTTTATTAATATTAACAATCCCCTCTGTCTGTTCTTCTATAACAGAAATATCCTCTCCATATGCCGGAATATATATCCGTTCCCCATCAGCAACAAGTGCTGCAAGATTAACTGCAGACATATCAGCCGAATCATCAGCACCACCAGCCATTGCCACTGCTTCATACAGCCTTGTTCCCTTCAGGCACTTTACAACACCTGGACAATTAACATGTCCACATATATACACATATATGTCTTCAAATGATGATTCACTTTCCATATGCCAGCTGTCTTCTATACTACTTGATACGACATTATCTGCAAATGTATTCTCTGACACTGAAGCGTTCTTTCTTCCTGCCAGATATATCAATCCGGTTATAATCAGAAAAACTGCACATATTCCGTATTGTACAGCCCTTTTGTGTTTTTTATATAATTGTCTGTATTCCATGTACACTCTCCTTAAGCATTACCCTTTGGAGATTCCTTTTGCGTACTTTTCTATTTTACAAAATTGTACTATCGAATACAAGCCTAATTTGCCTATAATTGTTTACACTTTTTTCGTTCTTTGGTAAAATGTTACTATTACCGGCTAAGGGAGGGAAGCCATGAATTCATCAAAGAAATCAATTCTTAATTCTAACTTTACATATCTTGCTGCCTTTGTACTTCCAGTTATAATGATGATGGCACTGTACTATACAAGAGGCATATTTCCATGGGGAAACGAATGTTATCTGAGGTCTGACATGTATCATCAGTATGCGCCATTCTTTTCAGAACTGTGGCACAAGATAAGAAATGGTGAAAGTCTTACTTACTCATGGAATATAGGAATGGGAACTAACTTCACATCTCTGTTCGCATATTACCTTGCAAGTCCATCTAACTGGTTCGTTGCACTTTTTCCACAGAAATACACTATAGAGATAATGAATGCATTTATAATACTTAAGATAGCTGGCAGCAGTCTTTCTTTAACGTATTATCTTACTAAACACAATAATAACAAGCATGTAATTGCTGCCATATTCGGTATGTTCTATGGTATGTCCGGCTTCATTGCGGCATACAGCTGGAATATTATGTGGCTTGACTGTGTTATTCTGATTCCACTTATCATGCTTGGACTTGAACGACTTGTTAATGAGAACCGCTGCATATTCTATTGCATAACTCTAGGATTATGTATATTTACTAATTATTATATTGCAATCATGGTATGCCTTTCAGTAGTGATTTACTATGTTGTTCTTATGATTGCTTATAACGGTATTAAAAGCCCTATGCAGTATGTGAAGAAATTTATTAATTTCTGTGTATATTCACTGCTTGCCGGTGGACTGGGAGCGTGTCTTCTTCTGCCTGAATTCTATACATTTTCACTTTCAGCCTCAAGCGACACGACATTCCCTGATAAGCTTATTTCTTATTTCAGCATATTATCAATGCTCACAAGACAGCTTATCAACATTCCGGTTCATTTAGGACTGGATCATCTGCCTAACATATACTGCGGCGTTGCTGTTTTTGTACTGCTACCGCTTTATATTATGTGCAGCAAAGTCAATGCACGTGAAAAGATTGGCAAATGTGTCATCCTGCTTATCTTCCTGACAGCATTTAACTTAAATATACCTAACTATATATGGCATGGTATGCATTTTCCTAACAGCCTGCCTTGCAGACAGTCATTCATATATATATTCTTCCTGCTTGCAATGTGCTATGAAGCTGTTATTAACCTTAAGAATTCTACTAACAGGCAGCTTGGTGCATCATTATGGATTGCAATTGGTCTTCTGCTTATTATGGAAGAACTTTTTATTAACTCAGAGACTGAATATTCATTTAAGAGTGTATATATAAGTGGAATATTTATTCTTATATATGGTCTGTTAATGTTTATTCATAACAACGCCAAGTTCAAGATTCCTGTCGTTCTTATGCTTACATTCTCAGTATCAATCATTGAATGTACAATGAATATGGATGCAACCGGTATTGGAACAACAAGCCGTACATCATATCTTCTTGATTATGATGCCGTAAAGACTGTTACAAAAACCGTATCTGATAATGACACATCCTTCTATAGAATGGATAAGCTTTTTGGAGCGCGTTCTAAAAATGATGGTGCATGGCATAATTACCGAACTGTTTCAACATTTTCATCAACATGCAATGCAGGGATGTCAAAGCTTTACAACCTTATAGGAATGGAAAATTCAACTAATGCATATGGCTGCAATGGTCTTACCGCTGTTACTGATTCTCTTTTCTCTGTAAAATACACTATTTCTAACCGACTTTTAGTTGAAAGTGATATAAGAAATTATTATACAGGCAGCGATGGTGAATTTGTGTATAAGAATAATTACACACTTCCTATTGGTTATGCGATTAACAGTTCAACAGCATATGACCTTGTTATGGCTAAGAATAACAATGGTATTGAGAACCAGAATATTCTTATTCAATCTCTTACCGGAATAAGTGATGTATTTGAATATACTACTTCATTCCCTACTGAAGCCGATTGTATTATCACACCTTCAAAGAGTGGTCATATGTACCTGTCAGTTGCGAATAAATCTGTTGATTCCGTAACTGTTACTATTAATAACACAACCACTTACACCTACAATAATATAAAGAGCAATAACCGGATTCTTGATATTGGTTATGTCCACGACACAGATACTGTCGAAGTAACTTCTGATACCGGCGGAATGAATCTTTCTGTATACACACTCGATGAAGACAAATTCATCAGGGCTTACAATAAACTCAATTCAGAAAGCTATCAGGTTGAGAAATTCTCTGATACTAAATTTACAGGAACTCTTACTGCTTCCTCAGACAAAGCAATATTATTCTCTATTCCATACGATGGTGGCTGGTCTGTGTATATTGATGGCAAGAAAGCTGACACTTATGCCTGGGAAAATGCATTGTTATGTGTTGACGTAAGTGCCGGAACTCACACTGTTGTATTAAAATATCGTCCTGTTAATTTAATATTGGGTTGCGTTATTACTACACTTTGCATTATTATATTGATTGGCATTTATCTTGCCAGCTGCTTTATTAAAGCAGGAAAAGTAAATATGGCACATTTTCCGTTAGTTATCAGAAAATATCTTGATGATCCGTCTCTTACTAACAAAGACATTAAGAAACTGTCTGATGATAATATAGAAAGTTCTATTCTTGATGATATGGATGATTTCGAGAATCTTGAATCACCTGATATTGATGATGAACTTACTGACAGTCTTCTCTCTTCTATTGAAGATGAAGAAGATAATTTTAATGAAGAAAATACAGATATTTAATTCAAGGAGGATTTATAAATGAAATTATGGGGTGGACGATTCACCAAAGAAACTAATGAGCTTGTTAACAACTTCAATGCATCAATTTCATTTGACCAGAAGTTCTATAAGCAGGATATTGAAGGAAGTATTGCACATGCTACTATGCTCGGCAAGCAGGGAATTATTCCCGAAAGTGAGCATATTGTAGAAGGTCTTAAGGGAATTCTTGCTGATATTGAATCAGGAAAGCTTGAAATCACTGATGAATACGAGGATATCCATACATTTATGGAGGCTACTCTTATTGAGAGAATCGGTGATGCCGGAAAGAGACTTCACACAGGACGAAGCAGAAATGACCAGGTTGCTCTTGATATGAGACTTTTCACAAGACAGGAAGTTCTTAATACTGATGCTGAGCTTAAAGAGCTTATGGCTGTTATCTTAAGAATCATGAAAGAAAACACTCATACATTCATGCCTGGATTTACTCATCTTCAGAAGGCACAGCCTGTTACTGTTGCTCATCATTTCGGTGCATATTTCGAAATGTTCAAGCGCGACAGAAGCAGACTTCACGATATATATGAAAGAATGAATTACTGCCCTCTTGGTGCAGGTGCACTTGCAGGAACAACCTATCCATTAGACAGAGAACTTACTGCTTCTCTTCTTGGTTTCTATGGTCCAACACTCAACAGCATGGATTCTGTTTCTGACAGAGATTACCTTATTGAATTCTTATCTGCATTATCAACTATCATGATGCATTTAAGCCGTTTCTCTGAGGAAATATGCATCTGGAATTCCAATGAATACAGATTCATAGAACTTGATGACGCTTTCAGTACAGGAAGCTCTATTATGCCTCAGAAGAAGAACCCTGATATCGCAGAGCTTGTAAGAGGTAAGACAGGCAGAGTATATGGTGCTCTTATGAGCCTCCTTACAACAATGAAGGGTATTCCTCTTGCTTACAATAAAGATATGCAGGAAGATAAGGAATTATCATTTGACGCATTTGACACAGCCAAAGGCTGCATCAGCCTTTTCAAGGGCATGATTGATACTATGAAGTTCAACAACAAGAGAATGGAAGCTTCAGCAAAGAACGGCTTCACTAATGCTACTGATGCTGCTGACTACCTTGTTAAAAAGGGAGTTCCTTTCAGAGAAGCCCACGGTATTGTCGGCCAGCTTGTTCTTATGTGCATTGAGAAAAATATTGCACTTGATGACCTTTCACTTGAAGAATACAAGGCTGTAAGCCCTGTATTTGATGAAGATATCTACGAGGCTATCAGCCTTCAGACTTGTGTAGATAAGAGACTTACTCTTGGAGCTCCTGGTCCAGAGGTTATGAATAAGGTTATTGCTATATATGATAAATATATGGATGAGAATTAGTTTCGGGGTTGTACAGTCTGTGAGTTAAGCATTAGTGCCAACTTTAGGTAAGCTGACCTAGTGGCTGTAAATGCCGCCATATACAAAAGTTCGGTGCTGGAAATCTCGTTCAAGCGAAGCGCGTTTGATTTCCAGCACCGTTATAAACTCTGTATATGGCGGCATTTACAGCCACTAGGACCGCTTACCTTAGTTGTGATGGTGTGAAGCACTTCTTCGACTCCCCAACCGTTAAAATCATACTCTTATCTTAGTCCCCTTAGTATCTCTGTGTGCCGTCTTCATCTTGGCAAAGCTGATACTCTTGCCCTTATATTCCATTGTAAACTCATCACCTTCTGTAAGCAGGAATACATCTTCTATATAATCATCTTTTGAAAGCTTGATTCCTCTTACGCCAACAGCACCCTTCTTCTTCATTGGAATGTCTGTTAATGGGAACTTTAAGAACACTCCGTTTTCTGTCTGTACAATTACATTCTGGTTGCTCTCGACAACCTCTTCTTCCTTGATTTCTCCATCAAGTGAGAACTTTGAATAAATCTCTACTCTTGCGTCTGTTGAATACATTCCGATTAGCTTGTCGTCATCTGCTAATTTTGTACATGCAACTGTACGCTTTGCAACCTGGAATTCTTCGCTGTCTACAAGCTTCATCATTCCTTGTCTTGTGACAAAAAGCATTTTCTGATTCTTAAGTCGTTCAAATGGAGTAATGTACACAATTATCTCCTTAGAGCTGTCATAGTTACACAGATTATCAATCGGTGTGCCTTTATCTCTGAACTTAGTGAATGGCAGATCCTTTATCTTTAACTGGTGCAGATCTCCCGTATCAGTAAATATGCAGATTTTATCTGTGTTCATTACCGGAATGACATATTTGTTCTCATTAAATACAGCATCTTTATTTCTCTCAAATGCAGCCATATCAATGGTTCTTGCATATCCGAATCTATCCATAATAAACATAACTTCCATCTCTGGAATCTTCTTTTCCTCAAATACAGCAGCTTCTCCGTCTTCAATTACAGTTCTTCTTGCAACACCATATTCCTTCTTAATATTAAGAAGGTCAGACTTGATAACCTTAGCCATCTCTTTTCTGCTGCCAAGTATCTTTTCATACTTCTCAATCTTCTTGACACATTCATCATATTCTTTCTGAAGATTAAGAATTTCAAGGCCAATCAGCTTGTACAGACGCATTTCTAATATTGCACCAGCCTGTCTCTCTGTGAAATCAAGACCTGAAGCCTGCTTTTTTGACTGCTCTGACTTAAACTTGATTCCCTCAACATTACCATTAACAAGGCAGTCCTTAGCCATCTTAAGATTAGCACTGCCTCGTAATATCTCGATAATAAGGTCAATAATATCACATGCTCTTATAAGACCTTCCTTAATCTCCCTGTTAACCTTCTCCTTTTCAAGAAGTGTTGTGTACTTTCTTGTAGCAAGCTCATACTGAAAATTAATGTGGTGTTTTATTATATCCTTAATACCTAAGGTCTCAGGTCTTCCATCAACGATAGCCAGCATATTTACGCCAAATGTATCTTCCAACTTGGTCTTCTTGTAAAGAAGATTTTCAAGGTTCTTGACATCTGCATTCTTCTTAAGTTCAAGGACAATTCTTATTCCTTCCTTAGAAGATTCATTGGAAATGTCGACAATATCGGTAGTTTTCTTAGTTTCTATAAGGCTTACTACATCAGATATAAATTTACCTATGTTAGCACCAATCATTGTATATGGAATCTCTGTAATAACAAGCTTGTCCTTCTCAGAACGGTTCTTGGCAGGCTCGAATACGACCTTGCCTCTTAACTTAATCTTACCTGTTCCAGTCTCATATATTGCACCAAGCTCGCTTTTATTAATTACAATTCCACCTGTAGGAAAATCCGGTCCAAGGCAGAGCTGCATAAGCTCGTCTGTTGTGATATCCTCATTATCCATATATGCACATACTACATCAACAACCTCTGAAAGATTGTGTGGAGGGATATTAGTTGTCATACCAACCGCAATACCATCTGCACCATTTACAAGCAGATTAGGTACTCTTACAGGAAGAACCTCAGGCTCTTTTTCTGTCTCATCAAAGTTAGGCACGAAATCCACAACATTTTTATCAAGGTCAGCAAGATATACGTCCTGTGTGAACTTTTTTAACTTAGCTTCTGTATATCGCATAGCGGCAGCTCCGTCACCTTCGATAGAACCGAAGTTTCCGTGTCCGTCAACAAGAGCCATACCCTTCTTAAAATCCTGTGAAAGTACAACGAGTGTCTCATATATTGAACTGTCACCATGTGGATGGTATTTACCCATTGTATCACCAACGATACGTGCAGACTTTCTGTGAGGCTTGTCGTAATTAAGCCCCAACTGGTCCATGGCATACAGCACTCTTCTCTGTACCGGCTTTAAACCGTCCCTTACATCAGGAAGTGCTCTTGCTGTAATAACGCTCATGGAATAATCTATATAGGACTTCTGCATAACCTCAGAATACTCAGTCCTTATAATCTTCTCAGCCATTTTCTACTCCTTTAGCTTTTACGCATCAATCTCAGCTTCATTAGCATGCGTATATATAAATTCTCTTCTAGGTGGTACATCTGTACCCATAAGCATTGCTGTAACCTCAGTTGCAAGCCTTGCGTCCTCAATCTCAACCTGCTTTAAAATTCTTGTTTCAGGATTAAGAGTTGTCTCCCATAGCTGGTCAGGATCCATCTCTCCAAGACCTTTGTATCTCTGAAGTGTAAATGTTCCTGACGTATGCTTCTTTCTGTAATCCTCAAGTGCCTTGTCATCATATAGATATTCACCCTCGCCCTTCTTAGGAACAACCTTATAAAGAGGTGGTGTAGCAATATATACATGTCCCTGATTAATAAGCTCAGGCATGAATCTGTAGAAAAATGTAAGAAGCAGTGTATCAATATGTGCTCCATCCACATCGGCATCAGTCATGATAATAATCTTATTATATCTTAATCTGCTAATATCAAAGTCATTACCGTAGCCCTCTAAGAATCCACAGTTGAATGAATTAATCATTGTCTTAATCTCGGCATTGGCAAGTACCTTATCAATACTTGCCTTTTCAACATTAAGAATCTTACCTCTGATTGGAAGAATTGCCTGAGTTCTTCTGTTTCTTGCAGTCTTTGCTGAACCTCCAGCTGAATCTCCCTCAACAATGAACACCTCACATTCCTCCGGATTCTTGCTCTCACAGTTGGCAAGCTTTCCGTTGCTGTCTATAGAGAACTTCTGCTTTGTAAGCATATTTGTCTTAGCCTTTTCTTCTGCTTTTCGTATCTTCGCAGATTTTTCAGCACATGCAATTACAGCGTTAAGGTCGTCCAAATGTCTGTCGAAATAAAGCTGTACCTCGTCTCCTGTTACATTTGCAACAACTGTACCAGCATCCGGATTATCAAGCTTGGTCTTGGTCTGTCCCTCAAATCTTGGTGCAGGGTGCTTAACTGCAACAACTGCAGTCATACCATTTCTTACATCAAGACCTGTAAAATTCGCATCCTTATCCTTTAAGATGCCAAGTTCTCTCGCATACTGGTTGATAATCATTGTAAACTTGGTCTTAAAGCCTGTAATATGCGTTCCACCCTCCTGAGTGTATATGTTATTACAGAAGCCAAGAATATTTTCCTCAAATTCATTAACAAACTGAAATGCTACTTCAACCTCAATATCTTCCTGCTTCTTCTTAAAGTAGACGATATCGCATACTGTCTCTTTGCCATTGTTAAGGTCTTTGATATATGCCTTAAGTCCGTCAGGCTCATGAAAAGTTTCCTTATCCTCGCTGCCCTTTCTCTTATCTTCAAACTCAATTGTAAGCCCCGGATTAAGATATGCAGTCTCATGAAGCCTGCTCTTTATCGCGTCTGCTTTGAATCTTGTCTTTTCAAATATTTCTCCATCAGGAAGAAATGTAACAGTTGTACCAGTATCATTTTTTCTGCATGTACCAATCTTTTCAAGTGGCGCTGTTGCTTTTCCACGCTCGTATCTTTGCTTGTACACACCACCATCAACTCTTATCTCAACCTCAAGCCATACAGAAAGTGCATTAACTACAGATGCACCAACGCCGTGAAGTCCTCCTGATATCTTATATCCGCCATCTCCGAACTTGCCGCCTGCATGAAGTACTGTAAATACAACCTCAACCGCAGGTATTCCGGCTTTAGGATGGATTCCGATAGGAATACCTCGTCCATTATCCTTGATAGTTGCTGTTCCATCATCATTAAGAGTTACATTTATCTGTGTACAAAAACCCGCAAGATGTTCATCCACTGAATTATCCGCAATCTCATATATAAGATGATTAAGACCTTTTGTTCCGACACTTCCAATATACATACCAGGTCTCATTCTTACCGCTTCAAGGCCCTCCAGTATAGATATACTGTTAGCATCATATTTATTAGCTGCCATTATTAATTACTCTCCTCTTTACTTTCCAAAATACGCATTGAAAGTATCCTCAAAGCTGCTTCCCAACGTATACGCATCCTGAATACTTAATTTCTTCCATTCGCTATTATTAAATTCCATATATATACCAGCTTCATATTTCTCAAAATCAGTATTAAACTGCTCTAACTTTCTCTTTTCAAGAATTGCAGACTTATTAACCTCAGTCTTAGCCTTATCATTATCCGATGTACATCTTATAATGTAATATCTGCCTGCTGACTCAACTATACTGCTCATCTCACCAGTAGACAGATTGAATGCTGCTTTTTCAAATGCTGCATCCATCTCGCCACGTTTCAGTTCGTACTCATATTCGCCATCCGCATTGTACTCCTTGGCAACAGCAAAGAATGAACTTCCTGAATTCACAAGATTATATGCTTTATTAATATCTTCCTCTGAATCTGATACAATATATTGGATATCAATAACTCTTGCCTCATCTGCGCTTACTTCAATATCCATGCTGGAAGTAAGGTCATCGTAGAGTTTCTGTGCTATTGCAAATTCAGTAAACATTGTATTCAGTTTATCCTTAGTTATTCCTGTACTGCTTATCTGCGATTCTGTTAATTCATTGTAAAATGCATCAACAGCCTTACCCACAGAATCTTTTTCTTCTCTTCCAAGCACAACACCGCGTTCCTTAGCCTTAACATTCATAGCCTTGACACGCATTAACTTACTCTTAATCTGGTCCTTAATATAGCTTTCAAAATCAGCATCACCAATTTTCTCTCTCCATATATTACTGCCAAACATTTCCTCATATTCCTTCTTCACATCAGACATGAGAATATCTGCCTCGCATGTATAAGTTGTCTTCTGTCCTGCTGTCTTAATAAGCTCACCGCTCTTCATTCCTGTTGTGAAATATATCAGACGTCCATTAAAGAACTTAATATATCCTGCAACTAACAGAACTACAACAAGAATAACTGCTAATATAATAAATGTTTTTTTCCTTCTTTTCATATTCTATCCTCTTTAATTATTTGTGATATGGCTCATTCTTCATAATCCTGTAAGCCCTATATATCTGTTCCAAAAGAATAACTCTCATAAGCTGGTGCGGAAATGTCATCCTTGAAAAACTCAGCTTATAATCAGCTCTCTTAAGTACTGCATCTGCAAGTCCCAAAGAGCCTCCTATTACAAATGTTATGTTACTTGTTCCTTCTATTCCAAGTCTTTCAATCTTTTCTGATAGTTCAACAGAATCAAGCATTTTCCCTTCTATTGCAAGTGCACATACATAAGCATCATCTTTAATGGCAGAAAGGATTCTCTCCCCTTCCTTATTCTTAATCTGTTCATTGACTATATCACTTGCATTATCCGGTGTTTTCTCATCAGGTAGTTCAACAATATCAAGCTTACAGTATCTTGAAAGTCTCTTAGAATACTCTTCAACTGCCTGGGTATAAAACTTTTCCTTAATCTTGCCTACACATACAACATTTATACGCATCTGTACTATCCTTCCACGAAGAAATATCCGCCATTATCAAGCCTGAATACTTCTAACTGCTCAAGAAGCTCATCATTGCTTAAGTCAGATACATCCATTCCCTCATCATCCATCACTTCTCTTAATTCTTTAATATCCTTGCAGTATACCGCCATACAGTCCTCTAAGAATTCCTTAGCTTCCTCTAAATCATATGCAACAGGCTCATCGAAAAGCTGTTTCTGATCTCTTAAAAACACCTTCGCACACTCATCAATATGTTTATCCATAACTTAAATCTCCTTATCTTATCTCTTTAAATTGCTCTCTTAATGTTCCTTCTACCCATCCTGTTACGAAACGCCCGTGTTTCTTAACATCTTCTACAGCTTTCTCCATAACATATGAATAATATACCTTATCCAACATAGCGATATCATTATAATTATCACCAAATGCCATGCATTGTTCAGGTTTTAGTCCAAAATACTGCTGAACCTGCTCAATTCCTCTTCCTTTATTAACATTAGTGTCCATAAGGTCTAAGTAAAGTTCTCCCGATACAAGTACTGAAGCCTTATCACTCCATTTGTTAATAAAATGTTCTTTAGAGTTCTTAATTCCTGTCATATCACACACAGCTATCTTTAATATATCCTCGTCAATGTCTGTGAACTTATCAACTAATGTAGTATGATAATTGACCACCTTGGTCATCCTGTAATAATATTCTTGAGACTTAGGCTTAATATATGACGTATGTTCTCCTGATACAAGCACCTCACAATTAGGCTGTTCAATTACATCCTCAATTATCTCTAACGCAAGCTTCCTATCCATCGCAGTCTTTCCAATAGTTTCACCCTTGTATTCCACAAGTGCACCATTCTCTGCAATATATGCAAGCTTATCACTGACAGCCCCAAAAAGTCTCTTAAGACTCGTTATCTGCCTGCCACTAGCCGGTGCAAATATAACGCCTTTATCAACAAGTTTATTGATATACTGTATCGTAGATTCATCGACGCTCTGTGCTCCGTTAAGAAGCAATGTCCCATCAAGGTCACTTGCTACGAATTTAACCATATATTTTCTCCTTAAAATGTTTTAAGCTCATGTACAAGTCTTGCAACAGGCAGACCGACAACATTATTATAGTCGCCTTCAATACCCTTAATGTATGCTGCGAATTTTCCCTGAATACCATATGCACCAGCCTTATCCATAGGCTCTCCTGTGCTTATGTAATCCCTGATTTCCTCATCAGTCATATCATATACCCACACATCAGTCTTTTCATAAAAACTTACATTCTTATGTGTGCTGCATATAGTTACACCTGTATACACCTGATGTATCTGACCTTCTAAAGACTTAAGAATTCTGAATGCATCCTCTTCATCCTTAGGCTTGGTAAGAATCTCTCCTTTATGATAAACAATAGTATCTGCACCTATAACGATTACAGAATCATCTTTATCTGCATATTGCTCTAATACAGACTGTGCCTTAATAGAAGATAATTCTCTTACATAATCTTCAGGCTCCATCTCTTTAATATTCTCATCTGCATCACTTGTAACAACAGTAAAATCAAGTCCTACCTGACTCATTAATTCTCTTCGTCTTGGTGAACCCGATGCAAGTATCAAATGTTTCATAAAACTTCCATCTCCTTGTTCTTCACTGTATTTTGTGTTCAAAGCCTACTTCGACTCATACATATTGCATTATAGCATAAAAAAGCAGAGTGCTTCAATACCACCCCAATAAAAAAGGCACAACATTACTGCTGTGCCTCTCTGATATCATTAACATTTATTATCTTTTATTGCTCTTTTTGCTTATCACAATAACAGTTCCAGAAATAACAGCTGCTGCTACAAGAATCACAATATATACCCATACATGATTATTGTCACCAGTCTTTACAACCTCTTCATCAGCCGCAACTTCACCAGCTTTTCTGACTCTTGAGCCATCAACAGTCTCATCTTCTTTTCCTGTAACTAATTCTTCATCTCCTGCAACTTCACCAGTCTTCTTTGTGACCTGAGTTGATGAAGTTGTATGTTCTTTTGTCTGTTTATTAGAATCTACTGTTGTTTCATTTGACTTTGTTGTCTCATTAACAGCTGTTGTTTCGTTTGATTCTGGTTTTGTCGGCTTAGTTTCCTTACCAGCATCAACTGTTGTCTCATTCGACTTTGTTGTCTCCTGCGCAACTGTTGTCTCATTCGACTTTGTTGTCTCCTGCGCAACTGTTGTCTCGTTTGACTTTGTTGTCTCCTGTGCAACTGTTGTCTCGTTTGACTTTGTTATCTCCTGTGCAGTTGTTGCCTCGTTTGACTTTGTTGTCTCCTGTGCAGTTGTTGTCTCGTTTGACTTTGTTGTTTCCTGTGCAGTTGTTGTCTCTTCTGACTTTGTTGTTTCTGATGAAGACTGTGCTACAGATGTTGTTTCCTTTTGTGTCGTCTCCTGCTGTTGATTATCTGATATAAAATGCATTTGTCCATTGACATTAACAAATGACTTAGAAATTGCTCTTCCATTACATGTAGATGTTAAGGTAATATCTGCTTTTGGTGCAACAACTATACCACATACCTCACCTATATTAATATTACCAGTTACATTAACAGCATTGAAAATAACCGTGTCTGATACATCAACATCTGTTAATCCGCCTGTATTCTTTCCATTAATGCTGAATCTTTTAATGTCTGCATCACCATCACCGCCAAGCAGATTAATGATAACAAACTGTCCCTGTGCTTTATTTGTTATGTTGAGCTGTCCTTCTCCATAATAAGATGAAACTTCTTTTCCCTGCCAGTCAATATAATTATTAGCATACATATTTACCACTACAATCTGCTTATTCTTAAATGAAGCAAGATCAATCTTTCTATCATCATAAGCACCAATAACTATATCAGCCTCCGAATCTGGTGTATCTGAATACGCCTTGAAATTATCGTATACATTATCAAGTGCTGCAGTTACATCCATATAATCCTCTGCATAATAAACATTGATTGTATCCTTGCAGTTAGCAACATTAATAACAGCACCTGTTCTTTTTCCGTTAGCATCCTTAATATAATATTTATTCTCTCTGGGTTCATAATCATAATCAGTTCCAAGCACAAGATTATTAAATGCATTCCTATCCACATTAACCTCTGATGAACCAGAATTATCAAAACTCTTGATATATGTTGTTCCAACGCTCATATCAAGCCATGCACTCATCCACTGATCTGTTATTACAAGCTTGTTAGTCGCGAAACATGTCTGATTGTGATTACCATTCTTAAATTCTTCAGCAACTACACCGTAAGGTTTTGCTGCTCCTAATAATTCATTAAGGACATCCTGTGTTTTTGAATATGCGCCAGCTCTTAAAGACGTACCAGCAAACACAGAACCTGCAACTATTGCAACCAAAAGAACGCCAACTGCAGTTTTCTTAATCTTTACATCCAAACCACTTAATCGTTTTCTAAAAAACATTACTATCCCTCCAAAAATGTCTGAACCAATAGTTTCCCCTTAACTATATTTCCCTCTCTCAGCGTATAATAGCATTAGTACCAAAGTACTGCTTCCCCCTTTTTTGGGGGTTTTAATTCTACATTAATAAAACAACCCATATCCTGAATCAGTATCATTCTAGTATACGTTCCGGACATGGGTTATATTACACATTATTCAATTTAAATATTATGCTTCAAGGCTTCTGTTCATAGCTGACTCTAACGCATCAATAGAAGCTCTGATGATATCATGGTCAATACCAATACCAAAGTAATTCTTTCCATCCTCTCCTGTAATACCAACATATGCAATGGCACTAGAATCAGAACCCTTCTTTAATGAATGTTCTTCATAACAGAAGATATCACAAGGCTTTCCAAAATGACTGGCAAGAGCATTACTTACAGCATCAAGACGACCATTACCACCATCTTCAACATTGTACTTCTCACCATTCTCATTAATAGTTACGACTGTCTGTATTCCATTAATCTGCTTGAAATGTACTTCAGAAATCTTGAATACTGGTGTGTATTTCTTATATCTCTTCTCAAATATTTCAAGAACTTCATCTGCTGAAAGCTCCTTATGATTAACATCCGATACATCCTTAACAGCATAACCCAGATCTTCTCTCATAGCCTTAGGTACAACCATTCCATAGTTATGTTCAAGAACATAAGCAACACCACCCTTACCAGACTGGCTATTAATTCTTATAACATCTGAATCATATGTACGTCCTACATCTTCTGGATTAATTGGAAGATATGGAACTGTCCATTTATTAGGATCATTTTCAATTCTGTAATGCATTCCCTTAGATATAGCATCCTGATGTGAACCTGAGAAAGCTGCAAAAACAAGCTTACCACACCATGGATGACGGTCATCAATCTTCATCTGTGTAAGTCTTTCAAATACTTCTGCAAGATGTGGCATATCAGAAAGATTGAGTTCAGGATTAACACCCTGCATATACATATTCATCGCAAGTGTAATAATATCTACATTACCTGTTCTCTCACCATTACCAAAAAGTGTTCCCTCAATTCTGTCTGCTCCTGCAAGAAGTCCTAACTCTGCATCAGCAACACCTGTCGAACGGTCATTATGTGGATGAAGAGAAATAATAACATTTTCTCTGTTGTGCATGTACTTAGACATATATTCAATCTGGCTTGCAAATACATGTGGAAGTGACATCTCAACTGTAGCAGGAAGATTGATGATACATTTCTTATCAGGTGTTGGCTGCCAGATATCAACAACAGCGTTGCATACCTCAAGTGCATACTCTGGTTCTGTTCCTGTAAAGCTCTCTGGACTGTATTCAAAAAGGAAGTTTCCTCCATCAGCTTCAGCAAGTTCCTTTAATAACTTAGCACCTTCAATAGCAATCTGCTTAACTTCTTCCTTAGATTTCTTGAATACCTGTTCTCTCTGTGCTAATGAAGTAGAATTGTATACATGAACTATTGCTCTCGGAGCACCCTTTACGGCTTCAAATGTCTTCTTAATAATATGTGGTCTTGCCTGGGTAAGAACCTGAATTGTAACATCATCAGGAATCATATTCTTCTCAATAAGTGTACGGCAGAACTCATATTCTGTCTCAGAAGCTGCAGGGAAACCAATTTCAATTTCTTTAAATCCAACTTCAACTAACATCTGGAAGAATTCAAGCTTTTCATCAAGACTCATAGGTTCAACAAGAGCCTGGTTACCATCTCTTAAATCAACCGAACACCAGATTGGTGCCTTATCAACATACTCCTTGTTAACCCAGTCATTGCACTTAACTGGTGGCATAAAATAGCCTCTTTCATACTGTCTGTAATCAAACATTCCTAAAACCTCCTGAAAATATAAATATGTATTGTTAATAAGTAAAGGCTTCCTTAAAGATAAGCATAAAAAAATCTTTCGTCCATGGGCAATTCCACCCAAAGAGACGAAAGATAAATCTCACGCGTTACCACTCTTCTTCATAGCTATGCTATGCACTCACTGAATACGTACAACAAATGTGCTGCATTATATTCTGTCCACTATAACGGTTGGCTTCCGGCTACTCCTACTTCTCATAATGATTTCAGGTAGCAGCTCCAAGGCGAGTTCAATAAGTTCCTTCGACTGCCTCGCACCACCCGGCAGTTCTCTGACTCTGGTTCCTATCTAATAGTCCTCTTCACAGCATTTACTTATTATGTACGCTTATTATACTTGTCATTTTTTATAAAGTCAAGCATAAATTCAAGTTCTTCTTTGGAAATATTCTTATCAGAATATCTTGCTTTCTCATAACTTGCTGTAATTCTGTCTGCAGCATCAGCATCGTTAGTTATTCTGTTTATTGTTATGTCCTGTGGCTGCATATTTTCAAGTGATTTACCATCCGAATCCCTGGCTGCCTTTGATGATTTTATTGCTGCTTTTCTGAATGCCTTCCTGTACTGCATATTAACAGGCATATTCTTAGCTTCTTCTGCTCTCTGACGTCTCTTTATCCTTGCTTCTGTTCTTCTGTCATTGCCAATGAATTCAATCTCATCACCATTATTATCCTGTGACTTTTTGAAATTCTTGGCATATCTGATAATCATATAGACAATAAATACAACAAGTGCAATTACAAGAACTATTGCAAATGCTGTAAATAATGCACTCATAACAGGATTATCAGTAAATGCAAGGTCGTTATCTCCCTTTACCACATCATCATCAGTGACTGGATTCACGGAATCTTCGGGCATCGTAGAGACTTCTTCTTTCTCTCTTATAAGTCTTAAGAACAGCTTCAGCACTATCCTTACAACTGCTACAAAACCTGAACCAATCAGTGTAAATATATTGCCATAATCCCCACTATAGAACAGAATCATGCCAAGAATCATAAGTCCTGACACAACCATGACCATTATCATGTTAATTCCTGTAATTCTCTCAGCAGGAAATTCTGATTTGCCAGCATTACTTATAAACAGAGAATTAAGCTCTTTTAACTGGTTTGCAAGAAAAGCAAGCAGAACAAACAGCACAAATAATACTGTTTCATAGTTAACAAGCAGTCTGTTGCCTGCTGAACCGCCATAAAGACTTCCTGCGACCATAACCACACAATACAGAGGTGACATTCTCTCTCCTGCCTGCAAGGCAGCTTTCTTATCTTCCTGAGTCACATCAGCAAACTGATTCCCATAAAGCGGTTCATTCATATATTCAGTTTTTCTTGCATTAGCCACTCTTATGCTTACAGACCTTATACACACAGCAAGTACACTTACAAAATATGCTGTAGACTCTGCATCTCCATTACCAATTATAATGGCTGTTATAAGCAAAGCAGCATGAATCAGCATAAATAGAAAATTCTTATGTATATTCTTTCTTGCCACATAAGTTATAATAACCGGAACTGCCATAAGCAGTGTTGCAATAATATAACTGTCAGATTTATTCGTAAGTCCCAATATAACAAATGCAGAAAATGCGAACGCTACAATACACTGGCTTATTATATCTGTCAATGTTCTTATTGTTCTCAGTTTATTATACTTATAAACTTGTCCCGACTCATTCATATGTTATCTCCTGATAAACTTATTTCACTTCCCAGCCCTCTGGTCTGATACCACAATAATCAAGGCTGTATTCTCCACCAGTCATATATGGAACAATCCATATAACCTGTCCATACTTTTTCTCAAACTTCTGCATAGTCTGCTGCAGCTTCTTTCTTCTGCTCGCTGATATAACAACATATACACTGTTGTCACTACTCTGGACAGAAACATTTTCTATAAATGTTCTGTTAATAAGCGCTGCAAACTCTTCTTTTTCAAGCTTTAAATCCATTCTTGCAAGTACAGTATTAATACTTCCAAGATGTCCAACTCCTGCTCCTTCTCTTATACCAACTGCTTCCTTTGTGTCAACATCACATGCATTACTAATTAGAGAGACATTAATTCCCTGTCTGATGAACTCTTCTGCCACAGAAGCTGCAAGACTTATTGCTTCTTCATTAACCGAATCATATGTAAGCATTCCATCATCCTCAAGATTAAGAAGAATACATACATTACGGCTAACTGACTCATTATATTCATTAACACACAGATTACCTGTTCTCGCTGTTGCCTTCCAGTTCACATTCTTTAGGCTGTCGTTGCTTGTATAATCTCTTATTCCTCTGAACACAAATGGATCTTCAAGCATATATTTCTTACATTCTGCTTCTCCTGATATTCTGCTTCTTATAAAGCTGAATCTCTTACTATCCACAGTCTTAGGATAAACTGTTATCTCACAGGTACTACCCACTTTGAGAACATTAATCTCATTCATAAATGGTCCGGCAAATGTAAGCTGTACGCCTGATATTTTGAACACACCTCTGTGATTGCATTTAACAGGAATTCTTCTTGTAATTCTCTGATTAGCCAGAAATGAGAACACATCATTGCGGTATGCAAGGTCCGACACACTTGAATTAGTATCTGTTCCAGGAAATTCAAGTTCCCTGTCCACCTGAAACTTAAGATTCACACATGGCAGCGGCAGACGTTTTTCGTTGGATATAACCTCAACAACATTAACTGTTTCGCCATTTACAACATGTTTTTTCTCAAATTCAAGAGCGACACCCAGCCCCTTATTCCAGTTATAACGAAATACAAGCTTAATTGCCAGATATACTATAAGTACACCAATAAGCATCAATAATACATTCATTATCTCTTCCAATCTTCAGTAGGAACTGCTGTGTTATTAACAACATGTTCTATAATCTGTTCTTTATTATCCATATTCATGTAACCTGTCTGTAACACAATTCTGTGTGCCCATACTACAGGTGCAAGTATCTTGATGTCCTCTGGTACAACATAATCTCTGCCTGCAACATACGCATATGCTCTCGCCGCATTGAGCATACCAAGAGTTCCTCTCGGGCTTACACCGATTGATACATTATCCTGCTGTCTTGTCATCCTTGCCAATTCAACAATATAATCAATAAGCACCGGGTGAACATATACATTTTTCGCTTCTTCCTTCATTACAGCAATATCCTCACATGTTGCAACTGTTGAAAGTCCTTTAGAAGGATCTTCTTTTAAGAATCTGTTAAGAATAAGTACCTCATCATCTTTCTTTGGATAACCCATGTTAATCTTCATAAGGAATCTGTCAAGCTGTGCCTCAGGAAGCTGATAAGTTCCTGCTGTCTCAATAGGATTCTGTGTTGCAATTACAACAAATGGTTCTTCTAACTTAGAATATTCACCATCCACAGTAACCTGATGTTCCTCCATACATTCAAGCAATGCTGACTGTGTTCTAGGTGTTGCCCTGTTAATCTCATCTGCAAGAATAACATTAGCGAATACCGGACCTCTTCTGAATACGAATTCACCCTCTTTCTGGTTAAACACATGCACACCTGTAATATCTGAAGGAAGCAGATCTGGTGTAAACTGAATTCTTGAAAATTGTCCATCAATGCTCTTTGCAAATGCTTTCGCCATCATAGTCTTACCGGTTCCTGGAACATCTTCTAGAAGAACATGTCCACCGGCAATAATACTTGTCAGAACCAGTTCTGAAACATTTCTCTTACCCACAATCACCTTACTTACATTATCTAATATATCTGAAGCCTTACTCATAATACCTCCTCGTAACACGAAATTTAAACTCAGATAATTATAACAAAAACACTGCCAGAACAGCAAGTGTCTGACAGTGTTAATAGGTTAAATAATTATGAACTTTTGATGAATTTAATTATCTGTAGGCATCTCCTGATTAACATCAATACCTCTTGGAGCAACAGGTGTTGAGAACACAATCTGTGTACTTGTTCTTCCGAACTTCTGAAGCTGGCCGATAAATGTATCAAGTTCCATGGTACTTGGGAACATAACTTTTAATAGCATTGAATAATTGCCTGTTACACAGTTACATTCAACAACATTAGGGCATGACTTGATAAATGGATAGAAATCCGGTTTCTGCACAGGAGCAACTTCAAGATTAATAAATGCTGTTATATGATATCCCAGCTTTAACTGATTAATCTTAACTTCATATCCTTCAATAATCTCTTCCTTCTCAAGTCTCTCAATTCTTGCTGAAACAGCCGGTGATGAAAGGAAAACATTCTCGGCGAGTGCCTTTAATGGCATTCTTGCATTCTGCTGTAATAATGTAATTATCTTCTTATCGATTTTATCCATGGCGTGAACCTCCAGATTATAATATTCGTTGTAAATGCTATTAATTTAACCAAAAAGGGGACAATCCTAGCGTTGTTGCTAAAATCGTCCCCTTTGACTTAAATTATTAACTTATACATAATATACACCTTACATAATAAAATAGCAAGTGTT
>OHOZ01000412.1_pt1 | contig 26926 bp, 31 predicted proteins | sample 1569931 | NCBI WGS metagenome assembly OHOZ01 (sample SAMEA3879572, study PRJEB24766) | human gut metagenome | biome: human-associated habitat; feature: feces | place: USA | collected 1985/1987
GACAAAATCAAGCGTCTGCTCCGTGAGGAAGTCCGCAAAATGTGACTTCTTTTTGGATTTGATGAAAAAGTCCTTGACTTTTCGTCTCTGGCAAGACCGCGAAAAGCATACTGATTTCTCTCGGCGTCCGCTTGGAGAAATTCAACCTACCGCAGATCGCAAGCGTGGTAAGCCATGATGAATTGAATCTGCCTTCGCTTGGCGATAAGAAAACGGCGCTGTTCGCAGTCATACCCGACAACGATTCCTCGCTCAACTATATCATTGGCATGATGTATACGCAGCTATTTCAAGAATTGTTCTATAAGGCAGACCACCTGCACGGCGGCAGACTGCCCGTTCATGTCCACTGTGTCATGGATGAGTTTGCAAACGTTGCCCTGCCCGACGAGTTTGACAAACTGCTTTCAACCATGCGAAGCCGCGAGGTTTCCGTATCCATTATCATTCAAAACTTGGCGCAGCTTAAAGCCCTTTTTGAAAAGCAGTGGGAAAGCATCGTCGGCAACTGCGACGAGTTTCTTTATCTCGGCGGTAACGAGCAATCCACGCACAAATATGTGTCCGAATTGCTCGGTAAATCGACCATTGATGTGAACACTTACGGACAAAGCAAAGGACGCAACGGGAGCTATTCCACCAACTGGCAGATCTCCGGCAGAGAGCTATATACGCCCGATGAGATCCGTATGCTGGACAACCGCTATGCCCTGCTCTTTGTGCGCGGCGAGAGGGCCGTGCAGGACGATAAGTACAACATTCTGCGCCATCCGAACATCAAATTGACGGCAGACGGCGGCGCAGAACCGTATATCCACGGGCAAGCGCCCAATGCGCTTGATCCCGATTTCATCCTGTTGGACGGCGACATGGGCGATTATGAACTGCTGTCCGAAACCGATGTAGAAGAACTACTCAAAAAAAGCGAAACGGAGGAACAGAAGAAATGAGAATGTCCAAGAAAACAAGGCAGCTTTTTTCGGCATTCTGCGCCACTGTATTGGTGTTTTCCTTTACTGCGATTGCCTTTGCAACCGATGACCCGCTGCAAGTGATAAACAACCTGTCCGAGTTTGTGTTCGGATTTATCCGCGCCATTGGCATCATATTGCTGGCGTTCGGTATTGTGCAGGTAGGCTTGAGTTTGAAGTCGCATGATCCGTCGCAGAGAGCCAACGGCTTTTTGACCCTCGCAGGCGGCGTTATCATCACCTTTGCCCGCGAGATTTTGAATCTCATCACGGGCTGACGGGAGGTAGCGTAATGTTTACACCTTTCACAGAACCCATGCACATTCATTCCTTGAACGGACAGCTACGGGATGCGACTATAATCGACAAGGCAGGCGATAACAAGTATATCGCCGAGTATGAAGGCGTGAAATGCACAGCCATTTTCAATCCCTTTGTGGGACGCTACTATGTTGATGACAAATACGGCGTTATAAAGGATAGAACGCCCGGCAGATATGAACCGACCCGATGACCGCTTTCAAAGGCAAGCCTGCTTTCACGGCGGGTTTGCCTCCCGAAAAAGGAGGTGAAAGGCTTGGATACGGGAAATTGGATACTGGACAATTTATATAGCGCACTTCAATTCTGGAACACAAAGCTCGCTGAAATATGGATGCTGATCACGCAATCGCCACAGTCCTTCAAGGGCGGAGGGATATGGAAAGTGGTCACGGGCATAAACGACTCCTTGAAAGCCATAGGCTATGCCTTGCTTGTGCTGTTTTTCCTTGTGGGCGTTGTGAAAACCTGCGGCTCGTTTGCGGAGATTAAAAGGCCCGAACACGCGCTGAAACTGTTCGTTCGGTTTGCGATAGCAAAGGGCGTTATAACGTATGGGCTTGACCTTATGACGGCGCTATTCAAAATCGTGCAGGGAATCGTAACAACCATCATTGGCTCGGGCGGGCTGAATGCGGCGCAGGCCGTTACGTTACCGGATGGCATGATAACGGCGGTCGAGGGCTTAACATTTCTTGAAAGCATACCCGCATGGGCGGTCAGCTTGATTATGTGCCTTGTCGTATTCGTGCTGACGCTCGTCATGGTAATGAGCGTGTACGGACGCTTTTTCCGGCTCTATCTCTATACTGCAATCGCGCCTGTCCCGCTATCGACCTTTGCGGGCGAGCCGTCCTCGCATATTGGCAAATCATTCCTGAAATCGTATGCCGCCGTCTGTCTGGAGGGCGCGATCATCGTGCTTGCGTGTATCATATTCTCGGTGTTTTCCGCAGCCGATCCGGTTGTGACGGAAGGCGCAAGCGCCGTATCGGTTGTTTGGACGTACATGGGCGAGCTAATATTCAATCTGCTTGTATTGACGGGCGCTGTCAAAATGTCGGAGCGCGTTGTGCGCGAGATGTTCGGGCTGTAATAACCATTCCTTAAAGCAAGAAAAATATAATATTTCAGGAATATAATCCTCGAATTCGTTGACTTGGTGAATAAATCGGGAGTATAATGCAGATAATAATGCTATAGGAGGTGGAACATGATACATCGAATAGGGCGTCCCGAGTATCTTGACTGGTTGGTAAGATGGAAGGAAAAGCAAATCATAAAGGTTGTTTCGGGCGTAAGAAGATGCGGGAAGTCCACCCTGTTTGAAATGTACCGCGACTATCTGTCAGCAAACGGTGTTGAAGATAGTCAGTTCATTGTGCTGAACTTCGAGGATATAGAGTTTGAGTTTATCGATAATTATAAAATACTCTACCGATACATCGCCGAGCGTTTGCGGCCCGATAAGATGAACTACATCTTCCTCGACGAGATACAACACGTTGACGAATATGAGAAGGCGGTTGACAGCCTGTTCCTTAAAGAAAACTGCGACGTTTATATAACGGGCTCCAACGCCTACTTTCTTTCGGGAGAATTGTCAACGGTGCTTTCCGGCAGATATGTGGAGCTTCAAATGCTTCCGTTATCGTTCCGCGAATTTAGCACGGGATTAAAGGGTACGCAAAGAGAAGGGCTGTCAAACGCCGAAAAATTCAACCAATATATCGAGCTGAGTTCCTTTCCCTATGTGCTTCGCTTTGAACTGAATAAGCGTGAAGCACGGGAATATATGCAAGGACTGTATGATACCGTATTGCTCAACGACGTTGTGAAGCGCAAAAAGATTGCAGATGTCGGCATGCTAAAAAACGTGGCAAAGTTCATGCTCCACAACATCGGCAACAAGGCTTCTTCCACCAATATAGCCAACACCATGAAATCGGCCGGAAAGGGAGTGGATCAAAAAACCGTAGACAGATATTTGGACGGTTTGAAGGAGGCGCTTCTGCTATATGAAGCAACGCGCTTCAACATTAAAGGGAAACAGTTTTTAACAACGCAAAGCAAGTATTATTGCGTTGACATGGGGCTGCGGAATATGCTTGTGCGGGGCAAGGACAGCGATATAGGACATATTCTTGAAAATGTCGTGTACCTCGAGCTGATACGGCGCGGATACGAAGTATTTGTAGGAGCGATAGACGACGGCGAAGTGGATTTTGTAGCAAAAACAGATGACGGGCAGTATCTTTACTACCAAGTTGCAGCGTCTACGCTCGACCCAAACACGCTAAAGCGAGAGCTTGCCCCATTCAAGCGTATAGCGGATAATTACCCTAAAACGCTGCTTACACTTGATGAAGTGTTTTCCACAGCAGACTATGAGGGAATACAAAAGCGCAACGTATTGGACTGGCTGTTAGATGAATAATTAAAAAGAAAACCACAAAGCTTCCGAGCAATCAGGAGCTTTATTTGATTGGAGGGAAAACGAATTGGAAGTGAAAATCAACCGTGAAATACGGGACTATCAGGAAAGCATATTCTTCGGGCTGAACCTGCGTCAGCTCGTTTTTTCTATCCTCGCCATTGGCGTAGCCGTCGGTATCTACTTTGGGCTGAACAATATCCTCGGCACGGAAACTGTATCGTGGATGTGCGTTCTCGGCGCTGCTCCCTTTGCCGCAATGGGCTTCATCCGCTACAACGGCATGAACGCGGAGGCGTTTATCGGCGCATATATCAAGTCCGAATGGCTCATGCCGAAGCACCTGTGCTTTGAGGGCGAGAACGTGTATTGCCTCGCGCTTGCCGAAGCGATTGAGAACAGGCGACCCGATATGCAGGACGAACGGTATCAGAACAAACCGAGAAAGAAGAAAAAGAGAAACGGAGGCAGACGCGATGATTAAAGCACTCTCCCGCATATTGAAGCAGGACAAGGAGCGCATGAATATCCCCAAGTCCGTGCAGCAGGTCATTCCCGTCAAACGGATATGGCTTGACGGCATTTGGCTTGTCGGAAACAAGTACAGCAAGTGCTGGCGCTTCACCGACATCAACTATGCAATAGCATCAAAAGACGATAAAACCTCGATGTTCCTTGATTATTCGGAGTTGCTCAATGCGCTCGACAGCAATGCGACAACAAAGATAACGGTCTGCAACAAGCGAATGAATAAGCAGGCGTTTGAGGAATCCATACTGCTGCCGTTGCAGGGCGACCAATATGACGGGTATCGCAAGGAATATAACGATATGCTGCTCGACAAGGTAACGGACGTTTCCAACTCCATCGTGCAGGAACGTTACGTCACCGTTTCCGTTGCGGTCAAGAACATTGACGAAGCGCGCAGCTATTTCAACCGCGTGGGCGCAGACCTTTCCGCGCACCTTTCGCAGCTTTCGTCCTTCTGTGAGGAACTGAACAGCGTTGAGCGTTTCCGCATATTCCATGATTTCTTCCGTGCAGGGGAGGAAGTCAGCTTCAGCATGGATTTGAAGAAGATGATAAGACAGGGACGCTCCTTCCGCGACTATATCTGCCCCGACACCTTTGAGTTCAACAAGGACTGTTTTAAGATGGGCAGGACCTACGGACGGGTGCTGTTTTTGAAAGACTACGCCTCATATATCAAGGACAGCCTTGTTGCCGAGCTTTGTGAGCTTAATCGCAACCTGTTCTTTTCCATCGACATCATCCCCATCCCTACGGACGAAGCGGTGCGCGAGGTGGAAAACAAACTGCTGGGCGTAGAAACGAATATCACCAACTGGCAGCGCAAGCAAAATCAGAACAACAACTTTTCCGCCGTTGTGCCGTATGACCTTGAACAGCAGCGCAAAGAAGCCAAGGAGTTTTTAGACGACCTTACGACCCGCGACCAGCGCATGATGTTCGGGCTTGTGACCATCGTTCATACCGCAAAGAACAAGAAGCAACTTGACCGCGACACGGAAACGCTCCAGAGCATTGCCCGAAAGCACCTGTGTCAGCTTGCAGTATTGAAGTTTCAGCAGATGGACGGGCTGAACACGGCACTTCCCTATGGATTGAGAAAAATCAATGCGCTTCGGACGCTGACCACGGAATCAGCGGCGGTGCTTATGCCGTTTCGCGCCCATGAGATAATGGACGTGGGCGGGACATACTGCGGCATGAACGCCATCAGCCACAACCTTATCATCGCCAACAGGAAAAACCTCATCAACGGCAACGGCTTTATACTCGGCGTGTCCGGCTCGGGCAAATCGTTTTTCACAAAGCGAGAAATCGTGTCGCTGTTCCTCGGGACAAATGATGAAATCATCATCGCAGACCCGCAGAACGAGTACACTTCGCTTGTAAACGCCTTGGGCGGCGCGGCGATCAACCTCTCTCCGACCTCGCCCAACCACATCAACGCCATGGACTTGGCGCTCGGCTATGGCGACAGCGAAAACCCGCTTATCGCCAAGAGCGAGTTCGTGCTTTCGTTCATCGAGCAGATCATGGGCGGCACGGGCAAGCTTGAAGCGGTAGACAAATCTATCATTGACCGCTGCCTTACCAACATCTACGCGGAGTATCTTTCGAGCAACTATACCATTCAGCCGCCGACGCTCTCCGACCTATATGCGGAGCTTAAAAAGCAAAAGGAGAAACAGGCAAAGGAGCTTGCACTTGCCATTGAGATGATTGCACAGGGCAATCTTAATATGTTCGCCCATCAGACCAATGTGGATGTGCATAACAGGCTCATCGCCTACGGCATACGCGACCTCGGCAAGCAGCTTCGGACGCCGGGTATGCTCGTTATGACCGACGCCATTCGTAACCGCGTGGCGCGAAACCGTGAGCGCGGCATCCGTACCCACGTTATACTTGACGAGATGCACATCTTCTTTGCCAACGACCTATCGGCGCAGTTCTTCGCGGAATCATGGAAACAGTTTCGTAAGGACGGCGCACTTGCAACGGGCATCACGCAGAACGTGGAGGATTGCTTAAAATCCCTCACCGCCCGCACCATGCTTGCAAACTCCGAGTATCTTGTCATGCTCAACCAAGCGCCGACAGACCGCATAGAGCTTGCCAAGCTCCTGCACATCTCCGACAATCAGCTTTCGTATATCACCAACGTCGGCTTCGGCAAGGGGCTTTTGAAGTGCGGAAACTCCATCGTGCCTTTCGTTGACAATTTTCCCAAGAATACAAGGCTCTATCAGCTAATGTCAACCAAACCCGGAGAAATACAGGAAATCCTCGGCTGATTATCGGGCAATCGCTTCGGCGGTTGCCTTTTACATATTCGGGAGAAAGGAGCGGTGAAGTTGAAGGATATAAAAACAAGATCGTCTGAAAAGACGCTGCGCATATTAACGGATGCGGCAAGAGCCCCAAGAGAGCTTGCGCGCAAATCTCTTATTGAATCCAAAGAAAAGGTGAAAGAGGCAGCCGAGCGTCGGCAGCCGCAGGATGAATCGCCCGAACAGTATGCTGAAAACCGCATCGAGCAGACCGCCGAGGAAGCCGTACACCGCGCGGGCGACGAGGCTTCCTATCAGGGCAGGCGAATCATTCAAAAGGCAAAGAAGGCCAAGCGGAGCAAGGACATCTTCGAACAGCAGGGAAACCCACCTTCGCGTTCGACGACAAATGGCGGCAGGGCGCAGCAGAGCAGTGCCGCCGCAACAAGGGGCAGTACCGCCAATCAGACCAACGCTTATCGCGCCGGACGGGAAAGAGTCATTCAAAATGCGCGGTCCTTGCGGCAGACTGCAAGAAGCACACGCTACACCGCAAAGCCGGCGCAGACCGCAGAGCGCACAGCATCGACAGCACATAAAGCGGTAAAGACCTCGGCGCACACCGCCGTCAAGACTTCGCAGCAGAGCGTAAAGGTAGCAAAGCATACCGTCAAAACGACAGAAAAGGCTGCAATCAAAACAGCAGAGGTTTCCGCAAAACTCTCGCAAAAGGCAGCGCAGGCCGCAGTAAAGGCGGCGCAGACAGCGGCAAAGGCAGCACAGGCGGCAGCAAAAGCAGCGGCGGCAGCGGCAAAGGCGGCGGCAAAAGCAATTGCGGCAATCATCAAATGGATCGTTGCAGCGGTCAAGGCATTGGTAGCCGCTATCGCGGCAGGAGGCTGGGTGGCGGTTGTTATTGTAGTCATCGTGGCGTTGATCGCTGCCGTGCTTTGTTTATGCTTTGGCGTGTTCTTCTCAAACGACAGCGCAGGCGGAATGCCCATGACGGACGCTATTGTTTCTATTGACGATGGGTTTACCGCGTCCATCCAAGCGCGAATTGACGAATTGACCGCAAGCGCCGACGCTGATGTGGTGGAAATCCTGTTTACGGGTGATATGGAGGACGAGAACAGTTCCGTATCTAATTGGGTGGACGTGCTTGGCGTGTACTCGGTCTATGCCACCACGGGTGAAAACGCAGCAGAAGTCATCACAGTCACGCCCGAGAACATAGAGAAGCTCCGCAAGGTTTTCTATGATATGAACAGCTTTTCAGTCACCATGGAAACAGAAACCGCGGAAGAAATCGAGGTGGATGAGTACGGCGCAATCGTGCTTGACGAGGACGGGAAGCCGAAAGTAAAAACCACTACTACCCTTTATATCAACATTGAGGTAACAAGCCTTGACTACCGCGACGGCGCGGATAGATACGGCTTTGACGAGAGCCAGATGGAAATGCTCATGGAAATCATGCGCCCCGAGTATTACCCACTGTTTGCCGAGCTATGCGGGCAGACGCTTGGTGACGGCGGCGAATACGGGCTTGGGCTTGACATCAACCCCGACCTGCCGCCGAATGAACTTGGGGCACAAATCGTGCAGGCGGCAAAGCGATATATCGGGCGCAGCTATGCAAGTATGGATTGCTCCGGCTTGGTACGCGCAGCATACCGCGATTGCGGGTTATCCTCCATGAACGGTCTGAACTCCGCATCAATGGCGAAGAAATGCCAAGAGATGGGCGTTCTGTTCACCGACCCCTCGCAGCTTCAATCGGGCGACATTATCTTCTTTGCCCGCAAGGACGCAAGACGCGGCGAGGGCTACTGCACCGACCACAGGCGTTGCGGCAACGGACGCTGTAAGAGATGGATGCAGATTCACCACGTCGCCATCTACATCAACGGCGAGTTTCTTATCGACAGCACAGGCGGCAACAACTCCGTTCAGATCAGAAAGCATTGGGGCAAAAACGGCTCCGAATGGGAATGGATTTGCTTTGGTCGCCCCACAAACTAAAACAGAAAGTGAGAAAGAACATGAAAAAACTCTCCTCTTTGCAGATAGCGGCGCTTGCCGTTCTTTCCTTCATCGTTGTGGCGCTCGCCATCGCTGCGCTTGCCACAGGCAATAACCTCGCCGTCCCCTTAGAGCTTCCAACGACAACAACAAAGCCGGAGGCGTTAGATATTGAGCTTGCGTATGATGAAAAAACATTCGCTCCCCTGCCCTTTTCCATGCCAACAGCAAGACCGACAGCTTCTCCTTCGGCAAGTCCCGCAGAAAGCGCAACGCCTTCAAACAGCAAGCGGGCAGATACCTTCTGTACGCTGACTATCTGCGGCAAGGATATTCCCGTGCGCTATGGCGTGGATGAAAAGACGCTTGAAAAATCTCCGGGCTATCTACCGTCCTCGGCTCTGCCTGGGGCGGAGGGAACGTGCGCCATCTATGGACACCGCAACCGCAATCACTTCAAGGCGTTGAAGAATGCGCAGGTTAGCGACAGCATCAAGGTGACAATGGCAGACGGAACGGTCTATACCTACGTCATTACCGACATAACCATATTTGAAAGCACTTCGGACTGGACGCTGCCCGCTGCGGATGGGCGAATGCTTACGCTCGTCACCTGCTATCCGTTCCAGTACAGCGGTCATGCGCCCGGGAAGTGCGTGGTGACGGCGAGGTTGAAATAAAGCAAATCCGTTCCCGCCACCGACTGGAACGAGCAGACCAAAGCGGAGGAATGGCGGGCGGCGTGGGCTGAAATCTGCAATTCGTATCTTGAAAAGGGAAATCATACCGAGCGTATAGACCACCGCAGCTATGAGCGGCAGGGAATAGACCTGATCCCCACCGTGCATCTGGGCGTAGCCGCCTTTCAGATGGAGAAGCGCGGAATCCGCACGGAGCGGGGAAACATCAACCGCGAAATCGAAGTCACAAATCAGAAGCTGCGGCAGTTGAAAGCCCGCATTTTCAAGCTGCAAAGCTGGCTGAAAGAGGAAGCGGCAAACACCGAGCCGCCCACTCTTGCAGAGGTGATACAGGGTATCCTTTCGCGGCGGGAGCAGAGCGGAAAACCGGGCTGTTATACCGCCGTCAACAATCTGAAAGCGGCGGCAAAAATGCTGAATTTCCTGCAAGAGAATCAGATCATGGATATGGACGGCCTGACGGAAAAAATGGCGGGTATGTTCGGGGAGCAGCGCGAAATATCCGAAAAGCTGAAACCCATCGACAGGCGGCTGAAAACCCTTGAAGGGCATATTTCAAACGCCGAGAAGTATTTGAAGTACCGCGAGGTTTACGGGAAATACAGGCGGCAGCCGCCGAAAAAGCAGGAGGCGTTTTACGAAGCGTACCGCATGGAGCTGACCCATTACGAAGCCGCAGGACGCTATCTTGACGGCGTGATGAACGGCAGGACGGGCATTCCGCTGAAAGCATGGAAAGCGGAACATGAGAAGCTGACCGCCGAGCGGAAGGAGCTGTCCCGCCGCTATCTCGCACTGAAAGACGAGGTAAAGGAAGCGGAGCATATACGGAAGGGTGTTTACGCGATCTTGCGGGAGGAAAACTGCAAAGAGCAGCCTACGCACAAGCAAGACCTTGACCGCTGAAAAGACAGAGCGGCGGGATAACCATCTCCCATATCCCTATAACAGTCATTACTTTTGTCGCCGTTCCGGCTTTTGCGGGACCTCGCATCCCGCACCTCCGACCTCAAACAAGGAACAGAATGGAGTGTCAATATGTAACACAGAGACAGTCGCCCCTCTGCAATTCCGTAAAATGCAAAAAGCGGTCAAGATCCGATAAATATCTAAAGCAGCCAGCAGGAACACGCTGGGCAAGGAATTCTTCGCCGGGGCGTTTTCTGCTTGGAAAATTCAAGGCAAAAGCCGCAGAAAACGAACGAAAAACGGCAACCGTACAAAAGTAAATACTATACAGTACAATAAGCTTTTGCAAACTCAAAACATAGCAGTTTATTTTCGATGGACTATCTATTTCGTATTGAACCATTCTGTATATAGTTTTTTCAGCGGATTTCGAATAATGCCTTATGGAATTCCATAAGCAGCGACTCTTTCGTAATATTCTTCTAAACACAGTTCATTGTTGTAACAGTATTCAGCTATATCCAAACCCACATAACGGAAATGCCATGGCTCGAATATCACACCGGTAATATTCTCCTTATCTTTGGGGTAACGTAACACAAATCCAAAGCAATGGGCGTTGGCAGCGAGCCATCTACCCATATCGGTATTTGCAAAACCACTATCGGCAACATCATAGTTTTGAGACAGGATATCTATAGCAAGACCTGTAGGATGCTCACTCATGTTACCGGGCAGCACCTTTACAGGAAAGGATTTTGGTTCAGAACCGTACTGAGGGTCCTTTTCAAGGCGAGCTGACCAAAGTTGCTGTTGCATATCTATAGGTCGGTAAACACTATTTATAATAAACCCCCTCACCCCGTCATTATTAGCTTGAGTAAGCATAGTAGCAAGAGCTTCTCCTGCTAGTGGATGAACCATCATATTTTCTTCGTATGAAGCTATATCTTCGCCCATATATGTTTTTAGAGGGACCAAGTAAGGGGAATAATCAGGTGGCAATGGGTTATCCCAGTTAACAAGTATAGCCACATCAATTTCTTGTTCGACTAATCCAACTCCATCCCGACCACCAAAGCAATCAAATCCGAACCCGATGCCGATAGGTGATGGGTTCGGATTTGTCGTTTATCTCAACGTTCACCAGCGGTGAGATAGGCATCAACTCAACAATGCTAAATGGAGTGGAGATTATGATTCCCCGCTCCATTTCTATTAACAATTGTTTTGTACTAAACCATGCGTTCGGCATTACCGTGATCCATAGAATAGACCTCATCACATAACAGATTTATGTCCTCTTTATTGTGGCAGGCTATCAAAATGGTTTTCCCCTCATCTTTTAGCGACAGAAATAACTTACGCATATCTTGAACTCCTATATTGTCTAAGCCGTTCATTGGCTCATCTAATATGAGTATTGACGGATCCTCCATAATCGATTGAGCAATTCCCAAACGTTGTCTCATGCCAAGAGAAAACTTTCCTACTCTTTTTTTATCTGTTGGATCCAATCCTACCATGCGAATACAGTCTTTTACACGTTTTTTATCGACTTTTTTCCTGATTGAAGCCAGTAACCACAGGTTGTCAAATGCGCTATAATTAGATAGAAATCCTGGAGTTTCGATAATTACACCCATACCTGAAACTGTCTGATTATCCACAGGCTTTCCCTCAATTAGAATTTTTCCGCTCGAAACAGGCATAAGCCCTACAATGCACTTGAATAGTACGGTTTTACCCGATCCGTTTCGGCCTATGATACCGTAAATTTTACCACGTTCAAAATCAAAGTTAACACAATGCAGCGTTTCTTCTTCGCCAAAGCGTTTTGTTACATTAATAACCTTAATAATGGGCTCTGACATAGTTAAAATCCTTTCTAAGCCAAAGTATATGCAACGGATAGGTTCTTCTTATGTATTACAACAAAAGCGGCACAAGTAAATATTCCTATCATTGCTGACAAAATATAAATTGAATACCCTGGAGTTATGTTTACATTGTCAAAATAAGCAATATTGGACAAGGATATTGGAGAAAATCGAAGCCATCGGGCTGATAAAAAGTTGGCTATAAAGTAGTTAAACATGGTGATAGTACAACAGATAATAGAACCTGAGGAATGACCAATGCTCATATTAAATACAAACATTATAAGCCCAATCAGACTGCACATCATCCAGTTTAGCAGCATACTGAGTCCCATAGCTGATACTGGTGAAAAAGAGTAAATAATTCGTTGATATAAGACAAACGGAATATTATAAACTGAAGCGGCATTAGTCAAAGAAATTGTACCTATCGCTTTTCCCCATTCTACCGTCCACTCTATTCGATTTACAAACGGCAACATTGTCAGCATCACAATAAAAACAACAAGAATTGCGCTTGCAATAAAAATATGAAAAATTTGCCCCGCTGTCCACAGCAGTCTGCCAGATCGGACAATAACATAAGGAGCAGACTCATCAATGAACGGAGCATCGGAAAAAAGAAATACAGAGCATAGTATGATTGCAACCTGAACATATAAGTCCGCGCTAACAAACGGAAACAACCACGGCGAAATAGCAATCCCCACATCACAGAGAAACGCACGGATCGGTAAAACGCACCACAGCATTGTTACAGTCAAAAAAATGATGATTGTAAGAATCCTTGGATTGTTGGGCCACTTCCTTATGTTTCGTGCAGCAATGCTGCTTATAATGATCAGCTTAGTCATTTTGGATCACCTTCTTTATCTTGATATTGAAAAGAACTCCCATTGGTATTGTGTATAGGATTAAAAAAACGCAAGGATAAACAAACGTGACTTTCCAATCCCCCATGTTTACCAATCCTTCGCTTAGAAAATCTATAGAAAAGACTATTGGTAACTTGAAAATATGATAAAGAACGGAATACGCCTTGTTCAATATTAAAGGAGCTGCAACGACAACCAATGTATCCGGAATAACCGCTGAGCATAATAATGCAGCGACACTCCACATACCGCAGGAGATAGCTTTAATGATACTTAGACATAACAGATATGTAATTTGTCTGTTTGACGATAATAAGTCCCCAAAAGCTACCGAAGTTTCCCTTAGTCTGTCAAGCGGCAAATAAACAGGGAAAATCAAGGCCAAAAATACAATATAAGAGCATATCCCAAAGAAAACCGCCAACACCGTAGTGCAGAAGCAAATTACAACACGGGAAACACAGTATATGTTGGTGGGAACCCGTGTAACAATAAATCTTATGTATCTGTTTTGCCAATCATCGCAAAAGCTGGTAGCACAGCATAACGCGCTGATTACCAGCAAAATATCCATTAAGCTGTTGAAATTATTGACAACTCCGAAAAAATATGGGACCGTAGCAGCAGCGTCTCTGCCAAGGAGGAAAATCTCCTTGAGTGTGCTGCCAAGATACAACAAAAATGTCAAGCATATTGTCAGAGCAAAGTTTTTAGAAGTAAAGGCGCGGTAAAACTCTACTTTCAGATAACGGGACAGATCACTCATATAATCTGTTCTCCAGTAAACGCATTGATATATACCCACTGTGAAAAACCGTTTTGGTTTACAAGAAAGCCATAGGCGGGAGTAAGAACTGTGGCATTTGGAACATAACATAGTATTATTTTTGTTACGATGACGGGTTCCGATAGGAGAAGCAGGTCGTATTTTTTGTCGAGTGCATTCATGGCTGTTTCCAGCGAAATCGCGTCTTGAAGTGGTGACTGCACATCGCCCGGCAGGTATCCATCTACGCTTATATGTTCAAATCCACTTTCAGAGATAATAAAACTTGCACCGCTACCTCTAACAGGTATATCTGCCGTTATATAACCAAAAGAATCGCTCATAATTGGAACTCCTTTTATTTGGAACGGGACAAACACGAAATAAGCGTCATATATCGCTTCCTTGCCCCCATGACTCTTTAATATATCTTCCATATATGGATCGTCAACAATTTTTTTATCCAGCTCTTCCATAAGTCGGCTCTTAGATAAAGTATATAATTCAACAGGCTCAAATATATAGCTTCTCAAATCAAGCGCATATAAAAATTCTTTTGCCATGTCTCGCGCTTCTTCACGCGAAAGAAATGGCAAATCAATGTCCGCAGGAAAAGAGTCAGCATTACACTGAGAGTATCCACGATCTCTATTAAATAGTAGACGGTGCAGCTCTGCCTGCTCATTTTCAAAAATGAAAGACCAACGCCATGACCGTATGACAGCTTTATTTTCCTCTGTCCGAAACGCATCAAAGAGACCGCCATCGCTCATTGGGTTCGTTTCGTAGCTCAGATTAAAATACGGTAAAAATGCCATAACGACATTGTCTGGGTTTATATCCAGTAAATTACGGCTCCAAATATTCAACTGAGTTGAATTATCAGGAATAACAATGTCCGCATCAAATTTAACATTTTTAAAACCGTCCGCTAAAATGTGGCTTGGCATGGATTCCGCAGCCGGCACAGGTGAATCGGGCGAAGCCGGGTTTAAAAATGCCTTTGAAGGCAATTCTTCCGGTTCTATACTCTTGTCGCCGCAACCCGAGCATAGAGTGCAAAGCACAATAAAAACGATTATTAACGTTGTCAATGACTTTTTCATTATATTACAATCCTCTCACTATATCTACACACAATGCGTAGCAGGGAAATAACTCCCCCTGCTACGCGGCTGAATTACGGATTCCATACACCAGCCAAATTATACTCTCCAGGATTGCCGCTATGCAGAGATGCGGCCAGAATAAAAGAATACTGACTCCAGTTTCCATTTACGATGTTAGCATAATAAGGGGCGATATAATAAAGAGTTTCCCTCGATATTTGTCCCTGATAAATACCGAGTTCAGTGGCATCGACATAACCGCTACTTGTTATGGCTTTTCCGCGGCATTTATAAATCAGGTTGTTGCTTATTACGCTGCCGCTGGTAGTTGTTATATAGCATTTCGGATCGGCATCCACTTTATGCCCTGTGCCACTATATCCGGATGGACCATCCGGAGTCAGTCTAAAAGAGATATCAAAGTTTTTTGCATAAGCAATGGTGCCGAAGGCACAAAGCACAAGTGCAAAGACAAGAATACAGGTTACAATCTTCCTTTTAATGATCCTAATTGGGGATAATAATGCCGTAGCTCTCGCGTGGCATACATCGTATTTATCGTTAAATCATATCACCTCCCACCTTGGCAGGATTGGGTACTTTCACTGCTGCCATATTTCCCCAGTTCCATTATTATTTTACAAACACAAAATCCACTTGTCAACAAATATCTTTGTTAAAATAGTATTTACATATCTATATATGCGTGATATCATGTATTTAAGACTTTTTCGATTGTGAGAAAAAATGCAACCAGAAGTATTGCAAAGCTATTTTAAAAGAGGGGTGGCTACCCTATGTATACTATCGCTGTTAAACGAAGGCGAAATGTATGGTTATGAGATTGCGCAGGCATTGGATAATATCAGTGGCGGCAGGTTTGTTTTGCCGGAAGGTACACTGTATCCTATCCTGTACAGGCTTGAAGATAATGGCTATTTGAATACAAGGCGGGTCCTGGTCGGCAAACGAATGACAAGAGTATACTACCGGCTCTCAGAACGCGGACAGCAATATTATGCTACTCTCTTGGAAGACTACAAGTCTATCCAAATCGGTGTGCAATTGATTTTAGAAGATGGAGGAGTTGATAGGGGGCGATGAAGCAGAAGGCGAGATATTTTAGACAGGTCAGAAGACATATTCCAATCGGAGGGATGCACAAGAAGGAGTTTCTCACAAACATTGAGAAGGCTATTGAGGTATATGCTGCCGAAAATCCAGAAGCAGCGCTCTCAGACTTTTATAAGCGATTTGGCACGCCTGATGAAATTGCAGGGGCATTCCTTTCCGAAATGTCCTATGGCGAAATTAACAACAGAATGCAGCGTGGGCGCAGGGCATTCGTTATGGTAATCTGTATTGCCTTGGTCGCAGTGGTTGCTCTGTTTGTGGCAATAGCACACATGCTTGTTGAAAACCGAAGTTCGCATAATGGTTATTTTGTCGATAGCGAGCCAGAGATTATTACAAACATCAATCAGGAGGATTAACCATGAAAATAGTATTATCCACTTTGCTCGTGATTGCACTAATGTTTGCGTCAGTGTCTGTCGCAAAAGCATCCAATGATACGGTGAACAGCATAACATATTATGATGACGGTAGTTATGTCATAACGACCATCAATTATGCGATCACCAAATCTTCATCTACTGTAAGTGGGAGTAAAACAAGCACTTATTATCGCAGCGATGGGATAAAGGCATTTTCGCTGACTGTTTACGGTACGTTTAGTTATGATGGAACCAATCCGGCGGTATGTAGCAATGCTTCTTATTCGCATGATATTTATCAAAACGATTGGAGTCTTAAATCCGCTTCTGCAACAAAAATCGGAAATACTGCCACGGTCACAGGAACGTTCATTAGAAAAGAACTCGGAATTACAGTAGACACAAAAACACGGACAGTTAATCTGTCTTGCGATAGAAACGGCAATCTATCATAAACTGTGAATGCAAATAACGGGAGGATCGATTATGATCCTCCCAATTCCACATCTCAGTACTATTTGTTCTCCTTCCACTTTTCGAATTCCTTCTGCCCCTCCTCGCTCTCAAAATATGCCTGTATCAGCGGCAGGGCGCAGTGAGCAAGGGATTCGATCACACAATCGGGGATATCTTGTTTCGCCTTATCCGGTGGGTGGGTGCTCCTGTGGGTTTTTTGCTTGTTCATTTTGCCTCCGTATTCAGTTTTCAAGGTGCATATCAGCGCTCATACTCGTTGCGCTTTTTCGCGCTGCGGCGTAATATGCGCTGCAATTCTCGCGTTTCACGGTCTTTCGCAAAGATCTCTGTGAATACCTCCTTGACGCGCTGCGGCGCGAGCTTGATCGCTTGACGGAAATCTTTTGTCTGTTCATATAGCCTTTCCCAGCTGCTCTGCAAATCGAGTATACGTGCGCCTGCATCTTGCAGCTTCTGTGTTAACTCGGATATTTTGACGCGGGACAATATGCCCTCTCTTGCGAGGGAAATAACATCCGTATAGTCTTTCTCAGTGAGCTCTATCTTTCCAAACACCGTCTTTTTACCTATGCCGTCCAAATCGTGGTATTGTTTGTTGACCTGCTTCTGGGCAACGAGCTTTTCGGAAACCTGCTCCAGTTTCATTTCCTTTGCAGCGACCAGTTTTTCAAGCTGCATAAGCCGTTTTTTATCCTCTTGAATCTTGAAATCAAGACTGTTTAGATTGACCCGTGTACTGCCGAGCTCCCCGCGTTCAAAGCCATCAAATCCCGCTAGCCGCATGTGTTCATAGAAGCGGTCCTGCAAAAGCGAGTAGGACGGAATCCGTATCGGTTTTCCGTTCTTTCCGAGGATGGGCTTGCCCTGCTCATCAACCGCTTCGGGATATGCCCATTTCTTGGAGCGGCTCACCTGATGGATTATCTCTCTTACCATGCCGCGCAGGGCTTCATCCTTACAGCGTTTTGACCACAGAATTTCCTTTTCTACCACGGGAATATAGACAATGTGCAGATGATAATGCAAAAAGCGGTCAAGATCCGATAAATATCTAAAGCAGCCAGCAGGAACACGCTGGGCAAGGAATTCTTCGCCGGGGCGTTTTCTGCTTGGAAAATTCAAGGCAAAAGCCGCAGAAAACGAACGAAAAACGGCAACCGTACAAAAGTAAATACTATACAGTACAATAAGCTTTTGCAAACTCAAAACATAGCAGTTTATTTTCGATGGACTATCTATTTCGTATTGAACCATTCTGTATATAGTTTTTTCAGCGGATTTCGAATAATGCCTTATGGAATTCCATAAGCAGCGACTCTTTCGTAATATTCTTCTAAACACAGTTCATTGTTGTAACAGTATTCAGCTATATCCAAACCCACATAACGGAAATGCCTTTGCGTTATCAGTAATTGGTGAGAGAGGGACGCACGAAGCTGCGGCAGAAGGAGAGTGTGAGTTGTCAGAAGGACAGGACATTTAGAGCATTTTCAAAGTCCCAAAGCCCCGCATGAATACGGGCTTTTTATCCCTGCCATGACCTCATTTCTGAGGCGTGAAGGGCTTTTATTTCCTTCCCTGAAATGCCGTTTTTATCGTCCGCAGGGTGCGTTTTGCCCATTTTCTCTGGCTACTACCGCTAATCAAACAGCTTCACGGGGCAAAATGACCCCATCCGGCCGAAAGGAGGCCGTTACCTCAACGTAAACCTTTTTGTGATTCATTTTGCCCCCTCGTCAAGCAACTCCTCATTGGGGAGAATTGTACGATTCTTTCCTATGTAAGGCAAGAACCATCCCTTATTAACTAAAGAATGAACGTGCTTATGCACCGTGGATACCGAATTAAGACCTATCCCTTCAGCTATCTCACGCATACTTGGAGAAAAGCGCATCTTAGCCCGAAACAGAAGAACATAATCGTATACCGCCTGCTCTCTTCTTGTCATTCTTTTCATTTTACGCGCTCCTTTCATTTAGCTTTAGCCAATATCAATAAGACCTTAGCCGCTCTATCCTGCTAACCGTCGTGCTTCCTAAAATGTCAGCGGATCGGATAAATAACTTTCCCGTAAATCCTCGTTTCACTATACTCTGTAATCTGCTTCGGCTTATATGTAGGGTTATGTGAAACGAGGAACGTGCCTCGGTTCGTTACACGGAACTCTTTTACATAGGCATCGCCATCAAGAAGAAATATGCCTATATCGCCATTTTCAAGCGTCGGCTGTTGATGCACCCATATCTCTTCACCATCGAACAAGGAAGGCTCCATGCTGTCGCCGCATACATGAAGCCCAAACGTGGCGCTGTCCGGCACACACTCGGGAACTTCTACCATTTCATACGAATTACTGTCAAGAAACTGCCCCGTTCCGGCAGATGCTCCGATGTCATACATAGGCGCTGTGCGGCGTGGGAACGGAATGATTTTAGGTTTGCATGACATTGGCGCATACAGTCCACTCGCTATCAGGAGCTGCTTATACTCCGCCAATTTATCCGCCCCCTCCTTGTTTAACTCATAAATAAGGTCAGAGAAGTCCCCTTGCAAAAAGACCTTATATGCGTCTTTTATGCCGTAAATCCTGCACAGGCCAATAAACTGCGGAATGTTCGGATTATTATATCCGTGTTCCCAACGGCTAACCTGTTGCTTGGCTGTTTGTATTCCCATTTCATTCAGCATTTTTGTAATATCCTGCTGCTGATAGTTATGCTTTATTCTTAATTCCCGAAGCACGCTTCCAATAGCAGTACCCATGGTGCAACCACCTCCTATGCCTCATATTCTACTATGTCTAATACAATAACGCAATAGAAAATCCTAAAATAGAACAGTTGTTGCCTTATATTCGTTTGTAAATAGGATTATACTAACCGCATAGCAAGGAGGTAAGCGAAAGTGAGAGCAATTCTTCACAGTGATTTGAACAGTTATTACGCAAGCGTGGAAATGATGCTGAATCCATCGCTACGCGGAAAAGCTGTTGCTGTATGTGGAAGCACGGAGAATCGTCACGGTATAGTTCTCGCAAAATCTGAACTGGCAAAAATGGCAGGCGTGAAAACCGGAATGGTTAATTGGGAGGCTAAGCGGTGTTGCCCAAACCTTATCATGGTACAGCCCAATTTTGAACAGTACATCAAGTATTCTGCGCTTGCAAGGAATATCTACGGGAGATATACCGACCAAATCGAGCCTTATGGCATGGACGAGTGCTGGCTGGATATCACGGGCAGCAGCATGGGGAGTCCACTCGCCATAGCTGAATCTATTCGTGAAACCATAAAAAACGAACTTGGGCTGACCGTAAGCATTGGTGTGTCTTTCACAAAAATATTTGCCAAGTTGGGAAGCGACTTAAAAAAGCCGGACGCCATAACCTGCATTACACCGGAAAGCTACCGAAAACAGATATGGGCGCTGCCAGCATCCGATTTGTTATATGTTGGCAGAGCAACAACGGAGAAGCTGCACAAACACGGAATCGAAACCATTGGAGGCATAGCACAATGCGATAAGATGCTCTTAAAATCATGGCTTGGCATCAATGGCATCAAGCTGTGGGAGTTTGCCAACGGAGTAGACGACTCACGGGTGCGACCATTTGATTACGAGCCGGTGGCAAAAAGTGTGGGACACGGTATTACCTGTACTGCCGATCTCGAAAACAGCAACGAAGTCCTGCAAGTCCTGTTTGAGCTTGCACAAGGGGTGTCTCGCCGTTTACGGCAAGCGGAGCTGATAGCTACGCGGGTGCAGCTTTACATTCGGGACTGCAATCTCAATTATCATCAATTTCAATGCAAACTGCCGTATCCAACGCAGAGCTGGAGGGAGATGGTGAACTGTGCGATGGATCTGTTCCGGCTTCGCTACACATGGCAATATCCCATTCGGGCAGTAACAATTCGGGCGGTTGATCTCATCAGCGCGAGTATGCCGCAGCAGTTGGATTTGTTTGGCGAGCATGAGAAGCGTAAACGTAACGATAACTTGGAAATCGCCATTGAGGACATACAGCGTCGTTTCGGACGGGATGCGATAAGGCTCGCATCTTCCATGAACGGGCTGAAGGTACAAAAGGATAAATCGCATGAGCAGCTTACAATGCCCGCTGCCATGTACGTTTAAGGAGGAAAACGATGAGCAAGATAATTTATTTTGAGCAACACAGACCTGTTCTGCTGACCCGTGTAACTGATGCCGACTTGTTTCTCGACGCTTATGTGGATTCGGACGGGCAGAAGTATATAGCTATGCCAAGCGCACACGGATTGAGTTTCATCCCTCTGTTTGAGGATGATGCACAGATCATGGAATATGATAAGAAATATGGGGGCATCAAGCGCAGATATGCCGTATCACAGGCACAGGCGGTTGGTGTGATGGAATAACGGAGGCGATCACATTGGAAGCAACGAGAAGGACTATCCGCTGTATTAGGAGCGCTGGCGGTAGAGCCGCAGACCCGCTGGGCAGGAGCTTTGTTTACATAAACTGCCCCAACTGCAACAAGCGACTGATACAAGCAAGAGCCTCGGCAAGAAAGCCGAGAGCCTACACCGTGGACAAGGCACACCCAGCCGATAAAGCGGAATTGACCATAAAATGTGATAGATGTAAGAGCATCATTGCTATAGCGAGATAGATAATCACGCAAAACCGAATAAAACTTAGTACAGAGCCAAAATCCGGCAACGGCGCACTACTGCGGCGGTACGAGATACTACGAGCCTGACAAGTTAGCTTTTTAAGCTATTTGTCTGGCTTTATTCTTTGCCAGATGGCGTTGCCATCCCTTTCTGCTTAAAAAGCGGAAAGGGATTTTTCATGTACACAGATGTATGGCAGCAAGCCATAGGACAGTATCCGTAACCCTACGATTTTTGTTGGAACACCGCACTTCAAACAAAAAATCGGAGGTTACAAAATGGGTTTTAACCATGGATTTGAACGCAAGATGTTTAACAGGGAGCAGAGGCACTTTATGGAAAAATGTCTTAAAGCGGGTATGAGTGAAGCGGATATACACGCCATGTGCGAGTATGACCTTGGCGTATTCCGCCAGTATCGCCGCGACAAGGAACACGCAGTTGACCTTTCTGACATGATGACGACTGACGAGCGTACGGGAGATACCCGCTATATGGATATGGATGAGCTTCCGGCAGACGCGCCGCTTGTTAAGTATGGGAATCGCTACTCATGGATCGATGAGATCGACGATCCTGAGTTGTATAAGGCGATTATTGCCATGAAACCAAGCTACATAGAAATCATCACATTGATGATGGAAGGCTATCAGCAAAACGATATTGCCGCTATCCTGCACAGCAGTTTTCAAGCAGTTCAGAACAAAATAGCGCGCATCAGAAAAATCTTAAAAGATTTTTCCGAATGACGTGTAGTTTTGAGGCTTCTCGCCGGCTATTAAGTGAGGGGGTTATTCTCGAAAGAACAAAAAAGGAACCGTTTTAAGGAATAAATCCCCTCAGCACAACCGAATAAACAGGTCATTAACACGTTCCCCAACCCAAGAGCCGCGAGAGCAGCCGCGCCAAGACCCCTCCATAGAAGGCGAGCGATAAACGGCGGTTTTCACTATCGGGCAGCACCCGATATGGCCATGACCGGATTAGGGATATAACACTCCCGTCCAGCCATAGCTCGAGCGTGAAAAAACCGTCGCAAGCATTGGGGGCGGCTCGGAGAGAACCTCGGAGGGGTTGAAATGCCCGAGCTGCTGATTCGCTGTCAGCTTGTAAATGACCTCCCTCGCCTCGGGGCGTTGAGAACAAATAGAGGCGTTTGACAGACCGGGCGGTGTATCCCACTCGGTCATTACATCAAACACAGGAGGTACTTAAAATGGAAAAAGAAGTATTACGCGGTGAAATCTACCTCGCTGATATGCGAGCAGGTATTCACTCGGAGCAGAGCGGCATCCGTCCCGTTCTGGTCATTCAGAACGATGTGGGTAACGCCCAAAGCCCAACGGTAATCGTCGCATCTATCACAAGCAAGCTGGACAAGCCCTCGCAGCCGACCCATGTTGCGGTTGGCACATCCTGCGGCCTGCACATGGATTCAATCGTCCTCATGGAGCAGATTCGCACCATCGACAAGCGCCGCCTTGGTAAGCCCATCGGTATGCTCGATAAGAATCAGATTAAAGCAATCGACAAGGCCATCAGCGCAAGCGTCAGCAATGATGTGATAAAGCGTATGTTCACCGAAAAGGACATACAGGTGCTTTGTCCCGCCTGCGCCGCCAAACTGCGCGAATCCGGCGAATACATCGTGCTTCGCGCCGATCCGTTCCAAATCGAGCATGAAGCCTGTTCCATCTGCAACAAACCGGATGGAATCCCCGACGGATATGACTACTTCGTCAAGAAAAAGCAACAGTAACAGTTTATGCCCTGCCGCATAAGGCGGGGCAATTACATAGCAAAGGAGGATGATGCTTATGAAACTGGCGGAAAACAATGTGAAAAGCAAACCCTTTATCTTGAAATCCATACACGATTGCAAAGTAAATGTTGTGTTTAGTGATGTACCCTCAAACAATTTGAAGGAAACAATCATGGGCATTCTTTCAGCGGTACAAGAAGATAAACTGCAATGCGTTTTGCATCAATATGAATAAGTAGTACAGCATAACTAACGTCCGCACCTTTGCAAATCTAAATCTCTTAAATTACCATAGGGATGCAGAAGTGATCTGCACCCGCACATTGACAACCGCATACTCAATCAGTGCAATCCTGTGTAAAGCATGAAAGGAAAACACATGAAAAGAATCCATACGTTATACAGGGTATCCACCAAGAAGCAAGTGGATAAGGAGAAGAATGATATACCCATGCAGCGATTGGCCTGCAAAGAGTTCGCCGAACAGCAGGGATGGGTCATAACGCGAGAGTTTGAGGAAAAGGGCGTGTCGGGGTTTAAGGTTTCTGCAAATAACCGCGATGCAATCCAAGACCTAAAAGAAGCCGCGATTAAGCATGAATTTGATGTTTTGCTTGTATTCATGTTTGACAGGATTGGAAGGATTGACGATGAAACTCCATTCGTTGTGGAGTGGTTTGTAAAGCACGGAATTGAAGTATGGAGCGTTAAAGAAGGCGAACAACGCTTTGATAGTCATGTTGACAAACTGACAAACTACATTCGTTTTTGGCAAGCATCCGGCGAAAGTGAAAAAACGTCCATGCGTATTAAAACCCGAAAAGAGCAACTCACATTAGAGGGGTGCTATACAGGCGGCACAGTTCCTTATGGCTATCAGCTTATACGGAAGGGACGCCTCAACAAAAAGGGGAATGAAATGCGTGATCTTGCAATCGAACCAGCAGAAGCAGAGATTGTCAGAGAGATATTCAACAAGACTATCCATGAGGGTTATGGCTCGTACCGAATAGCCGATATGCTCAACAAGCGCGACCTTCGTACTCATAGTGGGAGTAAATTCCAATGCAATACCATCATTCGGATTTTGAGAAATCGTCTGTATTGTGGGTACATCGTATCAGGTAATGTCACTTCGGAGGCATTGAGCGAACTTACAATCGTTGAATCAGACATTTTCGATCAAGCACAGTATATTTTAGACCAGCGGGCAGAAAAGGACACACAGAAACGGCAAATTGCTTTCACAACCAAGGGACAGGCACTATTGTCCGGCAATGTGTTTTGCGCCCATTGCGGCGGAAAGCTAACAACAATCCGCTATAAAGATAAATATATGCGAAAGGATGGCTCGGAATATTCTGTTGATCAAATCAAGTATTCCTGCTATCACCGAAGCCGTAAGCTCTGCAAATGCGACGGGCAAGCAACCTATCAATCAGAACGTGTCGATGCTGCTGTTATTCAGATAATGCACGATATATTTGATAAAATGGCGGGCGCTCCTGACGAAGACAGGCTAAAAGCTATGATTAAACGACAAACAATAGGCTGTCAGGCAAAGCAACGCAAACTATCGCTTGAATTGCAGAAAAGCAAGGCGCAGCTTGAAAAACTCCAACTGGAGATTGCAAACGCTCTAACGGGAAATAGCTTGTTTTCACCGGAGGATCTATCGTCATCCATTACAACCATGAAAGGACGTATTGCTGCTGCCGAAACGGAGTTGCATGAGCTTGAACAGAGCGAGTTTCAGCAAAGGCAGTCTATTGCAAAAATTCTCCCAGCATATAATCAATTCAAAAGTTGGGCAGACGAGTTTGATTCTGCAACGAAGGAACAGAAAAAGATGATCGCCTGCCAACTGTTCAAGCGGATAGAGATTGGACGCAACTATGCCATTACCTGTGAACTTAACATGACGTATCAGCAGTTTTGTGAAGAATGGAGCAATACGGAAATCAGCAAAAAAATGGCTATTTAAGTTAAGCCAGCTTTTGATAATGGGCTTTCTCCCTCCTTATTCCGGTTTGTAACCCTTACACTGGTAGAGCATGCGGCTGTTAACCGCAGTGTCGTTGGTTCGAGTCCAACAGGGGGAGCCAAGAGAAGAAGCCTTGAAACTTAGAGTTTCAGGGCTTTTTTCATTCTCCATCTGTTGCCGATAATGAAAAAGCACACTCTCAGGCACACTGAATTGCTCAAAATATCGTTGTTTTCTCGGAAAGAGAGTATTTTAAATGGCAACAATCATCGAAAACAAGAAGAACAGCAAAGTAGTATCTTACAAATTCCGTGCTTACCTTGGAAAGCAGCAGGATGGAAAGCAGGTAACTAAATATCATACTTGGCAAGTTCCCGATGGCCTTACTCCTGCCAAAGCACGCAAAGCAGCGGAAAAGGCCGCCGCTGAATGGGAAAAAGAAGCACGGTTCGAATATGAAAGAGATGTGAAAGAGCCTGAACGTGCTGCAATTAGAGAGATTGAGAATCAGCGTACAGACTTTGTAGGTTTTGTAGATGGCCTATTCTTCCCTGTATGCCTTTATGATGGCAACCACAAGCAAACTACCATCACATACTATGAATCGCTTTCTAAGGGAATTAAAACCTATTTCAAAGGTTATACGCTTCAAAACATTGCCCCAATCGATATTAAAAAGTATTTGATTTATCTGCAAACCAAGCACCGTACCCCATTGGGCAATACGGCTTCCCCTAAAACTGTGCGGCATATTTACTGCCTGTTAGCAATGATATTCAAGTTCGCAAAAGAGCAGGATTATATAGTAAAGAATCCTATTGATAAAGTGGATTGCCCTAAATTGACAAAGAAAAAGGTTGATGCTCTGACTAAAGAAGAAGCTGCTGCTTTCTTTGCCGCCGTTGATAATTGCCCCATTGATTTTCAGTGTATGCTTTATTTAATGATAACAGCAGGATTGCGGCGTGGTGAATTGGCTGGATTACAATGGCGAGATGTTGATTTTGATAATCTTACGGTAAGCATTGAGAGAAACGCAATATACACCCCTGCAAGCGGCATTATTATCAATACGCCAAAGACAGAAAACAGTGCAAGAGTAATACCGCTGCTTCCCAAGGTTGCCGCATTGCTCAAAGCGTATAAAGAACAGCATTTTCAGCCAAAGGATAGCTTATGCTTTGTATTTCATGGCAAAGGCGGCAAAACCGAACCACGGCTTCCTGATGGCATCACGGAACGAGTAAAAGCCTTTATGAAACGCAGCGGCTTTCGTGACCTATCCCCACACGATTTGAGACATTCCTGTGGAACGCTGTTAATTGCAAACGGCGCAGACATAAAGAGCGTTCAGGAAATATTAGGCCATACGGACGCAAGCACAACGCTAAACTTTTATGTTCGTACCGACTTAGAACAAATGAAAGAAGCAACCAACAAAATGGCGGCGGCATTTGGTTTATAATGCTGAAAAGGAGAGGAAACAACCTCTCCTTTGTTATATCTGCCAATTCATAATGTTTCTATTAAGGAATCAGCGAATTTTGGCAAAATCCGAATCAATCCACTGGAAATTGAAGCGAAAATAGTCCATTCTCATTCAAAACAAAGATATTTACCGCAAATCGCTCCAAAACACTGTCTTTTCACTGTAAAATGCTGCGTTTACTGCAAATACAATTCGTTTTTCGTCATAATACTTCAAAATAAATAATTTTCAAGTAAAATACGGCAAAATCATTGACAATATATATATA
>OHOZ01000423.1_pt1 | contig 26737 bp, 20 predicted proteins | sample 1569931 | NCBI WGS metagenome assembly OHOZ01 (sample SAMEA3879572, study PRJEB24766) | human gut metagenome | biome: human-associated habitat; feature: feces | place: USA | collected 1985/1987
CACTTAGCGTAGCGCTGCTACGCTGCGTTTCATTCGCGTTAGCCTGAATGAAAAAATCGCGGCGCATCTTGGGGCATTTTCATCTAAAAATGGCATTCCATCCATGCGGATTATCTGCATGAAGGAGCAAAGCCATATGAAACTGCATTCGTTTTTTGAGTCTCTGCGCGAACTGCGCACATTCCTTTTGCTGTTCACGACGCAGGCGCTTTCGTCGCTCGGAAGCGCCATGACCAGCTACGCGCTTGTTATCTGGGCGTATCAGCAGAGCGGATCGGCGCTGTCCACCGCGCTGCTGACAGTCAGCAGCTACGCGCCGTATGTTGTATTCAGCCTGTTCTGCGGCGCGCTGGTTGACCGCCTCGATACGCGCCGGACGATGCTCGTCAGCGATGCGCTTGCCGCGTGCACAACCGTCGCGGCGCTCGTCCTGCTGCAAACGGAGCGGCTGCAAATCACGCACTTGTATCTCCTTAACGCGCTGAACGGCTTGATGAACACGCTCCAGCAGCCCGCCAGCGAAGCCGCAACGACCGCGCTGCTGCCGAAATCGCAGTACCAGCGGGTCGGTGGACTGCGGTATCTCTCCTCCAGCCTGTCCGGACTGCTGACACCTGTGCTTGCAATGGCGCTGATGACGCTCGGCGGTCTGCGCGCGGTCATGTTCGCGGATTTGGCGACATTCGCCGTCGCGTTCACGGCGCTGCTGTGCTTCATCCGCATTCCGAAGCGGCAAACTGGCAGTCCGCACGAGTCCTTCCTTGATTCGACCCGGCAGGGGCTGCGGTTCTTCCGCCAAGCGCCCGGGCTGCTGACGCTCGTGCTGTACCTCGCGGCGATTAACCTCGTCTCGTCCATGTACGAAGCCGCGCTGCCGTCGCTACTGCTCTCGCGGAGCTGGGGCGGGGAGACTGTCATGGGCATCTTCTCCACCGTGACCGCGCTGGCGACGCTGATCGGCAGTCTGCTCGCTGTCCTGCTCCCCGCGCCGAAAAGCCGCGTGCGGGTGGTGTGCGGCTGTTTGCTCGTCTCAATGGGGACGGAGAACTTCCTGCTTGCGTTCGGGCGGAATCTGCCGACATGGTGCGTGGGCGCTGCGCTGGGGTGGCTGCTGATTCCCGTCATGAGCGCGAATCTTGATGCGCTGATGCGGCTGAACATCCCGGAAGGAATGCAGGGAAGGGTGTACGCGGTGCGAAATGCGCTGCAATTCTTCACGATTCCGGTCGGCTATGTGCTGGGCGGGGCGCTGGTGGATGCGGTGTTTCGGCCGCTGATGCGGAATCCGCTGCCGTGGCTGGAAATGCTGTTCGGACGGGATGAAGGCAGCGGCGCGGCGTGCTTTTATGCGGCGCTGGCGCTGATGGGGGTCGCGACCTGCGTGTTTTTTCAAGGGCGGAAATCCCTAAAGACACTGGAAGGGGATAAAGCTGCTTAACCCAAGGGGTAGGGAAAGTGCAAACAAGCCGGAGTACCCGTAAGCAAATCCAACCGACCAGCATCGGGAGAAGCTGTTTCTCTCGGTGCTGGTCTTTTTGCTGCGGGGGAAATCGCTCATGCGGATTCCGCTACTCCCACTTCCGCTGACGAAAAAAAGACCGCCTGCGTGCTTGCAGACGGTCTTGCGGTATCCGCGAATTACTCCGCGTCCTCCACGGTGAAGGTGGGGATAACGCCGCCTTCGTAGGTGGTGATCATGTAGTCGTAGGCTTCCTTGGAGGTCAGCGCGGTGTGTAGCGCCTTCAGCCAGTCGGAATCAAGGTCAGCGGGGCGAACCGCGACGATATTTGCGTACAGGGTAGCGAACTCAGAGTCAGCAGCTTCGACGAACAGACCGTTCGTAGTGGGCTTCAGACCAGCGTCCAGCGCATAGTTGCCGTTGATGACAGCAATGTCGTAGTCCTCAAGGGTGGGGGCAAGCAGTTCAGCCGCCACTTCGTCAAACACATAGCCGTGGGGGTTCATCTCGGCGGTGATGTCGTACTTGGTCAGGGCAGACGCAGCGGTCGTTCCTTCCGGCACGGTGATCAGGCCAGCAGCCTCCAGCAGCAGCAGAGCACGGGTCTCGTTGGAGGGGTCGTTCGGCAGACCGATGTGCGCGCCGTCCTGCAGGTCAGCAAGGCTGGTCACTTTCTTGGAGTAGATGGCGAAGGGCTCGTAATGCACGGTGAACGCGGACACAAGCTGTTCGCTCTCGGAAGCGGTTTCGTTGTAGGAGTCGAGATAGGGCTTGTGCTGGAAATAGTTCGCATCGTCCGTGCCGTCAGCAACTGCCGGATTCTCCAGCACGTAGCCTTCGTACACAACGACTTCGAGCTTGTAGCCCAGTTCCGCCAGCTTTGCCGTCACCGCTTCGGATTCGAGAATCTCCGCGTGCGGGGCAGCCGTCGCGCCAACGCGGATGACCTTCAATTCGTCCGCAGACGCAACCGTCAGAGACAGCGCCAGAACCAACGCCAGAGCCAGAGCAAAGAACTTCTTCATTGTAAGCACTCCTTTCATTTTTGGGAAAACTATTTATTCAAACACCCCGTGGGTGAATGAAACGATTTATGGGGAGACCCCAGAGGCTCTGCCTCTGGACTCCGGCAGGGCTCTGCCCTGTACCCGCGAAGGGTCTTCGACCCTCTCGACACCCTTTTCGCGATTGAATTGGTAACTTTCGCATGATGGTCTCGCGTGCTGCTTCCAGAGGGCTTTCCGATCGCCCTCTGGACTCCTTCGGCGCACTCCCATGTTTATGGTCGGTTGTCGAAGGTGAAATGCTTGCTGTTCCTCCGCCTCCGCAGAAGCGAAATTCCTGCGAATCAGGGAATTGCCAGGGGCGAAATTACCTTACTTATTTGCGGCGGCGGTGGTCAATCGCGTGGCTGAGCCAAGTGCCGCCCATCTGGAAGAACTGCACCAGCAGCACCAGCACGATGCTTGCCGCGTACATCACGTCGTACTGCCGCTTGTTCAGACCGTAGGTAATTGCGACCTTGCCTAAGCCGTCGCCGCCCGCCGTGCCTGCCATCGCGGTGTAGCCCAGAATCGTGGTGATGCAAATCGCGAAGCCGTTGACCAGCGACGGCATGGCTTCGGGAATCAGCACCTTCCGCACAATCTGGAAGGTCGTCGAACCCATCGCCTGTGCAGCTTCCACCACGCCGTTGTCCACTTCCAGCAGGCTGCCCTCGACCATGCGCGCCACATACGGGAACGCGCTGACCGTCAGCGGGATGATGATGGACACCGTGCCTGTGCCGCGGCCGAGAATCGCGCGCGTTGCGGGGAAGAGCATCACCATCAGGATGATGAAGGGCACGGAGCGGAGCAGGTTGACAATCACGCCGATAATGCGGTTCAGCGTCGGCTTCGGGAGAATGCCGTCCTTGCGGGTGATGACCAGCAGGACGCCCAGCGGCAGACCAATCAGGTAGGCAAAGAATGTTGCGGGCAGGGTCATCAGGAGGGTATTGCCTGTTTCCTCCAGCAGCATCGAACCCAGCCGTTCCCACGTCATGCTCATGCGCGCACCTCCTCGACCGTCAAGCCGCGTTCTTTCAGGTATTCAATCGCCCGGTGGCAGACCATCGGGTCGTCGGGGCGGCTGATGAGCAGCTGACCGTACTGTGCGCCGTTGAGCGTGTGCACGTCCGCGCTGCGGATGCTCAGCGGCACGCCGAGGTGCAGGATGAGGTCAGCGACAATCGGCTCAGCGATTGTTTCGCCGTTGAAGACGATGCGGATGGCAGGTTTCTCCTGCACTTGCTCGTGATTTTCGCTCGCGACGATGCCGAACAGCCGCTTGCCTGCTTCGCTGCGGGTGTGGGTGAACACATCGTCGACGCTGCCCTCTTCGGCAATCACACCGCCGTCGAGAATCGCGACGTGGGTGCAGATTTGGCGGATGACCGCCATTTCGTGGGTGATAACGACGATGGTGATGCCCATCTCCCGGTTGATTTTTTGCAGCAGGCGGAGGATGGCTTGCGTCGTCATGGGGTCAAGGGCGCTGGTTGCTTCGTCGCAGAGCAGCACTTCGGGGTCGCTGGCGAGGGCGCGGGCGATGGCGACGCGCTGGCGCTGACCGCCGGAGAGCTGCGCGGGGTATGCTTTCGCCTTGCTTTCCAGCCCAACAACTTCCAGCAGCTCCTTCACACGGGCGTTGATTTTCGCGCGCGGCACGCCGATGCACTCCATCGGGTACGCGATGTTCTTCGCGACCGTCTGCTGCATGAGCAGGTTGAACTGCTGGAAAATCATGCTGACCTTGCGGCGCATCTGGCGAAGCTGCTGCTTGTTCATGTCCGGCACGTTCTGCCCGTCAATGAGGATTTTGCCCTCCGTGGGCGTGTCGAGGCGGTTGACGCAGCGGATGAGGGTGCTCTTGCCCGCGCCGGAGAGACCGATGATGCCGAAAATATCGCCTTTGCGAATCTTCAGGCTGATGTTGTCCAGCGCGACGACCTCGCCGCCGGTTACGGGATAGACCTTTTTGACGTTCTGCAGCTCAATCTGCATGGGTGGCTGAACCGGCTGCTTAAGCGTCTGCTGGGGTACTTCGTTGCTCATGACGTTTGCCTTTCCTTTCCCGAAATCGTCCGGGCAAAAAAACAGGGGATGCCGGCATCTCTTCGATGCAGCCTCCCCAACAATTGCGGTAGGTTCTGCCGGAGGAATTGCTTTCATCCTCCAGCCATCCGTCAGGCGGAATGGCGCATCGAATTCGCGGCACGACGAAACATGCTCATGTTGCACATGCACATGGGCATCATCATGTTCATCATCGTAGCGGCGAACTTCATAGCGCGTAACTCCTTTCCTCTGCGGATAAAAGAATCATACCATGTTGCTATGCATTTGTCAACCCCGAATTTGCCTGAAAATTGTTTTTTCCCTGTTTTCCCAGCGCATCCGCCGATTTTCCCCCTCTTGCATCCTGTTTCGCCTTATGCTACAATGGTGGTAAGGCGGATTTTGCGCCAAAATCCGAAATCAAGCAGATGAAAAGCGGCATTTCGCCAGAAAGGAAGCCCCCCTGCATGGATGACCAGCGCCATCACCCCTATGAAAACCTCCAGCTGAACATTGCCGGTCATGCCCATTACGAGTACTCTGAAGTTGCGTGCAGCTACGTCCCTATGCACTGGCATGACGCGCTGGAACTGATTTATATCCTCAGCGGCGAGCTGACCGTCGAGACCGATCAGCGCCGCTGGCAGCTTCACGCAGGACAGTGCATTTTCGTCAGCCCCTATGTGCTGCATTCCACCATCAGCCTGTCCGGCAGCACCGTCCTCCTGCTGCAAATCCCGACCGAGGAATTGGGGGATTTCGCGCCGGAAACGCGTTCGCGCCAGTTCATCTGGGACGCGGAGACGACGAATCCGACGATGACGGCATCCATCGAGCGCGTGAAGCAGAAGCTGTTGCAGATGCAGCATACAGCCAGCAGCGATTCGCTCTTCAGGGACATTCGCATGGCGAGTCTGCTGCTGGAAATCACTTATCTGCTCTACGAGGAGTTTTCGTGCCCGGTGACGGAAGGCAGCATCTTCCGGCGCGAGAAGAACCGTCAGCGGCTGTCAGCGGTGATTGCGTACACCGGGGCGCATTATCGGGAGAATATCGCCCTGAGTGATGCGGCGGCAACGCTGCACATGCACCCGAATTCGTTCTGCCGCTTCTTCAAGGAGAACACAGGCGTGACGTACCTGAATTACCTGAACGAGTATCGGCTGTCGAAGGTGCATGAGGATTTAGTGACGACGGACGCGGCGCTGCATGAGATTTTGGAGAAGCACGGCTTCACGAACTACAAGCTGTTCCGGCATATGTTTGCGGAGCGGTTTCATACCACGCCGGGGCGGATGCGGGAAGAACTGCGATAAAAAACGAGAAACATGGGCGTGCGGGTGAAGGAATCAAGAGGGCGACCGCAGACATTTGTCTGTTTTCATGCCCCTTTGCCGCCTCCGCAGAGGCGAATTCCCTTGCGACAAGGCAGCAAAGCAGCGGAGAACAGCATCCATCAGAATCCGTAAAAATCCACATGAAAACACCCCGCAAGTTCAATCCTTGCGGGGTGCGTTTTTATGCTGTCAGCGCCAAAGCACGTCAGGCATTAGTCCACATGGACACCGTAGATGGCTTCCAGCTTTTCGCGGCGTTCGTCGATGATGTTCTGACCGCCGGAAGCGAGGTAGTCCGCCATGCCCTTGTCGTACACGGAGTCGAACTGGTCAACGGGCGCGACAACCGCCTGCGTCAGCATAGCGTCGCGCTTGGAGTTCAGGGAAGTGCCAACGTCTTCTTCCGCGGAGATTGCGCCGCAGGAGAACTTCTTCACAATGCGGCCGTTCAGCTTGCCGTAGGTGTTCGCGGTGATGATGAAGTCAGGATTCACGCCGGGGTAGCTCAGCGCTTTGGTCGCCGCGGTGGCATCGCCCAGATACAGACCGTTGACGGTGATGGTGTGGTCGATGTTCATGCCGGAGTTCATGATCCATTCGCCGGTGGCGTTGAGCATCTCATACGCGCCGTTGTCGGTCATCTTGTAGGTAACGCCTTCCTTGCCGGTCTGCAGGAACTTGATGGTTTCTTCGGAGGAGATGAAGTTCAGGTACAGCAGGGAAGCCAGCGGTTCGTCGTTGGTCGCAGGGAAGAACACCTTGCGGTCAATGCGGTCAGCCAGATACTTGCGGGTGATGCCAGCGTCGTTCTGGAAGCAGTCCACAGCGATGAAGCCAGCGTCTGCGCCGTTAGCGCGGGTCAGGTTCGCCTGAATGGAGTCTTCGCCATTGCGGTAGGGGTAATCCCAGTTGTGGATGAAAGCGCCGACGAAGCCGGACTTCATCATGTCGTCCTCAACGCTTGCGTCCGTGTACAGCGCGAAGTCCTTCCAAATCAGACCTTCGTTGTACCACTGGTTCAGCACGCGGATGCCTTCCTTGTAGTTCGGGTAGAGCAGGTGACGGTCGTCGTAGCCGTAGACATACAGCGTTTCGTCGGACACGTCCTCCGGCACCTTGGAGACATTCAGCAGGTCAGCGCGCCAGCCGATGTCGGTGCTGATGGAGAAGGGAACCATCTTCGCAGCGTCGGCGCCCAGCAGCAGCTCAGCGTTGTCGCGGAAAGCGATCAGGCAGTTGTGGAACTCTTCCTCGGTCGTGGGGAGTTTCAGACCCAGCTTGTCCAGCCAGTCCTTGCGGATGAAGGTGTTGATGCGCGCGGATTCCGCCAGCACCGCTTCAATCGCCCACACAGAGCCGGTTTCCGGATCCTGATCGTAGTAGATGTTGTAGTCGCCCAGCAGCGCCCACAGATCCGGCAGCAGATCCTTGTATTCGGTCAGCAGCGGATTCAGGTCGATGATGCCGCCCATGCCCGCGAAGGTCTGGATCGTCGGGTAGGAGTAGGTGACGCACACGTCGGGCGCGTCGCCGGTGGCGAGCAGGTTGTTCAGGTCGTCAACTTCCGTCCAGCGGCCGACAGACACCAGTTCAACGTCCACGTTGTACTTGTCAAGCATACCCTGCTTGATGTACTGCGCGTACACGCTGCTGGTCGGGTCGGAGCCGCCATCATTGTAACGGTTGTAGACTTCCACGGTGATGTGGCGGGTTTTGGTGAATTTGCCGTCCACAAAGCCGTCGTCCGCGGATGCGGTCGTGAAGATGCACAGAGACAGCACCATCGCGAGCGCAAGAACCAGAGACACAATGCGTTTCATAGGGGTATTTCCTCCTTTTTATTTGCAGGGCTCACACGTCCCTGAAATACGGTGTTGTAATACTATTTCCTGCATTCACCTGCACCATCTGCTCGCGCCTTTTCCCTTCTGGCGTCCGGTCGTTCCACTTAGCGTAGCGCTGCTACGCTGCGTTCCACTCCCGTTAGCCAGAAAGAAAAATTCGCTTCGCATCTTGGTGCATTCTCATTTGGAAATAGTATAGGTTCATCAGCCCTTGACTGCGCCAATCGTGACGCCGGTGACGAAATAGCGCTGCAGCCACGGGTACACCAGCAGAATCGGCACGGTTGCAAACATGACGGACGCCATCTGAATCGTCTTGGAAACGCCGGCGCTGAAGAAACCTTCCTGCGTGGCGATTTCGCTGCTTTGCGTGGAGTTTTTGATGATGTTGTACAGCAGCAGCTGAATCGGCCAGTACTTTTCCGCCTTGCTGGATTTCAGGTACATCAGCGCATCGGAGAAGCCGTTCCAGCGGCCGACGGCGTAGAACAGCGCCAGCGTCGCCAGAGAGGGCAGGGACAGCGGCAGATACACCGTCACCAGCGTGCGGATCGGGCCTGCGCCGTCGATCTCCGCCGCCTCGCGAAGGCTGTCCGGCACGCTGTAGAAGAACGAGCGCAGCACGATGACGTTGAACACGCTGATGCAGTTCGGCAGAATCAGCGCCCACGGGGTGTTGAGCATCTTGAGGTTGTTCAGCAGGATGTAGCCCGGAATCGTGCCGGCACTGAAGTACATCGTGAACAGGATGATGAAGTTGATGACCTTGCCGCCGCGCAGATTTTTGTAAATCAGCGGGAAGGCGGTGCAGACGGTCAGCACAAGGCTCAGCACCGTGCAGACGACGGTCAGGATGCCCGTCCACGCCAGAGACCATGTGTACTTGCTGTCGCTCAGAATGGTCTTGTACGCCTCAAAATTCCAGCCCTTGGGCCAGAGGAACACGTCGTTGCGAATCAGGTGTTCGCTGGAGGACAGGGAGCTTGCCAGCACGTTGACCATCGGCAGCAGGCAAATCATCATCGTCAGAAAGATGATGAAGGCAATGATGAAGTCGCCCACGCGGGTCTTTTGGGATTTGATCATGCCCTGATGGACTTTTTTGCCGTTGAAGGTAGTTGTCGTCGCCATATCGCAGCCTCCTTACATGATGCCCGGCTCGTCGAACTTCTTCGCCAGCGTGTTCGAGGCAAGCAGGAAGATGACGCAGACGACGGACTGGAACAGACCGACCGCTGTGGACAGGGCGAACTGGTTGCCCTTGATGCCGCGCTCGTAGACGAAGATGGAAATCGTCTTGCTTGCGCCCTCAACCAGCGGGTTGCTCAGGGTGAACGGACGGTCGAACTCGCTGCCGAGGATGCGGCCGAGGTTCATAATCAGCAGGATGATGATGGTGGAGCGGATGCCCGGCAGGGTGATGTGCCAGATTTTGCGCAGGCGGCTCGCACCGTCCACTTCCGCCGCTTCGTACAGCTCCGGGCTGATGCCGGTCAGCGCGGCGAGGTAGATAATGGTGTTCCAGCCGCATTCCTTCCAGATGCCCAGCACGATGTAGGTTGCGCGCCAGTTGTTCTCCGTGCCTAAGAAAGCGATATTGGTGCCGAATATCTGGTTAACCAGACCGTCATTGGTTGCCAGCAGCCGCAGCGACAGACTGGAGATGATAACCCAGCTCAGGAAGTGCGGCAGGTACAGCACGGTCTGCGCGACGCGCTTGAACTTCGGGAACGCCAGCTCGTTGAGCAGCAGCGCCATCAAGATGGGCATCGGCGTGCCGATAACGAGGTCAAGCAGGTTCAGGATGATGGTGTTCTTCAGCGCATCGATAAAGTTCTTATCGTTGAATGCCTTGATGAACCATTCCCAGCCGCCGTTTTTCGCCCAATCCAGCAGCCACGGCGCTTTCAGAATGTTGTTCTTCTTGAACGCCAGCAGAATGTAGGACATGGGAACGTAGCGGAAAATGATGAAGAACGCCAGCGGCACGAGCAGCAGCAGATATAGCGTGCCGTATCGCTTCAAGTACGTTCCCCACCGCATGGTGGAACGCCCGGTCAAATCCCGGCGGACAATCGCCTTGGTAGATTGCAAAAGGATCCCTTCCTTCCCTTTTGAATTGCGCAACGACGAACATCGTTCATCTGGCTTTATTATCGCCTGATTACACATTTGACGCTAATCATTTTTAGCGAAATATCTCTTATTTTTAGCGATTTTTGTACCGATGAAACGAGTATAGATTGTAATTTTCTATACAATTCAACCAAACTGATGAATTCCGCATCTCAAATCGGAATTTCGCGCCTGCCGTGATTGACATTTCCGCCCGAAACGGCTATGATGAAGAAAACAGCACCTTGAAGGCGCGCCCGCGCCGAAGAAGTCAAGGGGCGAGCAAAAAGCCGGAAAGGAGGACGTAACGCTGTGAAGAGCAACATGTGGTACATGCGCCAAAAGGAAGAATTCGGCGAAGACCGCAGTCAGGGCATCCGTTTCTACGATAACACCCAGACCTGCGATTACCTCCCGCATTGGCATATGACCTATGAGGTCATCATGGTTATCGCCGAGGACCTCACTGTCATCGTCGAAAACGAGCGTCATCTTCTTCATCCGGGCGATATCATGGTTATCCCCTCCGGCGTCGTCCACGAAATCCACACACCCCCGACCGGCCACCGCTATTACTTCCTCCTTGACCGCGAGCGCCTGTTCATTATCGACGGTCTGCTGGCGGTAGAAGAAGCCCTCCAGCCGTGCATGGTGATTCGCAAGGGCAGCGCGCCCGAAATTGAGCAGCGCGTAAAGACCGCTGCGGCTGAGGCTGGGGTGGCGCGGGATCGCTTTGGATTAACGGTCGCGCGGCTGGAATTGAGCCGGATGCTCATCGACCTGCTCCGCCGCCATGCGCAGGAACACGGCACAGAACTGAACCGCCGTGTCCGCCACAAGGAGCAGACGCAGATGCTCTTTGTTGACATTCGCGACTATGTGATGGCGCACTGCGCAGAGGATTTGACCCCGCAGAACATGGCGGATAAGAGCGGGTACAGCCGTTACCACTTCGAGCGCCTTTTCTACGATTGCTTGGGCATATCGTTCCACGAATTCCTGACCCGCCAGCGGCTGACGCTCTGCAAGCAGCTTCTGGAACGGACGGATGATTCGATTACGTCCATTGCGGGGCAGTCGGGTTTTGGCAGCATTGCGACATTCAACCGGGTTTTCCAGCAATATGAGGGCATGTCGCCCTCTGCATACAGAAAAAGCGGTGCTGCCCAATCAAAAGGATGATTGAACGCGCCGCGCATCATGGTGCATTTTCATCAGGAAATAGTATAACACAAAGAAGGACGAAGCATTTCCGCCTCGTCCTTCTTGCTATTATCCTTTTTTCTCCGGCAGTCGCTTCGCCGCCCACGAAACCGCCGCCATCACCAGCGCGGCAAGGACAATCAGCCCTGCCAGCGCGCCGTACTGCGCCAGCGTCAGGTGCTCAAAATAGAAAATCTGCTTGAAATAGCACACCGCCAGCACGAATCCGGCGGTCATGACGGTGCACACCGCCGCGCGCAGCTTCGTCAGCGGGACGGAGACGGAATAGAGCATCATCAGCCCGACCGCGCCCGCGCACAGCGCCGCCAGCGTCTTGCAGTCCGCCATATCCCAGCCGAAATTCACGCCCGCCATTGCCGCCATGGCGCAGACGCACACCGCCGCCGCACCGGGAATCGCCCGCGTCAGCACCGTGCGCAGGAAACTGCCCTGTATGCGGTCCTGATTCGGTTCGAGCGTCAGCAGGAACGCCGGAAGACCAATTGTCAGCGAGGAAATGAGCGTCAGCTGAATCGGCTGGAAGGGGTATTCGACCGGGAACAGCAGCGTCAGCAGCGCCAAGGCGAAGGAATACAGCGTCTTGACGAGGAAGAGCGACGCCGCGCGCGTGATGTTGCCCACAACACGCCGCCCCTCCGCGACAATCAGCGGCATGTTCGCGAAATTCGCGTCCAGGAGCGTCAGCTGCGCCGCCTGTTTTGTGGCATCCGCGCCGCCCGCCATGGCAATGGAGCAGTCCGCTGCCTTGAGTGCGGGAATGTCGTTCACGCCGTCGCCGGTCATGGCAACGTGATGCCCTTTCGCCTTGAGCGCCTCGACCAGCGCCTTTTTCCGCGTCGGGGTCACGCGCCCGAATACGGCGTAGCGCTCGCAGGCATCGGGGAGTTCGTTGTCCGATAAGGTGGAGGCATCCACCGCGCCGCCCGACAAGCCGACCTTGCGGGCAATCGCCGCGACCGTCTTTTCGTCGTCGCCGCTGATAATTTTCAGCGCAACGCCCTGCGTATGGAAGTAATGCAGCGTCTCCTGCGCCGCGGGGCGAATCTCGTCGGTCAGCAGGCACAGGCCAATCACGCGGGTGACGGCGGGCGCGTCAGTTTCGGTGACGCGGCCGTCCGCTTCTGCCAAAACCAGCACCCGCAGGCCGCGCCCGGCGCAGTCCGAAAGCGTTTTGCGAATCGGCGCAAGATGCGCGTCATCCAGCACAAACGTCGGCGCGCCTAAAATCAGCGTTGTACCATCCGCAAAAGATACGGCGGATTTTTTCCGTTCGGAGGAAAATGGCAGGACAGCCACAGGCTTTTCGCCCTGCACATCAGGGATTTCCGCGCGGAGGGCATCCAGCGTGCCGGAACGCTCGTCCATGCTGGACAGGAAGCGCCTGAGTTGCGTCCGCATTTCGCCCTCGTCACCCGAAATGGGCAGCAGCGAATCCACCGTCATCTTGCCCGTCGTAATCGTGCCTGTTTTGTCCAGACACAGCACATCCGCGCGGGAGAGCGTCTCAATGCCGTACAGCTCCTGCACAAGGGTGTTTCGCTTGCCGAGCTTGATTACGCCAACCGCCAAGGCGACCGAAATCAGCAGAATCAGCCCTTCGGGAATCATGCCGATCATGGCGGCGACGGACGTAGGGACAGCTGTTGTCAGCGGAAGGTGCTGGAGGAAGAACTGCTTGCAGAACAGCAGCAGCCCAATCGGAATCAGCGCCGCGCTGACGATGCGAATCAGGCGGTTGACCTCCGTCATCAGCACCGATTTCGGGCGGCGAATCTCCTTCGCGGAACGCGTCAGGCGGGCGGCATAGCTTTCGTCGCCCACATAAACCAGCTGCGCGGTGAAGGTTCCTTCTAAAATATAGCTGCCGGACAGAAGAAAATCGCCCGGCTGCTTGCGCATGGGCGTGCTTTCCCCCGTCAGCAGGGATTCGTTCGCCGCACCCTGTCCGCTGGTGACGACGGCATCCGCCATCACTTGGTCGCCCGCGCGGAGAATCACCAGATCGCCCTTGACGAGCGCATCCGGCGCGCAGGTCTTTTCCTGCCCATTGCGCAGGACGTGCGCAGTCGGGGCGTTCAGCAGGGACAACTTGCGAATGGTCTTGCGCGCGCGAAGCTCCTGCACCGTGCCAATCAGCGTGTTCGACACCACGACACCCAGAAACAGCATGTTCCGCCAGCTGCCCACCAGCGCCAGACAAACCGCCAGCGCCACATTCAGCCCGTTGAAGGGCGTGAAGAGATTTTCCGCCAGAATCTGCGCGGTGGATTTGTCGGGGCGGTGGTGGGAGATGTTCGGCTTGCGGGAAGCCGCCTCCTCGTCCGTCAGGCCGCTTGGCGCGGTCGAGGTGAAATCCGCCGGAAGCTCCGTGTTGACCTGCAAGATATCCGCCATAATTTGTTATGCTCCTAATACATCCGCCGCCGCGCGCAGGGACGGCAGCACTTCAACGCCCGGCACCTGCCGCAGCACCGCGTCGCACTGGTGCCCGCCGGAAATCAGCAGGCAGCGGCAGCCGATGGCGCGGGCAACCTCGGCGTCGTGGCTCGTGTCGCCCAGAAACACCGTGTCCGCTGGGTCGTAGCCCTTGCGCGAAAGGTAATCCTTCGCCAGCTGCACCTTTGACACCGCGTAGACGTCGCCCAGCCCCAGAATGTCGTCGAACATGCCATCCAGCTCTGGAAACTTGACGACCTGCGCGCGCAGCTGATCCACCTGACTGGCGGAGATAATCGCCTGATGGAAGCCTGCGTCGTGGAAGCGATGAACCGCCTCCGCCGCCGTCTGGTGCAGCTGCGCCAGATGGAAGTTCGCGACGTAGCCTTCGTTCCATTCTTTCGCCACAAGCGGGAAATCCTCGTTCGTCACGCCGATGTCGGTGTAGTAATCCTTGACCGGAAAGCGGAAAATCTGCCGATATTCCTCCTCGCTTGTCAGGCGATAGCCGTGGCGCGCGAAAACTTCATTGTTGATTTTGACCACCAACGGTACGTCGCTGAGCAGCGTGCCGTTCCAGTCCCACAGAATCGTCATTGCTTCTTAACCTCCGAAAATTTAGGGTAACGCTGATTATACCACACTTTCAGAGGAAGGACAAGCGCTTTTTTGCAAATTACTTGCTGTAATAGCTCTTGAAGGTTTCGCCGTTGTCCATGTGGATGACGCGCGGTTCATCCGCCTTCGCCTGCTTGTAGTTCTTGCGGCGCGTAATTACCAGCGCCACCAGCCCGACAACCAGCAGCAGCATCCCCAGATTCACCACCAGCCCCAAGAGACCGCCTAAGACACTAAACCCAAACTGCACAGCAGCGACAATCGCCTCAAACACCATGCTGATGAAAGAACCAATCACATGGAAAACCGAATCGATGAAAGCCATCATAGTGCTTATCCTCCTGCGCCCAAGTAGGCGCGTCCTGTCGTTCTGACAAGAATAAGGATAGCACAAGCGGAATGGAAAATCCATCGAAGGATGATTAGAAATTCATGAGGAAATTCTCATTTTTGCGGAAATCCCCCGATTGCGTTTCCGTGTTCATTCTGCTATACTCGATAGCAGAAATACGCAAAGGGGGATTCTTTTGCATGAATATTACGGTTTATCTGGGGGCAAACGAGGGCAGCGATCCGTCTTTTCGACAGGCGGTGGAGGAACTCGGACGCTGGATTGGTGAAAGCGGCAACGCGCTGGTGTATGGCGGGTCGAAATCCGGCTTGATGGGCGCGCTGGCGGCCAGTGCGCTGGCGGCTGGCGCGGAGGTGACGGGCGTGGAGCCGGAGTTTTTCATCAGCGAGAGCTTTCAGATGGAGGGGCTGACGGAGCTGATTGTGACGAAGGACATTCCGGAGCGCCGGACGAAGATGATAGAACTGGGGGATGCGTTCATTGCGTTTCCGGGCGGCACGGGGACGCTGGAAGAAGTGTCGGAAGTGATGTCGAAGCTGGCGCTGAAGCAGATAGATGCCCCGTGTGTGCTGTATAATTTGAATGGGTATTATGAGGGATTGAAGGCGCTGCTGAGGCATATGGTGGAGATGGGGCTTTCGACGGAAGAAAAACAGGAAAAAGTGTATTTTGCGGAGAATTTGGGGGACATTAAGGCAATTTTAGGGACGGAAAAATAATAATATAAAAAAGCGGGATTGCGCATTTTTCACGCAACCCCGCTTTTTGTCCCTATGCAATTTTCAGAAGCGCCGTGCGCGCCTTATTCCCCCATGCCTTGGTCGCGCGCCTGCGCGGTGTACAGCTCGTAGTATGCGCCGCGCTTGGCCATCAATTCGTCATGAGAGCCAGCTTCCATGATGCCCTGATTGCCAATGTACAGGATGCGGTCGCAGTTCTTGATGGTGGACAGACGGTGCGCAATGATGAACGACGTGCGTCCCTTCAGCAGCGCCTGAATGCCGTCCTGCAGCAGCTTCTCCGTCTTGGTGTCGATGGAGGAGGTTGCTTCGTCCAGTATCAGGATGCGGGGGTCGCTCAGCAGCGTGCGCGCGAAGGCAATCAGCTGCTTCTGCCCCTGCGAAAGGCTGCCGCCGCGCTCGTTCACGGTCGTTTTGTAGCCCTGCGGCATTTCGCGGATGAAGTCGTCCGCGCGGACAACCGCCGCCGCCTGACGTACCTCGTCGTCTGTCGCGTCCAGACGGCCGTAGCGAATGTTATCCAGAATCGTGCCGGAGAAGATGAAGGAATCCTGCAGCATGATGCCCATCTGCGAGCGCAGGGAGTGCAGCGTCACGTCGGTAATGTCGTGCTTCACGCCGGATTCATCCGTCAGCGTGATGGAACCGCTGCGCAGGTCGTAGAAGCGGCAGAGCAGGTTGACGATGGTGGACTTGCCCGCGCCCGTCGGGCCGACAAGCGCAATGCTTTCGCCCGCCTTGACGTGCAGGTCGACATCCTTGAGGACGGTCTGCCCTTCCTCGTAGCCGAAGGTGATGCTGTTGTAATCAACTGCGCCGGTAATGGGCGGAAGTGTCTCGGCATTCGGCTTGTCGTCAATTACGACCGGTTCATCCATCGTCTCGAAGATGCGCTCCAGATACGCCATGTTGTTCACGAAGCTGTTGTAGATGTTCGCCAGATTCGTAATCGGCTGCCAGAAACGGCTGACGTACTGCCCCATGGCGAGAATCACGCCGAAGGAGACTACCGCGCCGCCCAGCCAGTACACACCCGCGTAGTACATGAGGGTGAAAACAATCTGCGTGATGATTTCCGAAGAGAGCCAGACGCTGTTGGAGATGTAAATCGCCTTCAGCCACGCCGCGCGGCACGCCGTCGCCAGCCGCTGCATGATGGAGCAGTTGACATCCTGCCGCGCGAACAGTTCGCTCACGCGCACGCCGTCAATGGATTCCGCCAGATACGCGTTGTAGTTGCTGTTTTTGTTCGACTGATTCTGCCACGCGCGGCGCTGACGAGGCTTCAGGATGATGATAATCGCCACGAAAATCGGCAGACCCGCCACAACAATCGTCGCCAGCGTCGGCTCGGTCGTGTACATGTAGACGACGATGAAGATGATATTGATGATTTCCAGAATCGAGTTGATGATGCCGTTGGAAAGAATATCCGACACGCTGTTGACGTAATTGATGACGCGCACGAGGATTTTGCCCGCCGGACGGCTGTCGTAGTAGGCGAAGGGCAGCTGCTGCAGGTGCGCGAAGAGGTCTTTGCGGATATCGTAGATGATCTGCTGACTGACGAACGCCATGATGCGGGAGCGGATGACCGTGAAGACGATGCCGACGATGATGATGCCCATGAACGCCAGCGCCATCTTCAGCAGCAGGTCAACGTTTTTCTGCGGTACAGCGACGTCCATGACGGTCTGGGTGATTTTCGGCACGGCGAGGCTCGTTACCGATGCCAAGGCGGACAGAAGCAGCGCCAGCAGCATCTTCCACTTGTGCTTGCCGATGTAAACGCCAACGCGCTTCAAGTGCCGGAAGTCAAACGGGGTTTCCAAACGCTCGTCTACGTCAAATTTGTTGCGCGCCATGTTACATCACCTCCTGCGGAGCGGTGTCGGGCGTGATGCCGTTTTGCAGGCAGTACGTTTCGTAGTAGTAGCCGCGCTGACGCAGCAGCTCCTGATGCGTGCCGCGCTCGGTCACGACGCCGTCCTTCAAAATCAGGATGAGGTCAGCATCCTTGACGGAGGAAATGCGCTGGGCAATGATCAGCTTCGTGCAGTCGTAGGGGAGCTGACGCAGCTGCGCCTGAATGTACTTCTCCGTCTCCATATCGACAGCGGAGGTTGTGTCGTCCATGACGAGGATGCCGGGCTTGACCGCCAGCGCGCGCGCCAAGGCAATGCGCTGCTTCTGTCCGCCGGAAAGCCCCACGCCGCGTTCGCCGATAATCGTGTCGTAGCCCTCGGACAAGCCCTTGATGAAGTCGTCCGCAGCCGCGCGGCGGGCGAAGTCGTGCACTTCATCCTCCGTCAGCGTCTGGTCGCCGAAAGCAATGTTGCCTTCCACCGTGTCGGAAAAGAGGAAAACATCCTGCGTTGCCGTACCGATGCCGTCGCGGAGCTGCTGCAGCTTCCACTTGCGCACATTGCAGCCGTCAACGGAAATGCTGCCGCTGGTCACGTCGTAGCAGCGGGCGAGCAGCTGAATCAGCGTCGTTTTGCCGGAACCGGTCGGCCCCATGATGGCGACGGTCTGCCCCGGCTTGGCGGAGAACGTTACGTCGGACAGCACCGGCTGCGAGCCGTAAGCGAAGGACACATGGTCAAAGGAAATCGCACCCTCGATGTGGTCGTGATTCACCGCGCAGGAGCTGTCTACAATCTCCGGGCGGGAGACTTCAATCTCCATGACCTTGTTCGAGCAGGTGATGAAGCGCTGCCAGTCGTTGAGCAGGTTGCCCAGCTGCCGCATGGGGACGCTCAGCGTCCACGCCAGCTGGGTGAAAATCGTCAGTTCGCCTGCCGTCATGCCGTCGGTAATCATCAGGTAGCCGCCGAAAAAGACGGTCAGCAGCGTCATGGCGTTCGCCAGAATCTCGATGAAGGGGTAGAAGGACAGCCAGCGCTTGTTGATATCCAGATTCGCATCGCGGAAGGCGCGGGAACGCTCGTCGAAGCGGTTCTCCTCGTATTCCTCACGCGCAAACGCCTTCACCACGCGGTTTGCCGCAATGTTCTCCTGCGCCTTCGCGTTCATGTCGCTCATCTTGTCGCGCATGTCCACGAACATCCGCCGCGCGCCCTTGGAGTACACTTTCGTGATAATCATCAGCAGCGGCGTGACGCAGACCATTGCCAGCGCGAGCTTCCAGTTCACCGAGAACAGGTAAATCGACGACGACACGAACATGACGATGCTGTCTACCGCCACATAGTCTATGTATGCCAGAAAATGGCGGCACCAGTCTGTGTCGGCGGACAGGCGCGTCATCAGGTCGCCGGTGCGGTGAATGTCGAAGAAGCGCATGTCCTGATACTGCAGACGCGTGAACAGCCGCATGCGCAGGTTCATCAGCGTGTTCTGGGAGGAATGCTCCAGCAGGACAACCATCAGGTAGCGCAGACCTTCGCGCGTAACCTTGACAATCAGCATCGCCAGCAGCAAGCCGACGAGCGGTTCGGGGTTCTGCGCGACAATGACGTCATCCATCAGGCGCATCGTCAGGTAGGGGTTGATGAGCAGCATCAGCGACGTGACGGCACTGATGATGAGGCCAAGAATGTGCCACTTGTGGTAGCGCTTGTCCATTACGCCCCACAGCCATTTGATATTCTCCATCGGTTACTCCTTATACAGGGTCGATTCGATTTCCTTTGTCACAAAGTCAGCAATGCGGATTTTCCATTCCTCGTCCGGGTGGACTTCGCCGTGAGAGCGGGCAACGCTGCGGTCAAAGCCGCTTCCGTAGAAGCTGTCGATGCAGTGCACGCCCGTTTTCTGCGCGACTTTCTGGATGACGCGGCGCTTGAGCAGCCCGTGAGATTCGTCCATCCATGCCTGCGGGGTGTATGTTTGCAGCGGCGTGGCGAGGAAAATCGCCGCGTCTGGGCAGACGGCCTGCAATGTCCGCACCGCCCAGAGCAGCGCAGATGCCATCGACGTGCGGGTCAGGGCAGCGTAGGGGAGTTCACAGACAGCCGCGAAATCATCCGCCGGGGCATTTTCCGGTTGATTGCCGTCATTGGTGGAGATGGCGATGTAGATGACGTCCGGCGTGCTCAGCGTGCCTGTGCCGATACCGATTTCCGCCGGAATCGCATACTCGATGCCATCCACCGTCCAGCGGATGATGCTGCCCTTCGGCGTAAGCGCCTGCAAAACGCGCCGCACCTGATTGGACAGCACGTTGTCCGCCGTGTTCGTGTTCGGCGGCTCGATGAGCGTTACAGGCGTGATGTTCCTATCGCCTTCGTGCCAGTCGGAGCAGGTTGCGTACCCGCAGGCGGCATTTAGCACCTCCTGCGCGTTCAGCCGATGCGCCGCCATCGTGCCGATGCCGCTGACCTGGTCGCTGGTGATGCTGTCGCCCATGCAGCAGAAGCAGCGGATGTTCATGGGGTTGTCCTCCCTTGTAGAAAGACGGGTCGTTCAATCGTAAAGCCTCATTAGAAACGGTTTGATGATAGCACGGTTTTTTCCTTGTTTCAAGGGGGCTTTTGGAAAGATTTCGACAATATTTCTTGCCCATCAGTTAAGTAACAAAAAGCCGGAAAAAAAGCCACAAAGCGGCGATAAAAACCAGTGACAGGAGTGGCGAAACCGAAGGTGCCCAGCAGACGACCGCGGACTTCGTCCGTTTTCATTGCCCTCTGGAAGCATGGAAAAGACCAGTTCAACCATGCCCATCAGCATAGAATCAGAAAAAACCACCCAACGAAACCATTTTCGTTCTGGTAAGAAATCAGACATTCTTGACAAAACACAATTATTGTGTATAATTAAATTATTGCATCATCCATTCCATAGACCCCCAAGACGCTAAGGGAGGAAATCAAACATGAAACACTGGGTCGCACAAGCGCTTTTTCTGCTGATGGCACTCTGCTTGTTTCTGCCCTGCTTCGCCGCAGCGGAAGAAGCCGCGCAGACCGCCGTCACCATCGACTTTGAGGATGGCAACGCCGCCGCATTCAGCCAGTCTGGCTCCTGCACCGTCGGCGTGACGGAATCGCAGGCGCACAGCGGCAAGCAGAGCCTGCGAGTTTCTGGACGCGGCAGCAATAACTGGGATGCCGTTGACCTCTCCGCTGCGTCGGTTGGCATCGAGGCCGGCGCGAAAGTCCACCTGTCCGCCTGCGTCTACGTCGAAAGCTCGGAAGACGGCGCTATGGCGATTGGCAAGGCGGGCGGCGATTACGCCTACTACGCGCAGGTGAACGTCAAGGGCAAGGAGTGGACGGAAATCTCCTGCGATTTCGAGGCGGACGCGGGCATCAATATCCGCTTCCTCACGGCGTCGGATAACTATCTGGGCAAAAACTACTGCCTTGATGACGTTACGCTGACCATCACCGCGCCCGAAAAGGTGGATTACTCCGACGCGCCGCAGATTCACTACACGTCGGACTTTACCAGCGGCACGGACGGCTGGTATGCGCGTTCTGCGGGCGGCGCCGCCATCGAGACGACTGCCGACGGGCTGTACATCACTGGGCGTACCGCGACGTGGAACTCTCCCGGCCGCGACTTCGACCTTGTGCCGGGGCGCGCCTACAACCTGTCCGTGCAGGTGAAGCAGGACGAGATGGATTCGTGCAGCTTCATCCTGTCCGTCGCCCATACCCGCGACGGCGAGGAATCCTATGAGAACATTGTCACCGGCACGGCGAAGAAAGGCGAATGGGCAATGCTGTCCGGCGCGTACATTCCCGGTCGGTATGACAAGTATGTGCTGTACATTGAGGGTGCGGGCAAGGAAACGTCCTTCACCATCCGCAATTTCACCTGCGACGAGAAGATTGACTCCTTCGACACCACTTCGCTGCCTGTCCTCAAGACGCTCTATGCGGATAAGTTCGATTTCGGCACGGCGGTTGTTGCCAGTGAAGTGGCGGACAGCAAACGCATGGCGTTCTACGGCAGCCAGTTCACCATCATGACCGCGGGCAACGAGATGAAGCCGGATTCGCTGTTGGATATGGCGGAATGCCGCAAGCTCAGCCGCACGGACGACACGGCCGTCGCTGTGAAGTTCGACAACTGCATTCCGTTCCTCGATTGGTGCCGCGACAATGGCGTGAAGGTGCATGGGCATGTGCTGGTGTGGCACTCCCAGACGCCCGAAGCCTTCTTCCATGAGGGCTACGCGACCCACAAGCCGCTGTGCAGCCGCGAAACCATGCTCGCCCGCATGGAAAGCTACATCCAGCAGGTGCTGACGTGGACGAACGAGAATTATCCGGGGCTGATTGTCTCGTGGGACGTTGTGAACGAAGCCGTGGCGGACGGCAGCGACCAGCTGCGCGAATCCAACTGGACAAAGACAATCGGTCAGGATTTCGTGAACCGCGCGTTTGAGTACGCCCGCAAGTACGCCGCGGACGGCGTGAAGCTGTACTACAATGATTACAACACCCCCCTTGACCCCAAGCTGCACGGCATCTGCGTTCTGCTGGACAGCCTGATTGCGGATGGCACGATTGACGGCTACGGCTTCCAGGCACACTACTCCGTCGGCAGTCCGACGATTGACCGCGTGGATTGGGCGTTCCAGCAGATTGCCAAGCGTGATTTGCTCCTGCGCGTGTCCGAACTTGACGTGGGCATTGACGATACAAGCGAGGAAAATCTGCAGAAGCAGGCGAAGTATTACGGCAACCTGATGAAGATTTTCCTGCGTTACGCCGACCGCATCGAAGCGGTGCAGGTATGGGGCACGGTGGACGACCTGAGCTGGCGCGCGGACGAGTACCCGCTCCTGTTCGACAAGGATGCCCAGCCGAAGCCCGCGTTTGACACGCTGGTGGAACTGGCACAGTAAATCCATCATAAAGGCAGCACCGCACAATCCATTTGCCAGCCGACCACCTCATTTGTGCGGTGTTACCCTAACTTTAAGGAGGCGACGAAGATGAAGAAGAAGAGTTTTGCCATATTGCTGGCTGCGGCGCTGCTGCTGTACCTGCTGCCGGGAATGGCGCTGGAAGCGAAGGCGGAAACCGTCCGCAACATATGTTTTTTCTGTAAGAAACAGGCAGATCTTGAGATTACAGGATTCGAGCGATACAACGACGATCAGCATTATGTAATTTACAAATGTCCACTCTGCGGTAAAAGCAAACATGCCATATTTCTTGGCAATCCAATCATCTATCACTCTGGCGGCACCGAAACGCCGACCTGCACCACGGGCAAAACCTGCGCCAAGTGCGGCGCTCAATACGGCAAACTCGGTCACGACTGGGGCGCATGGCAATCCAGGGGCAACAACAGTGAGCATTTCCGCACCTGCCAGCGCGACGGCTGCGATGCGGTGGACACTGCAAGCTGCTCCGGCGACAGCAGTGCGACCTGCATCACCCTGGGAACATGCACTACCTGCGGCGGGCAGTACTACAGCGCACATACCTTCCCTGCGAATCAGGGCTGGGATTCGGATGCCGAAAACCACTGGGTTAGCTGCACCGTCTGCCACGAAGCGAAAACTAAGATGGGCGCACATTGGTTCGTTCAGGGCGCCGTTAGCGTGTGCCTTAAGTCCGCAGCCACCTGCGTTGCTCCGGCCGTGTACTACACAAACTGCGACTACTGCTACCACAAGGGAACGGATACTTATGTACACCCATGGTATGGACCTGACCCGAACAACCACGACCTGGTGCACCACGACGCCAAGGCGCCCACCTGCACCGAAATTGGCTGGGATGAATATGACGCCTGCCAGCGCGAGGGCTGCACTTACACCACCAAGGTGGAAATCCCTGCGCTGAAACACAAGCTGGTGCACCACGATGCCAAGGCACCCACCTGCACCGAGACTGGCTGGGAGAAATACGATACCTGCTCCCGCTGCGATTACACCACCAAGGTGGAACTGCTTGCGCTGAAACACGACCTGGTGCACCACGACGCCAAGGCCCCCACCTGCACCGAAATTGGCTGGAATGAATATGACGCCTGCCAGCGTGAGGGCTGCGATTACACCACCAAGGTGGAAATCCCTGCCCCCGGGCATGATTATACCGAAAAGGTCGTCAAGCCCACCTGCGAAAAGGTCGGCTACACGCTGCACACCTGCAAAAAATGCAATGACAGCTATAAGGATCAACAGACGAAGAAGCTGCTGCACTGGTATGGCGAATGGACGAATAACGGCGACGGCACGCACAGCGCAGCCTGCAAGCGCGAGGATTGCAAGCGCGTCAGCAAGACCGAATGCGCCATCGTCGAATTCAAGCAGGATGAAGCGACGCGCACGCTCTGCCCCGTATGCGGCAATGTGAGCGATGGCACACATCTGGCGCTGGTTGAAGAAGTGACGGCGGAGGGCGAGCATCTGCCCTATGGCGAGCTGGTGCTGCGCATGGGTGAAACTGCGAACGGCAATACGCTGCTGAGCGTCTGCTTTGAAGTTTCCGGCAAGCTCACCCGGCCGAAGGGCGAGGTAAAAATCACGATGCCCGCCGAGCTGCTGAACGGCGGTACCCTGGCGCTGCTGAATGCCGACGATACGGAAATTGATCTGCCCTACATCGTGGAAGGTGAAAACGCAGTGTTCACGCTGGATTTCACCGATGCAGAGATTCCCACCGTGCTGATTCGCCTGATACCGACAGCGGAATAATCCCATTTCATAGCGTTTTTAAGGCCGTTGCAGAATACGAATCCTGCAACGGCCGTTATGGTGCGCCCGGCTTAGCCGAAGGCAAGGGTGTCCATCGAAAGGCGGAGTCTGAAGGAAGCCGGATGCCAGCGGGCAAACGCCCGAACCGACGAACAGAAATCACATAGTAGATCGTAGAGGGCCGGACGAGTGTGCATAACAACACAAGATCCAATGCTGCCCGAATCCTGTGCGGTAAATGTGGCGGTTATGTGGAAGAAAAAAGGCGGCTGCCAGGTTTATCCCCTGACAGTCGCCTCACTGCTTACTTCTTTTCTACTTTGCTGCTGCCGCGGATGGTCGCATCCGGCTTGGCGGCCTGTTTCATGAACGCCGACGGGCTGATGCCGACGATGTTCTTGAACTGCTTGGAGAAGTGGTACGGATCCTGCATCCCGACTTCGATGCCTGCCTGACGAACCGTGTGCCCTTCCTCGCGCAGCAGCTCCTTCGCGCGCTCCATCTTGCAGTGCAGCACATACGACAGCGGCGGCATGCCCACTTCGCTCACGAAGCGCTTGCGGAACGTTTCCATCGGCATACGGGAAATTGCCGCCATCTCCGCCAGAGAGAAGTTGTCCTTGTACTGATTCGCGCGCAGGGTGTCCACGACCTTCGCAATCTCGTGCGAAAGCATCGCGTCCATGGCGACCGGCTGACCCCAGTGGCTTGCCAGCATCCCGTACATCAGGTGCTGCAGCTGATATGTCGCGTCGCTGGTGTCCGTGTGGCGGACGATGACCTGCACAATCTGCTTCGCCAAGTACATCTGGCTCGGCAGCGCCCCCTGTTTCAGCGGCATATGCAGCAGCGCGCCCATCTTGCGTACGACCATCGGCGCAAGCGGGCCTTCCAGCGCAATCCACACGCAGCGGACGCTCTCGTCAATCTGCAGGGCAGCGTCGCGGTTGCCGGCGGGCAGGAAGCACGTTTCCTGCTGTTTCAGCGTCAGCTCATGCCCCTGCCAAACCAGCGTCGCTTCGCCTGCCTCCACCGCGAACCAAATCCACTGGTCATGCGGCTTAATGGGGCGTCTCCCTGCCTCAAACATCGCCGTGCCTGCCGCGTGAATCCACGCACCGCTGGAGCGGGTCAAGCTGCCCGGCTTGTGGTATCCTTCCACCACCATAGTATCCGCCGCAGCCTCTACGTCTGCGAACAGGTAAGACTCCATGCCCTTCATCCTCCTTCAACCAAATGGCACAATTGTCATTATGGCTATTATAATGCCCAAATCGGTTGATTGTCAAGAGGATTACACGATTTTCCCGAAATTTTTCTGAAGGATAGCCGTGCGTGTCCGAGGATAGATGAATGCCATTCGATATAGGTTAGCTTTGACAAACTTTTCGCCCGAAAAACAGCAAATGTACAATTCTGCCCTTGACAAGCGCGGGATGAGCGGACTATAATAAACGCGGATATGCGGCAATGATGCCGCCGAACGGAGGAATTTTCTCCATGATGCTGTCTGTGCTGTTTCCGTTTACGCTCCCGGCGTTTTTCGCCGGGCAAATTGACGTACCGTGAAGCAGCAGCCGCAGCGATTGAGGAAAACATCAGGCGCGGAAGCTCTTTTGCGGGCTTCCGTGCTTTTTTTCGTCCATTTGAGCCAATAATGATTTTGAGCCAATAATGATTGACGCAGGAGGTTGAACACCATGATTATCGTCTTGAAGCAGGGCACGACCCAGCAGGAAATCGACACCGTCACCAATGCCGTCGTTGCGCGCGGCGTATCCGTCAGCCCGATTGTCGGCACGGAGATGACCATCCTCGGTCTGACTGGCGACACGAGCCGCATTGACCCCGACCAGCTGGAATCCTTCCACTGCGTCGAGCGCATCATGAAGGTTGCCGAGCCGTTCAAGAAGGCAAACCGCGCGTTCCATCCCGCGCCGAGCGAAATCAAAATCGGGAACACGGTTGTCGGCGGCAAGAAACTGGCGATTATGGCTGGCCCCTGCTCCGTGGAGAGCAACGAGCAGATTACCGCCGTGGCGCAGGCGGTGAAGGACGCGGGCGCGACGGTGCTGCGCGGCGGTGCGTTCAAGCCGCGCACGTCCCCGTACTCCTTCCAAGGACTGGAATACGAGGGGCTGGACATGCTCTGCCATGCCCGCGAGCAGACCGGGCTGCCCATCGTGACCGAGCTGATGTCTCCCTACGACATTGACACCTTCGTGGACAAGGTGGACTGCATTCAGGTCGGCGCGCGCAACATGCAGAATTTTGACCTGCTGAAACAATTGGGTAAGATTCGCAAGCCGATTCTGCTTAAGCGCGGTTTGTCCGCCACCATCGAAGAGTGGCTGATGAGCGCGGAGTACATCATGGCGGGCGGCAACGAGCAGGTGATTCTGTGCGAGCGCGGCATCCGCACGTTCGAGACGTACACGCGCAACACACTGGATTTGTCCGCCATCTGCGCGGTGAAGAAGCTGAGCCACCTGCCGGTGATTGTTGATCCGAGCCATTCGACCGGCAAGAGCTGGATGGTGCAGCCGATTGCGCGCGCGGCGATTGCGGTCGGCGCGGACGGCGTGATGATTGAGGTGCACAACGACCCGGCGCACGCGTTGTGCGACGGTGCGCAGTCGATTACGCCCGCTGCGTTTGTGGACGTGATGGCGGATATTCGGAAGATTGCAGAAGCCGTTGGGCGCGAGGTGTGATGATGAAAAAAACTCCCCTGCTTGATATGGACAGGGGAGTTTTGAATATTGACCTTTTTGTTTATTGCGTGATGTTGCCGCGGGGGGAATCGCCGCTGCGGCGGCGACAAGGGGGCTTTCCGATCGCCCCCTTGACCCCTTCGGCGCGGTCACTCCCATGTTGCTTGGTTTCTA
>OHOZ01000430.1_pt1 | contig 26420 bp, 19 predicted proteins | sample 1569931 | NCBI WGS metagenome assembly OHOZ01 (sample SAMEA3879572, study PRJEB24766) | human gut metagenome | biome: human-associated habitat; feature: feces | place: USA | collected 1985/1987
GAAACTCTTCCGGTGACCAGGGAGGTTCCGGCGGTGGAGGACTGGATGAAAATCCGCTGGGTTAAAATATCACTAATCATTTAATCAAAGAATATGAAAAAGTCTATCTGGGATAAAATTCTAAAAGTGGTGATTGCGGTAGCTTCGGCTATTATAGGAGCACTGAGTGCCAATGCGATGAATGTGTAGATATGTAGGGTAAATACCCTCTGATGAAAACGTGCCGGAAATATAACCACCCGGCACGTTTATTCATTACTTAAATATCATTTATTGATGTTGTTCCCTCAGCAAATCATTCACCGTCTTTACCGGATTAAACGTACTCAAAGAAACCTCTACAAATACCGTATTCCAATCGCTCATGGCACCGTTCCACAAACCGGGAAGTTCAAGTGCTTTGAGGTCTTTACCGTTCTTGGACTTGTAAGAGATGAAACCGGTAGCCTTATCTACGAAATTAACAAGATCAAACTTATGGCCCTTATAATCGCGCACAGCACAAACCAAATCTACAGGATTAAAGTGCGTACCCTTTTCGAACATCTCTTTCTTCTCCGGATCGTCCATATCAATTTGAGAACTTTCAAGAATTTGCAGGGAAATAGTACCGTCATTATTATATGCCAGGAACGGACCGCCACCCGGCTCGCCTACATTTTTCACCATACCGCATACACGCATCGGACGATTTAGTTTCTCTTTCAGATAAAGTACGAGTTCAGCATCTTCCAGATTCTTTGTCTCAGGATTCTTACAGAATAATTTCTTTTGCAGGAATTGCAGAATTTCAAGCACTTGTTCGTGAGTATATCTGCCACTATCCAAAAGTTCCAGATAAGCAAATGCCTTTTGTTGCAGCGCCACTAATACTCCGGCAATCAGCTTCTTATACAACACGGTGTCGCCTTTCAACTTATCGGGCACCACATTGTCGATATTCTTGATAAAGATAATATCTGCATCAAGATCATTCAGATTCTCGATCAATGCGCCATGACCACCCGGACGGAACAATAATTTGCCATTATCACGGAAAGGCTGGTTATCCATATCAGCAGCAACCGTATCCGTGCTAGGCTTCTGTTCAGAGAAAGTAACATTATAATCCACTCCGTATTTCTTTGCATAAACGGCTGCTTTGTCAGCCACCAATACTTCGAATAAACGGCGATGTTCGGGAGAGACAGTAAAGTGTACGTTTACTTTTCCATTCTTGTTAGCCGCATAGAGAGCACCTTCCACAAGATGTTCTTCCAATGGAGTACGGCCTCCATCTTCATACCTGTGGAACTTCAGCAAACCTTTCGGAAGCGCACCATAATTCAGTCCTGCCGCCTCAAGCAATGCAGCCACTACAGCTTTATAATCACCCTCAGCCATTAACGCGGGAATGTTCTTCTCGAATGCTTTCTCACAGGCGGCATTCAAGTCATTATAGAAAGCGAACTTTTCAATCTGCTCAAAAAATGTTTTTTCGAATTTAGTTTCGGGCACATCATAATCAGCCCCGAGAAATTCGAATAAATTCTTGAACATACGGCTTGCCGCACCTGAAGCAGGAACAAACTTCACTACTACTTTATCTGTCCGCGTATATGCATCCCATGCATCGAGATAGAGCTTCTGCTCTTCTGCTGCAGGTGCCAGAATACCTTTTTCCAATGAAGCGGCAGCAGCCAGCTTTAAGTACGGGAAACCTTTCTCAAAACAGGTCAGCTGTTCAGCTATCTGCTCTTCTGAAATACCTTTTTGCCTAAGCAACTCTTTGTCTTGCGGTGTTATCATACTATCTATTTTTTATTAATTGATTGCCAAAAATACAAAAAAAGCACAAGCCATATATAGAGAAAAGAAGAAAATTACATCGCATCATGAAGAAATTCATCAATCGCCCCTCTATGTGAAATTGCAGCATGCTCATTCTCCGGAACTAACTGCATATAGCATGATCCTGATACATCTATTAATTCACTATGATGCCAAACATACCCAGCAGATGCAGCCGTCACTTGCTCCAAGTCATGACTCCTATTTCCATCCGTTACTATTAATGTTTCTTTTAATGGATTTGTCCACCACAGAAACTGAGAACCTCCGGAAGGCTTTTTCAATACGTGCGAATATACAGAATGATTTGTATATCCCCCTGTAGGTGCGTCATGTCCGTTAGTCTTAGTTACTCTCGGACGAAGCGTCATCATAGCCTGCGTAACTGTTCTTTTATCCGTGAGCTCTTTCAGTTGTCTGTTTTCCGAATTGCAATGGCTAATTGTCCTACGAAGCCGATTCTGTTGATTCATTTCATATTCTGCCATATTATATATTTTTTGTTAGATTGTAAAAATACGAAATAACATAATAAGTTGTTGCTATTGACGGAATTTATTAAATTAGTACAGTATAAATAAGGAGAAAAAACAAGAGAATAAGTTGTCAACTTTCACTCAAAACAAAAGCATTTATATAGTCTTTATAGAATTTTAATCATCAAAATCTTATAATAGAAAAGAAGAATAAGCTACCTTTGGCCAACAAAAATGGACGATTATGGAAAGAGATGAATTTTTCACTACTGAAGAGAAGGAATTGCTCTTCTCTCTCTACAGAAAATTATTGCAGTTGACCGGTGAGACATTACAGAAAGGTGACTGTAGAAAACTGAAAACACATCTTATCAACTCTATAAAGGATAACCGAGTCCAGCGTGACACCTTCGGACTGAATCCACTGGTTAAAGATATGCAGACTGCCGTTATCGTGGCCGAAGAAATCGGAATGAAACGGGCGTCTATTCTGGGCATCATGCTGCACGAAAGCGTGAGAAACGGAGCTTGTACCCCCGAAGAAGTGCAAGCCGCCTTCGGTGAAGACGTGGCAGGTATCATCCGCGGACTCATCCGCGTAAATGAGCTTTACTCCAAAAGCCCGACTATCGAATCGGAAAACTTCCGCAACCTGTTGCTCTCGTTTGCGGAAGATATGCGTGTGATCCTGATAATGATTGCAGACCGCGTGAACATCATGCGGCAAATCAAAGACAGCAGGAATGACGAAGCCCGTCGGCAAGTGGCAAATGAAGCGGCCTACCTGTACGCTCCCCTCGCCCACAAACTGGGTTTATATAAGCTGAAATCGGAACTGGAAGACCTTTCACTGAAATATACGGAGAAAGAGGTTTACTATCACATCAAGGATAAGCTGAACGAAACAAAAGCGTCCCGTGACAAGTATATTGCCGCCTTCATCGCTCCGATGCAGAAGAAACTGGAGGAGGCCGGATTGCATTTCCACATCAAAGGACGTACAAAGTCCATTCACTCCATCTATCAGAAGATGAAGAAACAGAAATGTCCGTTCGAAGGGGTATATGACTTGTTCGCCATCCGCATTATCCTGGATTCACCTGTAGATAAAGAAAAGCAGGAATGCTGGCAAGCATACTCCATTGTAACAGATATGTACCAACCTAACCCGAAGCGCTTGCGTGACTGGCTATCTGTACCCAAAAGCAACGGTTACGAGTCATTACACATCACTGTAATGGGTCCCGAAGGCAAATGGGTGGAAGTACAGATACGTACCGAACGCATGGACGATATCGCCGAACGGGGACTCGCCGCTCACTGGCGTTACAAAGGTGTAAAAGGAGAAACGGGATTGGATGAATGGCTGACCACTGTCCGTGAAGCATTAGAAAACTCGGATAGTAACGGGCTGGAAGCTATGGACCAGTTCAAACTGGATTTATACGAGGATGAGGTCTTCGTATTCACTCCGAAAGGCGATCTGTTCAAGTTAGGCAAGGGAGCTACGGTACTGGATTTTGCCTTCCACATCCATAGCAAATTAGGATGTAAGTGTATCGGTGCAAAAGTAAACGGTAAGAATGCCCAATTGCGGCAAGTGCTGAATAGTGGTGATCAGGTGGAAATTATGACATCGAATACACAGACACCCAAACAGGATTGGCTGAATATTGTAACCAGCTCCAAGGCACGTACCAAGATACGCCAGGCATTGAAGGAGATGGTTGCCCGCCAGCATGCCTTTGCCAAAGAAACGATAGAGCGTAAATTCAAGAACCGGAAAATAGAATATGATGAAGCCGTAATGATGCGCCTGATCAAACGTCTCGGCTTCAAGACAGTGACAGACTTTTATCAAAGCATCGCAGATGAAACACTGGATGTAAATGAAATCATCGATAAATATCTGGAACAGCAGAGGAGGGAAAGTGATACGCATGACGACATCACATACCGCAGCGCTGAGGGATATAATCTGCAACAGACACAGAACGACGAAATCACCCGTTCGAAAGAGGATGTACTGGTAATTGATCAGGATCTGAAAGGACTGGACTTCAAGCTGGCACGCTGCTGTAGTCCGATTTATGGAGATGATGTTTTCGGTTTTGTTAGTGTGACCGGCGGCATCAAGATACATCGTAGTGACTGCCCTAACGCCACCCAGTTACGTGAACGATTCGGATACCGGATTGTAAAAGCGCGCTGGGCCGGTAAATCGCAAGGTACGCAGTATCCGATTACGCTGCGCGTCGTGGGACATGATGATATAGGCATTGTTACAAATATCACTTCGATCATATCCAAAGAAAATGATATCTCATTGCGCTCTATCGGCATTGACTCTCATGATGGTTTATTCTCAGGAACGATGACGATTATGGTAGGTGATACCGGACGACTGGAGACACTGCTCAAAAAGCTGAGGACGGTGAAGGGAGTGAAACAAGTTTCAAGAAGCTGAGTTAGCTACAAGCTACCAGTGACAAGTAGTAATATCCAAAGCAGTTAACCTATAGCTCATAACATGTCATTATTAATATGAAATACGATTTAAAAAAACAGATCCGCAGTTTCGGATATGCCTGGAAAGGTATCCGGCAATGTGTAGGGAAAGAACAGAACTTAAGTTTTCATCTCATTACTACAGCAGTAGTGATAGCTGCCGGTTTTTTCTTTGGCATAACACGTACGGAATGGATAGTCATTATCTTGTGTATTGGCGTGGTAATAGCCGCGGAACTATTCAATACAGCCATTGAAAAATTAGTGGATCTGGTTTCTCCCGAGCGTCACCCCATTGCAGGGCAGGTAAAAGACATTGCCGCCGGAGCAGTGCTGGTGTGCGCTGTTGCGGCGGCAATTATCGGGATCATTATTTTTCTCCCGTATTTATAAATACTCAGGCGCAGATTACACAGATTCTTTTCCTGATATAAATCTGCGTGATCCGCGCCTGCTAATTATCTTACTTTTTTCCTCTTATAATAAGGATACGTCAGCAAAAAGAAGAAAGCCAAGGTTACCAGGATTCCAATACCAATCACCTTATAAATCAACTGAAAATCAGTATATAGATAAATATCTGCAATACCGGTTCCATTTGCTAATTCGGAATACATTTCTCCATGATCCGATAGGAAACAACAAACTGCAAGCCCAATCAAAATACCGGCTTCCATGGCCAAATGGCAAGTTGTATTCGCCGTTCCCCGCTGACAATGTTGCGAGAGCTTAATAAATATCTTCGTAAAAGGTATCGTAAGCACTACCAGAACAACGAGAAAAAACAGTGCAGCATAATCCCCTTGTTTGATTAACAATAATGCAATTCCGGGAATAAAAGCAATCAGTACCAGATTGAGGGCGGGAAGCCAACCCCGCAACAACAAGAAGCGGTCAAAATTGCAATGCCCCACTCCTATCGGTGCACGAAAAGCTACATATACCCGCAATGCAAATAAAATGCTGAATATACTGCATAATATAGAAAAATATGCCGTCATGCTGAAACCTTTGAGCTGGAACATCCATATTCCCGCTCCCACTCCTACCAGCATACCTAAACGGCCTGCCAGTGCAAAGCCCAGATTTCCGGCACTACGGCGCGAAGCAGTAGTGATATCGATGGCCACCGTAATGCCTGCCGTCGTAGCCAATCCGAATGCTCCGCCCTGCACAGCAACAAGCATCAGCAACCTCGGAAAAGTATCGACAAAAATATAGCCTAAAGTCGTTCCCAACATCACAAATATGGAATAGACAAGTACGCGTTTCCGCTTATACTCATCTCCCAGATATGCATGGAACGGCCCCACCAGGAACATTGCCGCCATAAATACCAGAAACATGCTGCCGGCCTGCCCTGTAGAAATGCCCAACCTGGACATCATCACTGAGGGAAGCACCGGGAAAAGCATGTAGATGGATGCGAAAAGCAGGAAATTGGCAAAGCACATCCTCATAAAGCCCAGTGACCAAAGATTATCAATATTGCTCTTTCTCATTCGGGAAATCTAAGTTCTTGACATCAGATACATAACGGCTGATAGCATCAGTCATCACTGTATGCAGATCGGCATAACGACGCAGGAAACGAGGACGGAAACCATTGTTCATTCCCAGCATATCCTGAATCACCAACACCTGACCATCTACTCCACCACCGGCACCGATACCGATAATAGGAATGGTCAGTTCACTTGCCACACGTTCGGCCAGAGCGGCAGGTATTTTCTCCAATACAATGGCAAAACAGCCGGCTTCTTCCAGCATGTGAGCGTCACTTATCAGTTTCTCAGCTTCCGTATCATCTTTCGCACGAACCGTATAAGTACCGTATTTATTGATAGATTGCGGCATCAGCCCGAGATGTCCCATTATAGGAATACCGGCACTGAGAATACGTTTCACCGTACCTATAATTTCTTCGCCACCTTCCAGTTTCAGAGCGTCCGCATGGCTCTCTTTCATAATCCGGATAGCCGAAGCAAGACCTTCCATCTCATTACCTTGGTAAGATCCGAAAGGCATATCCACCACCACCATAGCACGTTTCACACCACGAACTACGGATTTTGCATGATATATCATCTGATCGAGAGTGATTGGAAGTGTAGTCACATTACCTGCCATCACATTACTGGCAGAGTCGCCTACCAGAATTACATCCATGCCTGCACCGTCCACAATCTGCGCCATAGTATAGTCGTAAGACGTCAACATAGATATCTTTTCGCCTCTCTGCTTCATCTCTACAAGGCGATGAGTAGTCACTTTTCGAGTGTCATCTGAAATATAACCAGCCATAATTCTTTAGTTATAAGTTATTAGTTATGAGTTATTATTTCTCAAAATTCGGGCGCAAAGGTATAACTTTAAATTAATAACCTCATAAAATTATGATAAAGTTTTAAATGCAGGCGAATCACTTATTCAATATTTTTACATACATTTGTTCCATTATACAATTCACATACAAAGATATACCATGAAAAACCTCTTTACTCTGCTCACATGCATTTTCATGCTGGCTATAAAGCCAGAAGCACAAGCACAAGTCAGCAACTCACCCGTTCAGCAAACAATTCACGGATGTTGGTATAACCCGGACACTCAGGAATGGTTGTTAGGTTTCTTTGAAAACTTCGCCATATACGAAGATGATATTTGGTTGTATCAATCTATGAATATACGAAAAGGAAAAGCGGAGATTACGCTTGGAAAAGGGAATGAGAGTAGAATGATTAAACTTAAATTCGACAATAAGCAAGACAGTATTTGCACCGCCATACTTCCTGATAAACGGCAATTGAAGTTAACCCGGCACTCCGTGCAACCGGAATTTAAGTGCAAAGACCACCGCACATTTACAGACAATGGCTACTACACAGACTCTGTCACCCTCATTGGATATCTGCAACATACGGAGCGAACTTCACCTTTTCCTATCAGTGTGCCCAATTTCTACACTGATGAAGAGGATACATATTATGCGGATATAGATTCACTAGGATGTTTCAGCATCACTTTCCCTGTCATAAATACAACCTCCGTTTTTCTGGACTGGGGAAAAGAGGGAATTAATATCTATGATGTAGTAGAACCTGGTGAAAAGATATTCCTATACCATGATTATGCCACCAACCGAACTCAATTCATGGGAAAAAACGCCCGCTTACATACAGAATTAAGAAACTATGCCTTGTATCCACCCAATAAAGAATATAGTATATATGTTCCTTATTACGACAAAACGATGAGCCATGAGGAATTTATGCAGAAACTGGAGGATATCTACAAGACGAAAGTAAATATATTGAAGGGATACACAGACAAGTATCCATCGCTTTCAGACAGATTCATGCAATATATACAATCCGACTACACAATGGATCTGGCCTCCTACCTCATGCAAAGACGTTTCGCACTGAGAAGGGGATTTAATAAGGAATTCTTTGATAAGCCTTATACAGACTATGTAGACAGTCTGTATAACCGTTTACCACAACCTTATACATTACAGCGAAATATCAGTTCTTTTCTAAGGGACTATCTGGGTTACTATAATAGTATGTTTTCCACAGCTATCACCCTCAGCAATATTGAAGTGCTCCGTTATCTGGACCAGAAACAAATTCACTCCCTGAATAAACAGCAAAAGGAAGATCTTCTGGCATATGAACATGCCATAGACCTCAGTATATTGGGAAGACATTATGGAAAAGATTCTTTAGAAATAGATTCATTAGCCTTGCCCTACAAAGAAGGAATGCTACGCACCAACGAATTACTGAACGACAGCAGTATACTCCATTTGTGTCAGCAATATCAATCCCTGATACCCTTTTTAATGGACAAAAAGAGAATAGACGAGCAACTTATTTGTTTCGAACAGATAGAAGCTTCCCCAATATTAAAAGAATGGATAGCTACCAAAACTTTCTATAACAACATGGAATACAACAGAAAGGAACTGGACGAAAATATTCTGGAATACTTCAAGCAACTTGTCACCCATAAAGAGTTCAGGAGTACAATAATGGATCGACAGAAAACATACATCGCACTCAGTAAGCAAGAGATGAACTACCCGGAAAGTTTGAAGGAAACCGCTCATTTGAAAGATAGCAACGATGCCGACGAACTATGGCATACATTGATTGCCCCCTACAAAGGAAAAGTCATTTATGTAGATATATGGGGAACTTGGTGCAGTCCGTGCAAAAGAGAAATGCAATTGGTTGCACCGATAAAGGATGAAATGCAGAATAAGGATGTGATCTTTATGTACTTTGCCAGCAACTCTCCCGAAGCAACCTGGAAAAATTGCATCAAAGAATTCCGCTTAACCGGTCCTAACATCGTGCACTACAACCTCCCTCAGAAGCAACAGCAAATGCTGGAACAAAAATTCTCTATCAATAGTTTCCCTACCTATATATTAATAGATAAGGACGGAAATATTACAGACATGAAAGCACCTTCTCCCAGCAGGAAAGCTGAATTGATAAATAGATGCAATGAACTGCTGACTAAATAGTCAGCAGTTTCTCATAATCCATACCTTTGAAGTCATCAATGATATAATGACACAACGAAGCAATTTCTTCGCGTGAATTGGTAGTAGCCAGACCGATTACTGTAGCTCCGGAAGCCATGCCCGCTTTCAGTCCGTTGAAAGAGTCTTCGAAAACATAAGTTGTTTCCGGTGTAGTGCCAAATACTTTCATGCCAAGCAGGAAGCAATCCGGTGCAGGTTTGGAAGCAGTGAACATTTCAGCCGTGAGAATACGGTCGAACATAGTTTTGATTTCGGGTTTAGCACGATATACAGCTTCCATCTTTTTATCATTGGAACTGGTGACTACAGCCATCTTTACACCATTACGACGGAGATCGGCAATAAAGGATTCTACACCGGGAATAAATTCGAATGTCATTTCCTGCTCAAAGCGGTCGAGGCCGGCGGTAATTTCTTCCTGTTCTTTAATCATACCGGGAAAAAAGGTGTCATAGATGTACACCAAAGTTTGTCCCTTTACGCGACTTTCAAGGTCTTCCATACCCAAGTAATCTACTCCCATCTTGTGCCAGAAGATGCTGTACTGCGTCTCTGTGTCGACAACGACACCATCAAAATCGAAAAGAACGGCGATGTTTTTTGTTTCAGTCATATAAACTTCCTTTTACCTTATTATGTTAATACCTTATCAATTACGATACAAAGGTCTGAATAATCCTTGAACAGAGCAAATAAATGAGTAACTTTGCTGCAAATACAGATACGCGGACGGCACGGACCGGAGCGGACGAACGCGGATTCATTACTTTCTTTAGATTAATAGTTATGGATAATAACCCTCACATATTAGGCACCGAACGTATAGGTAAACTGCTGCTACAATATTCTATACCCGCCATCATCGGTATGACGATTACTTCACTGTACAACATCATCGACAGCATTTTCATCGGTCACGGTGTGGGTGCGATGGGTATTGCCGGATTGGCCATTACTTTTCCGCTGATGAATCTTGTGGTAGCATTCTGTACATTGGTGTCGGCAGGTGGATCTACAATCTCATCCATCCGTTTGGGGCAGAAAGATTTGGATGGAGCTACCGAGGTATTGGGAAATACGCTGATGTTTTGTCTGATCAATGCTGTTGTTTTCGGCGGACTCGCCTTTTTGTTTCTGGATGAAATATTAAGGTTCTTCGGTGCCAGCCAGGATACACTGCCCTATGCCCGGGATTTCATGCAAATTATTCTTGCAGGAACACCCATTACTTACACGATGATCGGACTGAACAATATCATGCGTGCCACGGGATATCCTAAAAAGGCAATGTTGACTTCCATGGTAACCGTGGTTTGTAACATCATCCTTGCTCCTATCTTTATCTTCCATTTTGACTGGGGTATTCGCGGAGCTGCCACGGCGACCGTTATTTCGCAGTTTATCGGTATGGTATGGGTAGTGAAACATTTCCTTGATAAAGACAGCTTTGTGCGCTTCCGCCCGGACTTCTGGAAACTAAAGAAGCGCATCATCAGCAGTATTTTTTCGATCGGAATGTCGCCTTTCTTGATGAATGTGTGCGCCTGTGTCATTGTGATTATCATCAACAACTCTCTGCAACGCCACGGAGGTGATATGGCCATCGGAGCTTACGGCATCATCAATCGCCTGCTCACTCTCTATATAATGATTGTATTAGGATTAACCATGGGTATGCAGCCTATTGTGGGATATAATTTCGGGGCACAGAAGCATGACCGTGTGAAGCAAACCTTGAAACTGAGTATTCTGACCGGTGTGTGCATCACGAGCAGTGGTTTCCTCATTTGCGAGCTTTTCCCGTATGCAGTGTCCGCTATCTTCACAAACGATCAGGAACTGATTGACATTGCTTCACGCGGTGTTCGCATTTGCGTGCTGATGTTCCCGTTGGTGGGTGCGCAGATTGTTATCGGTAACTTCTTCCAGAGTATCGGAAAGGCTAAAATCAGTATTTTCCTTTCACTTACCCGGCAACTCTTATATTTACTTCCCGGTCTGATCTTCTTCCCCCGCTTTATAGGATTGGATGGTATCTGGACCAGTATGCCGGTGGCTGACTTTTTCGCTTTCCTAACGGCACTTGCAGTGTTATGGACGTATATTCGAAAGAAAAACAAAGAGAGTATCGCGTAAGTAATTTGTACCACTCAAACAGAAGGTATAACCTTCAACTAAAAAGGGTGTAGCCCTAAGTACCAAAGGGCTACACCATCCTTATCAAAGGGTGTAGCCATCCGGCCTGAAAGGCTACACCCTTTTTATTCTGCCCCACAGATATCTGTAGGCAAGGTTAAAGCAATCAAATGGGCTTATTCGCTCTTAATACTCTGTACAGGATTTTCATTAGCTATACTCCAAGCCTTCAGAACCACCAAAAGCACAATGAGTGATAGTAAAACCAATGCCAACAGGACGAACCAGACGAATGAAGGCAAGGTACTATCGGCAAACTGTTCCAGCCAGACACCGGAAACATACCAGGCAAAACCCGTACCAATAACCACCGCACCGACAGCCACCTTCAATATATCCATCGCCAGCAAATTAAGGATAGAAGGAGCTTCGGCGCCATTCACCTTACGGATGGCAATCTCCTTGGAACGACGTTGAGTTTCATCGCTTACATAACCCACAAGCCCCATGAGCACAATAAAGAAAATACAAAGAGAAGTAACCCAGACGGTGTTACGAAAGCGATATACATCACTGTAGTTTTGGCGTTGGATATCCGCATAGGTCGTAAATTCCAAAGCCGCTTTCGGATACGCTTCTTTTACAAAAGCATTCAGTCGGACAAGGTTCTCGTCCAAAGGCTCTTTCAATCGAACATTGAAAGCATAGTTACGGGAATCGGAAAGGATGAAAGCCGTACAGGTCTGTTCCATAAAGAACCCCATGTTGCGCACATCCTCTATAATGCCGACTACTGTGGGTTGACTGTCAAGCCCCAACCACTGCGCATTGACGGGCAAACGTTGTCCCAAAGCCTTATCACCCCACTTCATAGTCTCCACCACCTTCCGGCCGATAAGAGCTTCACCGATATGTTTCGGCCAGGAACCTTCCACCAGCTTCAAACCTACTATTTGCGGAAAGTCCTTCGTAACATTCTGGAAGTGTAACGGACAAAGAAAATTCCCTTGAATATCCGTCAGTCCCGTCGTACTATAATGCGCAATCAGCGAATTACTATTGCGGGCCACCGATTCCACATAAGGTTGACGGCGAATAGCATCTTCCACCCCCTGCGGGTCTTCCATGCGATATTGCCCTATTGCCAATCTTTCTGTTCTAAATCCTATATCACGTGTCATGAGGTCTTGATATTGCCAGATAGTAGTAATCAGCATACCCAGAATAAATGCCACACCAATGAATTGCACAAACAACAAACCTCGTTTCCAGGAACGTTTACTGTCAGTGTAACGGCGGAAAATCTGCGTTACGGGAATCGTGGCAAACATCCTGCCGGGCAGAATACCTGCCACAAAAAACAGCAACAATACCGTCAGTCCCGGCACCCACAAGTTATGCCAGGTAAAGAGTTCCATGAGGCTGACGTGCAACAAGTCTTCTATTCCTTCACGGAAAAGATACATCAACGCCAGGCAAGCAACAATGGAAGCAAGCACCAGTAGCCCTGTTTCCCACATAAACATTCCCAATACATGCGCCCCGTCGGCACCACAACATTTATGCACTCCCACCGCTTTGGCACGCCGACTGAATGAAGCCACTGCCGCCAACACATAGTTCATAATGGAAACAAAAAAGATGGAAAAGCCCAGTACTCCCAGGATAACCAACCGGCGTACGGTGTCGGGAGTGCTAAGATAAATATCGGGCAAAGGCAGCACACTGAACTCCATAACGTCCGTACCTTCTTTTGTTTCTGTATAACGCTCTACGGCCTTTTGAATACGATCGTTCATGGCTACTACACCATCGGGAGTTTTCAGACGGAAAAGTACATTGTAGATGTCATTGGATTTCCAGTTACCACGACCAAAGATATGCTCTTCAAGAGTGGACAACGAAATCACAATATTATGCTGGAAAACCGTATTTCCGGGCATCTTCTGATAGATACCCCGCACAGTGATATCCATCATTTTACCCATGGAAAGTGTCTTCCCCACCGGATCTTCATCACCGAAAAGTTCACGTGCCTTGTCCTCTGAAAGAAAAGCATACAAGGGAGTACCCAATTCCTTCGGGTCACCACGCAGCACATCAAGTCCGATAGTGTGGAAGAAAAGTGTATCCGCAAACATAGGATGCACATTGTCCAGCTTTTTGTCATCGATATAAAAATCGGGCTGATAGAAGTTGACTGAAAGGCTGGCTGACTCTATCAAGTCGGGCAACGCTTCCCAAAGGTCGGCAGCAGCAGGACGAAAAGTGCTGTAATCATATTCTTTATCGGGAACACCGTCCTTCACTCGTCGACAGCGCATCAAGGCCACACGCTCCGGGTCTTTATAAAAATTCTCATAACTCAGCTCATAAGCTATCTGTGAGAAAAGCAGGATACCTATCAGCAAGCCCAGTGTCAAAGACATCAGTTTAATGAAATTACTGCCCCGTCCACGAAGCAAAATCTGAATGGTATAATAAATTTGTCTCATATCTTTCTATTTCCTTATTTATTCACTCTTAATACTTTCCACCGGATTCTCATTGGCAATATACCAGGCTTTCCAGATGACGCATGCTGTGATTATCGCCAGATTGGCAATCGCAATCAATACATATACAGGCCAGCCCAACGGTACCTGCACCGCAAAAAGGTCCATCCATATCCTGTTGACATACCACGAGCTTACGACACCGATGATGACTGCCGGTCCTGCCACATAAAGTACGTCACGCGACAACAATTCCAGTATAGTCGACGCTTCGGCACCATTCACCTTACGGATAGCAATTTCTTTGGAACGGCGGCGCACTTCGTCGGTAGTGTAACCTATCAATCCCATCAGCATTACAAAAAGCATCACGACGGCTGCCAATATGGTGGCATCACGGAAGACACGTACAATGCTATATGCCTCCTGCATCTCCTGTTCCAACGGATAAAAATCAACGGTTTTACCCGGAAAGGCTTCGGACGCCTGACTGTTCAGTTTACTCAGGTTCTCGACAAAAGGCTCTTTCAGGCGAATATGAATGCTATTGCCAAACTTACCACACCGGACAATAAGCGGTTGTTGCGGAACATAGAAAGAAGCTGTATGAAAGTCTTTCAACACTCCCACTACCTTGAGATCACCAAGGCTGGTATGACTATTGTGTACCACACGCCCCAGGATTTCATCTCCCCAACGCATTATCCGGGCAAAAGTCTCATTCACCACTGCCTCATTACGTTCACGGGCCATGCGCCCTTCTTTCAATGCCATTCCCATCATTTGCGGATAGCCTTCGGTTTCTACGCAATAGCGTGACGAAAAGATAGATTTACCGCTTTCATTCAGTATCATCATGCCACTCATTCCGATACATGGCGGATAGCTTGCCGATTCGACAACTTCTACATAAGGCAAACCACGGAAAAACTGACGGGCTACATCCCGTTCCGCATCATCGGCAAACTGTAGATCGCCAACAGCCACATGCTTTGCACTGTAACCTGTCTCCTTATTCAGCACATAATGATATTGTGCCATCACCACACACATCAGTCCGCAGATGAAGGCTACTCCCATGAACTGAATAAAAAGTAGAGGACGTTTCCAGCCCTTCTTACCTTCGGTGTATCGACGGAATACTTGAGATACCGGTATACGGGCAAACATTCGTCCGGGCAATACACCACCTATGACGAATAACACAAGCACCACCAGCATCGGCACCCAAATGCGCCCCGGTACAAAAAGGGAGGTTAGCTGAACTTCCATAGTCTCTTCTATCATTTCACGGAAGTTGAGCAACAGCAGCACCATCACTCCTATCGACAGTAAAATAATGATACCTGTTTCCAACAGGAACATACCGAAAACCGAACCACCCGAAGCACCATTACATTTATGTACCCCCACAGCTTTAGCACGATAGGAAAGCGAAGAAACAGAGATGAGAACATAGTTCAGCGCAGCTATAAAGAGAATGGCAAAACCAAGAAGGCTCATGATAGAAATCATGCTCTTTACCGTATCGCTATTGAGATATACCTCACGAATAGGCTGTATCACAGCCGTATATCCCACACTCTCTTTTTCTTCTTGTGGAATATAATTCTGGATAGCGGCATCCAGACGGGCATTGAACTTCTCAACATCTATTTTCACGCCCGGGCGCAGGCGGATATACTGGAAGTAAGAGTCTCCGCCCAGCCAGGTATTTTCCGCCCACTCACGACTCCATCCCGTAGCTATGGAGATGACAGCTTCAGGATTCATGGTTGCGTTTTCCGGTAAGGCTGCGTATATGCCCTTCACTGTCAGTTGTATCTGTTTATCATAATTTATCACTTTCCCGATGGGATTTTCATCACCGAACATTTTTCGGGCCAAACGGTCACTGAGGAAGACAACATCTTTCTGTTGCAGCTCCTGTACGGCATCTCCCGTCAGCACCTCAATCCCCATGGTACGGAAGAAAAGAGAATCAGCCATTATCTTATAGTCACTGAAACGTACACTACCATTGTACAACGGACCGAAAACCATGTACTTGCAGACATTAACGGCAGATTCCACTTCATCCGGAAAATTCTCAAGAATGAATCCTGCAACTACCGGTAAGTTCATCTCGTTGGGTTCGTTGTCACGTTCTCCATCCACAGTCCAGACGGAAAGCACCTGATAGAGTTGGTCATAGTCCTTGTAGCAGGTATTACAACTCTTCTCAAATGCTACACGGGCGAAAAGCAGGATACTCATTGTCAGGGCCAACCCAAGGGAAATAACTTTGATGATATTGGAACCACGACCGTGCAGCAACGTTTGAATGACATAATAGATTTGCTTCATACCCTAATTCTTTTATTCGCTCTTGATACTGTTCACCGGATTCTCATTCGCAATCTTCCAGGATTTCCAGATGACGCAAGCGACTATGATAATCAAAATGACCAATGCAATCAATACATATACGACCCAGGTAAGCGGCACTTGTGTAGCAAACTGCTCCATCCACATCCCATTGACATACCATGAAGCAAGCGTGCCGATAATAACGGCAGGTCCGGCTACGTAAAGTATATCTTTAGAGAGCAATTCCAGTATGCCCGTAGATTCCGCCCCGTTCACCTTGCGGATGGCAATTTCCTTTGAACGACGGCGCACCTCGTCTGTGGTGTAACCTATCAGCCCCATCAGCATGATAAAGAACATGGTCACTGCCGCCAATATGGTAGCGTTACTAAACACACGCACGGGATTGTATTCATTCAATATCTCTTGCTCCATTCCGCCGAAATCTATTGTTTTGTCCGGATATGCCTCGGCGACATCTTTGTTCAGGCGACGCAGATTCTCAGCAAAAGGTTCCTTGAGACGCACGTGAACGGCATTACCAAAAGTACGTGTGTAGCCAAAGATGATGACATCCTGCGGCTCGAAGAAGGAACCGATATGAAAGTCTTTCAATATACCCACTACTTTATAATTTTCACCTTCCATACGCAGCGGGTGGTTCAGGGCTTTGTCTCCCCAACGCATCCGTTCCACAAATGCTTCATTCACTACTAATTCATCAGTGGCACGTGCGGGACGACCTTCCTTTATGGTCATGCCCATCATCTTAAAATAATCCTCGGGAGCACGACTGGTGCGGGTTGAGAAGAGCGCTTGTCCACTTTCACCCTGAATCATCGAACCACTGTAAGACCAAATGGGGGTACTGACAGCACAAGATACCTCTTCCACATAAGACAGTCCACGGAAGAAATGCAACGCCGGTTCGCTTTCCTCGGCTTTGCCAAAGTAAGCACTACCCACCGCTACCCGGCGCGGATTGTAGCCCATGTCTTTATCCTTCACATAATTGTATTGCGCCATCACCACATACATCAATCCGCATATGAAAGCTACGCCTGCAAACTGAACAAAAAGTAACGGACGTTTCCAGCCTTTCTTACCCTCTGTATAGCGACGGAAAACCTGCGATACGGGTATCCGGGCAAACAATCTGCCCGGCAGCACGCCACCTACAATGAACAGAACCAGCACTACGGCAAGTGGTACCCAGATACGATCCGGTGCAAAAAGTACACTTAACTTAGCCGCAGTGGTATCTTCGATAAACTCCTGAAAATTCAGCAATATCAAGGCCATCAACATCAAAGCCAGCACAATGATGATGCCCGTCTCCAACAGAAACATAGAAAATACTGTGCCTCCGCTTGCACCACTGCACTTATGAACGCCCACCGCTTTGGCACGATAGGTAAGCGAAGAGATAGATATCAGTACATAGTTCAGCGCTGCAATAAAAAGAATTGCAAGGGCAAGAATGCTCATGATGGTGTCCATGCGCTTCACTTGGTCTTCGTTACGATACACGTCACGAATAGGTTTCACGAAAGCGGTGTATCCATAGGCCTTCTTGTCTTCTTCCGGACGGTACTTCTGAATCATGGCATCAAGACGGGCGTTCACGACTTCTTTGTCGGCTCCGGGACGAAAGCGGATGTATTCATAATAGCTGTCGCCTCCACGCCAGGAATAGTTACCCCAACCACGATTCCAACTCGTAGGCATAGACACAACACCTTCGGGACGCATCGTAGCATTCGCCGGCAAGTCAGCGTAAGTGCCCTTCACGGTGAACTGCATTTCTTTATTATAATTTAATACCTTCCCAATGGGATTTTCGTCACCAAATATCTTTCGTGCCAGTCGGTCGGCCAAGAAAATGACATCGGGCTGCATCAGCTCCTTTTCCGGATTTCCACTCAGCACCTCAATGCCCATGGTACGAAAGAAAAGCGAATCGGCCAGCAGAGTTTTGGCATCGAAACGAACAGAGCCATTATATAAAGGTGCACCCAGGAAATAAGCAATACTGGTGGCGGATTCAACCTCTTGAGGGAAATTTTCAAGAATGGCACCCGCTACCGGGCCGCAGTTCGCTTTCTGCGGTTCGAATTGTTCACCATCAGCCGAGAATATGGAAAATATCTGATAAAGATTATCATAGTCCTCGTAGCAAGTGTCGTAGCTTTGTTCAAAAGCCACACGTGAAAACAGTAGAATACTCATCGTCAATCCCAGTCCAAGGGAAATGACTTTGATTATATTCGAACCGCGCCCACGCAACAGGGTACGTATGACATAATATAGTTGTTTCATAGTTCAATCTCTTTATAAACTTATACTCCTTGTGCCGCAATGCTGGCCACTACGCTACCATCAAACAAATGTATCGTACGGTGTGCAAACGAAGCGTCATGCTGAGAGTGTGTTACCATAATAATCGTCGTTCCCTCCCGATTCAATTCCGTCAACAGGTTCATGACTTCCGCACCATTCTTAGAATCCAGATTACCGGTCGGCTCATCGGCAAGTATTAATTTAGGATTAGTTACCACAGCACGTGCAATAGCTACACGCTGCTGCTGACCACCGGACAGCTGTTGCGGGAAATGCTTGGCACGATGGCTGATATTCATTCGTTTCAATATATCTTCCACCATCCGGCGACGTTCGGAAGCCTTAATGCCGAGATACGTCAAAGGTAACTCTACGTTTTCATATACATTCAGTTCGTCTATCAGGTTAAAGCTCTGGAATACGAAGCCTAGTTTACCTTTCCGTACACGGGTACGTTCTTTTTCTTTCAGGTCTCCAACTTCCTGTCCCAGAAGCTTATATGAACCTTCCGTCGGATTATCCAGTAGTCCCAGGATATTCAACAGGGTTGATTTACCACAACCTGACGGTCCCATGATGGCCACAAATTCTCCCTCTTTCACTTCAAGGTTCACATGGTTCAATGCTACTGTTTCTACTTCCGTCGTACGGAATACTTTGCTGATGTCATTAATTTCAATCATAATGTTTATTATTAAAGTCTGATATGATATTCTGTTTATATAAAAGCAGAAAGCATGCCAAAACTTAAGATTCATTCATTATCAACAATTTATCTTTTTAAACGTATACAAATAGTGTCTAATAATTAGACACCTTCGTCTAAAAAATGGACACCCCTGGAAATTAGTGCAGCACGAAGGAACAGAAAAAAGGAAAATAAGACAATCATTTATCTAAAAGAAAACTCTATCTTTGCGATCAGTTTTCAATAGAAGAGATTATATATAATATTAATATCATACACATGAAACTATCTAAACTCCTGTTCATTCCGCTTATCGGCCTGTTTATGGGCGGTTGCGATATGATAGATTACCATCCTTATGATGTCCGTATCAGTGGGCAGACAGATATAAATAATCGTAATATAGAAAAGATAGAGGCCAATTGCAAGGATAAGGCAACTATTCGTTTTGTCACTATGGGTGACTCCCAGCGTTGGTATGATGAGACTCTGGACTTTGTCAACCACCTTAATAAACGGGATGACATAGATTTTGTCATCCATGGTGGAGATTACAGCGACTTCGGTGTCACAGACGAGTTCCTGTGGCAACGTGATATTATGAATAAGCTGAAAGTTCCCTATGTCGGTCTGATCGGTAATCATGACTGCCTCGGTACAGGTGAAGAAACTTTCCGTGCCGTATTCGGTGAACCAAACTTCTCTTTCATAGCCGGTCGCATCAAGTTCATTTGTCTGAACACCAATGCTATCGAATTCGACTACTCCCGCCCCATTCCTGATTTTGAATTCATCAATGCCCAGCTAGATGATCGCAGCGACGAATACGACCGCACTATCTTCTCTATGCATATACGCCCGTTTTGCTTTGAATTCAACAATAATGTAGCCCAGGCTTTTCAATATTCCATTAAGCAATTTCCCGGATTGTTGTTCTGTACAGCTGCCCATGAACATCGTTTATTCGAAGAGGATCTTTTTGAGGATGGCGTGATGTACTACATGAGCGACTGCATGAAACACCGCAACTATTATATATTTACTGTAACCCCTGATGGATATGAGCGTGAAGTGGTCTATTATTAAAGCACTGACGTGCTTCCTTCTTGTATGCTCATCACCCGGCTATGCACAAGAAGCCAGTACAATAACCATAGAGCCACGCCGGGTATTCAGAGATACTGTTATCATTACAAAATATGATACCGTGTGGCTGGAGAAAGAAAAAGTAAAAATAGACAGTGCCGATATCAGCAATAAACGCTCCAGCCGTTATGATAAGCGGGTCCATCGCTATCGGAAACATTGGGAAAGCCTGATACCAACACATACTAAACTGCAATTTGCCGGTAACATGGGATTGCTGTCTCTGGGTACAGGATGGGATTATGGGAAACGGAATCAATGGGAAACGGATATCTTTTTCGGTATTCTGCCCAAGTACGACTCCAAACGTACCAAAATTACCATGACTCTGAAACAGAACTATATGCCATGGAGTATAGCTCTTGGAAAAGAATTCGCTGTCGAACCACTTGCATGCGGCATGTATTTCAATACAGTATTCGGCAGTGAATTTTGGACACATGAGCCCGAACGTTATCCAAAAGGTTATTACGGCTTCTCATCCAAGGTACGCATTCATGTATTCCTGGGACAACGTCTGACTTATAATATTCCCCCACGTTGGCGTCTGGGAGCAAGAGCCGTTACTTTTTATTATGAAATAAGTACCTGTGATCTGTATGTAGTAAGTGCATTCACCAACAAGTATCTGAAGCCCAAAGATTATCTCAGCTTATCGTTCGGACTGAAGACACAACTCTTTTAACCTTCTCTATAGCCACAAAGTCATGTCTGCTCACGCGGACATGACCTCAAGAGAATTTATGGAATCGAACACATGTTATACAAACTCTTCAACCATGTACATATCTGTGACGAAGTCGTCAACAATGTTACCAAGGTTCTCGCAGGCTTCATCAGGTGTTTCACCATACGCACTGCACATGATATTACTTTTCAAATAGGCGTAATAGCCGCCATCGGTAGTTGCCTCAATAGCATAATCATTTCTATTCAGTTTCATATCTAACTCCTTTCTTTTTTATTACGATGCAAAGATGGAGATTCAGTGTTACGGAAACATGTACAGGATATGACAATGATGTAAAAATGGCAAGGGCTGCATCTTCTTTGTGCGAAGTGCAGCCCTTTACTTTAGATCTTAAGATATCCTATATTCTAATAAGAACGAGCAAATAAAGCACGACAAGCAGAAGGTTTGCCTGTCACCATACAGATACCCGGTTCTTTGTCATCATCAAAGAACGTTTCGAAAGGAATACAGCGGATAGTTGCTTTTGTTTCTTCTTTAATCTTCTCCTCTGTTTCAACAGTACCATCCCAGTGAGCAAGAATAAATCCACCTTCTTCAATCTTCTCCTTGAATTCATTATAACTATCCACTTTCGTGATATGAGAGTTACGGTAGTTAAGGGCTTTCTGATAGACGTTAGTCTGGATTTCTTCCAACAGGTTCTTTACATATTCTTCGATGCCGTCACAAGAAAGAGTTTCTTTCTCCAATGTATCGCGACGCATAACTTCCATTGTATTGTTCTCCAAATCACGACCACCCATAACAAGACGTACCGGCACACCTTTCAGTTCATAATCAGCAAATTTGAAGCCCGGACGTTTGTTATCAGCATTGTCATACTTAACAGAAATACCCATAGACTTCAGTTTAGCAACAATGCCTGCTACTTTCTCATTAATCTTCTGCAGCATCTCTGCGTTCTTATAGATAGGCACGATAACCACCTGTATTGGAGCCAGATGCGGAGGCAGTACAAGTCCGTTATCATCAGAGTGAGTCATGATCAGTGCACCCATCAGGCGAGTAGATACCCCCCATGAAGTAGCCCAAACATATTCCATTTTGTTTTCCTTATTCACGAATTGCACGTCAAATGCCTTGGCGAAATTCTGTCCAAGGAAGTGAGACGTACCACTTTGCAAGGCTTTCCCATCCTGCATCATAGCCTCAATGGTATAAGTATCCAGTGCACCGGCAAAACGCTCATTAGCCGATTTTACACCTTTCACTACGGGAACTGCCATGTATTTTTCGGCAAACTCGGCATATACATTCAGCATACGTACAGCTTCTTCTTCAGCTTCCTCACGGGTAGCATGTGCAGTATGCCCTTCCTGCCACAAAAATTCAGCAGTACGCAGGAAAAGGCGGGTACGCATTTCCCAACGCATTACATTGGCCCATTGGTTACACAAGATAGGCAAGTCACGATAGGAATTAATCCAGTTCTTATATGTACTCCAAATGATTGTCTCAGATGTAGGGCGGATAATCAATTCTTCTTCCAGTTTGGCAGCCGGATCTACGATAACACCCGAACCGTCCTCTGCATTCTTCAGACGGTAGTGAGTAACTACAGCACACTCTTTGGCAAATCCTTCTACGTGCTCAGCTTCACGGCTAAGGTAAGATTTCGGGATAAGCAACGGGAAATAAGCGTTCACGTGGCCGGTTTCCTTAAACATATCGTCCAACTGACGCTGCATTTTCTCCCAAATGGCGTATCCGTAAGGCTTGATAACCATACATCCACGCACAGGTGATTGTTCAGCCAAATCGGCCTTCACCACCAAGTCATTATACCACTGAGAATAATTCTCGCTTCTTTTGGTAAGTTCTTTCAATTCTACTGCCATTGCTATATCGTTATTTTTGTTTTTCCTTTTTAAGAGTTTGCAAAATTAGTAAAAAAGCATGGGAAAGTACCAAAAAGTATAAAAATAACTTATTGATAACGATAATACCACCAATAGGTATCACCATATTCCCGCCGCATATGGTTTTTCTCTTCCACCGGTGATGAAAATTCCTTCTGACGGTTAAGAAACTCATCCAAACGCCGCACCATCAGCGTGTCTTTGACTTCTCTTCCATATCCAGGATGAGTCCGTTTGTAAAGCACCAATGCCTCACGATAATAACGCGGCAATGTATCTTGCTCGAAACAATACATATCAACCGCCGATACAAATTTGTCCAATTTCTTATCCAGCAGCAATGCACTCATATAATAATTCAAAGCGGTATGTCTACCTATTTCATCACGACAGATACGAGCCAAAAAGTCTACTGTCTTTTCTGCAACATGTGGTCTTGCACCAAGATAAGCATACAAGCTATCGGCATTCAAGCGCAAAGTTTCCTGAGAATGAGGCGCAAACAAAAGCCCTTCCGCACCATAATATTGAGGGTATTCAAACAAATGCTCCCCCATGGTACCTTCCAAAGACATAGCATAGGCTCTAAGCACTGCCAATGTACGGGTTGTTTCCAAAGACTTTGCTCCTACCATCCGTGCAGCTTCATAATGATGATTACGGATAGCCTGCTCCACAGCCAGTTCATGATGAAAATTCACATTCGTATTTCCTATACCTACCGTCATCAGGCATAAAAGTGTCAAAATAGCTAAGTTAGAGTTTATTAAGCCCAATATGGACCCCTCTTGATTCAGCCAGGAACGAAACACACGCCGTAAAGTATAGACCACACCTATATATATAAGCAAAAGCAACGGCAGCAGCCAAAACCATTTATCTCCTATGTTTCCTCCGTGGAAAATAGTCCGGTCCACATCCGTCAGCACTCCCAGCAACAGACAAGACGGGAAATAAGAAAGTGTCCGTACAGGCCCCTTTAATCCCATCAATCCATTGATTCCCCAACGGAATACCAATAAAACCACTGTAATGATAATAGCTCCCACCAACGGAGAATAATGTGTCTTTCCTTGTGACAATGAATAATGCAATGCACCTACTACATCTTTCTGAAGCACAAAAAGATAGACAATACTAAAAATAGAGAAAAGAAGACCGCACGCAACCGTGAGGATGCGGGCGGCTCTTTTATAGGATAAGCTGTTGTTGCTGCTCATAAATTACTCTTTCACTTTTTTCAATACCACAGCCGAACGGGCAGGCAGATACAGTTTCAGCCATTCCTTTTTATCCTTCTTATAAAGAGGGTCGAAATTAGTGAAATGACGTATACTGTCATCAGCCAGACCATTGCCTCCGAAAGCTGTCGCATCCGTATTCAGTACCACATCATACGCCCCGACAGGCACTAGGAAACCATAGTCTGTAAATGACTTGGTAGGATTGAAATTAAATACAAAAATCAAATTCTTACGCCGGTAAGCCAACACTTGGTCACCGTCGTTATGCCATACTTCAATCACTGGAGTTTCCTGAATATTTTTCACACTCTCAATGAGGTGGACCATAGCTGAATCAAAATCGCCCAAGTAATGGTAACACAGGTTCTTATTATCAAAAAGCCCCCACTGACGACGGGCATATTTATGCGACCATCCGTTACCTTCACGCGGGAAATCAATCCATTCGGGATGCCCGAATTCATTACCCATAAAGTTCAAATATCCTCCATTGATGGTAGAGGCAGTAAGCAAACGAATCATCTTATGCAATGCGATGCCGCGATGCACTGTATAATTTTCATCCCCTTTCTGGAAATGCCAATACATGTCAGCATCTATCAGACGGAAAATTATAGTCTTATCGCCCACCAATGCCTGGTCATGGCTTTCGGCATACGAAATAGTCTTCTCGTCCTTGCGTCTGTTGGTCACTTCCCAGAACATGCTGCTCGGTTTCCAGTCTTCATCAATCTTCTCCTTGATTGTTTTAATCCAATAATCCGGAATATTCATGGCCATACGGTAATCAAACCCATATCCACCATCTTGAATCGGTGCTGCCAACCCGGGCATACCCGAAACTTCTTCCGCAATGGTAATCGCTTTGGAATTTACCTGATGAATCAACTTGTTGGCCAATGTCAAATAACAAATCGCATTATCATCCTGATTCCCGTTAAAGTAATCCCCATAATTACAGAACGCCTCTCCCAAGCCGTGGCTATAATACAACATCGATGTCACACCGTCAAAACGAAAACCGTCAAAACGGAACTCATCCATCCAATACTTACAATTGGACAGCAAGAAATGAATCACCTCATTCTTACCATAATCAAAGCATAAGGAATCCCATGCCGGATGTTCACGCCGCCCGCCCGGATAGAAGTATTGATTAGGATCACCGGCAAAATTGCCAAGTCCCTCCACTTCATTCTTCACGGCATGAGAGTGAACAATATCCATAATGACGGCAATTCCCATTCTATGTGCCGTATCAATCAATTCCTTCAATTCATCCGGTGTACCGAAACGGGATGACGGAGCAAAGAAACTGGAAACATGATACCCGAAACTCCCATAATAAGGATGCTCCTGAATAGCCATAATCTGAATACAGTTATATCCGGCTTCCGCTATACGCGGCAATATTTTCTCACGGAACTCATTATAAGTCCCTACCCTTTCTTCTTCCTGAGCCATACCGATATGACATTCATAAATCATCAAAGGATCAGTCTTTGCACGGAACACCTTCTTTCTGAACCGGTAAGGATTCTCCGGTTCCCAGACCTGTGCACTGAATATCTTTGTCTGCTCATCCTGTACCACACGGTTGGCCCATGCCGGTATGCGTTCTCCTTCACCGCCATTCCAACGGACTTTCAGTTTATACAAATCACCATGCTTTATAGCACCGCTTTGTAATTCCACCTCCCATACACCAGGAGAGTTCTTTACATGGTACATCCTATAATCGCCATGTTCTTTCCAGTCGTTGAAATCTCCGATAAGATAAATTTCCTTCGCATTCGGAGCCCATTCACGGAACACCCACCCTCTTCTGGTACGATGCAAGCCGAAATATAAATATCCGGTGGCAAAGTCCGATAAAGTTCCTTTGCCTCCGGTCAGTTCCAATTCTTTGTCTAGTGCATGCTGATGGCGTCCTTCAATCGCTGCCGAATACGGTTCCAGCCAAGGATCACTTTCTATTATGCCTAATTTAGGAGTGGTATTTTCCATAATATGATTACTTGTTAGTTATTCTCTTTC